>Ga0065711_1001969_pt1 | contig 76577 bp, 34 predicted proteins | sample Hoacrofraction12_FD_59098 | JGI IMG/M metagenome (GOLD analysis project Ga0065711, IMG submission 59098) | Hoatzin crop microbial communities from Cojedes, Venezuela - Epithelial fraction 12 v2 (version 2) | ecosystem: Host-associated > Birds > Digestive system > Esophagus > Crop | place...
TTTTTTTTTTTTTTTTTTTTTTTTTTTTTCTCCTGTTTTTGGAGCATGCAGAATGAGAAATACTGGCATGCGGACACCATGGTGTTATTTTATACAACTTTCTGGACTTCACTCCTTTTAAAAAAAATATGAAAAGCAGTCAAAGCATTTCACTGCAATATTTTGTTTTGCGATGAAGAACGATTTTTCATTAAAAACTTTTTTGTCAGATGCCAAAAGCTAATATTTTTGTCCTGATTTCTGCTATTTTTTCCAGTGTTTATGGCTCTTGTTCACAAAAACAATACTCTTTCCTCTTCTTCCCCTCTCCTCATTTTACAAAGGCTGCAAATAGAAAAAAAAATCTCCACCTATTCAAATGCTTTTTCCTGCATATGAAAGAGAGACAGCAATGCAATAGTTGTTACTTACAGCTGTGATGGACCAAGAAGATTTAGTACAACAGCAGTCTGGACAGTTTAGCCCCTTTCTTTCCATCTTTGTACATCCAGGCAAATCTCCTCTCGCTTCTGAAAGCCCATTTGATACAAAATCTGCTGGTTTCGTTTACTGGCTACTGCAATAAAAACATTGGCTTTAGATGTACCATTAAAAGTCCTGTTGGAGGGTCACACTCCACTAAAGTCAATGAGGCATTAATTTAGCAAAACCCCTTAGCTCCTTCAGTATCATACTGCTGCTCTTGCCTTCATATAAGGCACAGTTTATAATACATATTTAGATAAAACCACAGAACAAGAGGCATCAGTCTGAACAGGCAAGACAGAGTATAAGCGATATAAGATATGTCTAAAAGCAAGCTGTCCTTTTTTATGTATGCAATACTGAAGTGCATGGGATCACAAAGGCAAATCTCTTCCCATATACTTTGTTTTGAACACTGTGTTTTTTCTTGGGAGTTACAGACAGAAAATAACATTACAATGAAATTAGTGCAGCATGTATTGGGCTGACCTGTGTTTCTTGTTGGTATTCTGTTATATAGCATAATGGGGCTAGAAAGTCCTTGGGTTGAAATTGCTGCATGACTGTCCAGGCTTTTATTTCATAGCAAGCTCTTATGGAGCATCCTCATCCCTGCCTGACAACTGGGCAACTACTTTTAAGCACACAAAATTTCTTTACAACACCGTTAAAAAGCACCTGTTTAGGGTGTCTTCCTTCACCAACAGACAAAGTCTGCCAGTGATGGGAATCCCAGCTAGTGTTTACAAAATAATGTCTCCTCCCTGGTTGAATTTCAGCTGGACCTTGTAAAGCTAACTGGTGCTCCACCCATACATCAGCTATGGCAAATTTTGGCAATTGGTTGGACAGGAATAAGGGATAGCAAAGCCACATTTGTGCTGCAGGGCAACTGCTTGGTACATCTCACACATCACTGGTCTGCTGATCTTCTCAGTGTCACAGCCTTCAAGCCCAGGCACCATGTTTTCTTCCCACTGAAAGCGGAGCATGCAGGAGAACTGTGTGTGGCAGGGCTCCCCTCACCCCAGAGACACAGGTGAAAAGCACTTTCTAATCCCACAGTAGAGATGCAGCTTCTGGGCCAGCATCCATTTTGTGTTACTCCCTAACTCAGGGTGGGTAAGGATCAAACCCTTGCACAATGTGATGGTTCAAGGTAATGTTCTGTACATGTGAGAGTCCACACCAAAGAAACAGTACCTTGCAAGACACCTAACAGGGCTTCCTGGGATCTTCAGCTCCCCAAATCATTCCTAAGCAGTCAGGTAATCTGATTTCTGCTCAGGTGATCCTGGTAACTCTGGGCTACTATTTGCCCATCTAACTTTGCAAATATGGTTTCATCATGAAGGACAGCTTTAGATTTGAGTTTTGATAGTAAAATTGCATTTGAAATGAAAGCACACATGCTATCATTTTTGTGAATGAGCCAACTCTGGTTAATGGGTAAGGCTCCAAGGCAAGTTGTGTGTAAACACTAAAGAAAGCAAATCTTACAATTTCCTCCCTCCAATTTCCAGGGAACTTCAACTAGAAAAGCACTTATGCGAACACAAGTGGGCATTTCCTGAAGTCCTGATTTTTTGGAGGGGAAAGCCCTAAAATACCTCCCTTCTTCCAAACCTGCCCCACTGATGGTTTGGGGGCCAGGAGAAGCAATGATCAGAGATTTTAAGTTGCCAGCTTGAGCCAGGGCCCAGATCAATATTTTAGACACCAGTGTGATAAACCACATTTTGGAGGAGCTGAGACACCACTTAGTATCAGGATATATGTGCAAATATTTTATTGTGTTTATTCACAAACAGCATACAAATTTAATGTGGTAAAGGCCAGCAGCGAGACACCTTCAGCAGGACAATGGTTACTGGCTGTTAAACTGAAGAAAGACAGAGAATGACCTAGTTTTAAATACAGTAATTCTAAAGATAAAGAAAGAAGAATAATAAAAACAAGAAAAGAAAATGTATTCCCAATTTTAAGCTAGAAAACAAAAAAGATGTCTTGCTAACCCATTTAACCTGTTACCCCCTAATCCAAAAGGAATACAATTCCTTCTAGCGACTTCAGGAGCTGGGAAGTACAGAACTGCTTTATTGCTTTAACCTGCAGATTTTTATAAAATGTAGTTAAAAAGGGAACCAAAAACAAAAAACTATAAAAATAAGCTCCCCAAGCACAAACCCTCCAGAATGTGTGTAACTGCTGTGATTCAGCCCCAGCTGCCAATAAAGAACCGCGTACTCGCTCTCTCACTCCTCCCCACAACCACTGGAAAAGGCAAAACTTGTGGGCTGGGATAAAAACCGTTTAACAGAAAGGCAGAGGGAGAAAAAAAACCCCAACAATAATATTGATATAAAGAATTTACAGCGTGTAATGTTCTCACCACTCAATGCTCAGCTTGCTTCTGAGTAGCAAATCCCCCTCCTTCAGCCTGCTCCCTCACTTAAATACCAAGCACATCATCACACGGTATACAATATCCCATTTGATGGGCTGGTTTGGGTCAGCCCAACCAGCCTCTTGTGAAAATTAACCCTATCCCAGCCAAACCCGGGACAGCTGGTTACCAACTCCTTTTCATGCCACATAGACAGAAGAAACTCTCAAATGTGATTTTAGCAATGAGACTTCTGGAGTATTTCCAAACACTGCCAATCATTATGGGCTTCCTCCAAATCTCCCAAAGTCAAGGGTTCAGTCCTTCTACTGATTTCAGATCAAGTCCAACTGACACACACACAACTGGCACAGAACTGAGCTATCAAAACCAGAAACACAATCTGAAAAAGTGCTCTGTGATACCGGTCCATCACACTCACTGGTGTCTTAAATCCAAGATATACAGTAGGCGTCCTGAATGAATGTAACTGTGCTCCTACTCCAGATTGAGTGTGACAGCAGGTCAGCTGAGGTCTTAACACTAATCCATCATGCAGATCCTAACGGGCTTGGATGGGTCTCACTAAAATACCAGTTCTTCCTCAATAGGTACCTGATTTACGCTTACGAAACTTGCTTTAGCACTCTATATGAGACAAAGTAAAGACAATGGAAGTTTTGCTTATTAGTGCAAGTGCTACTCACCAAACAGAAGCTTGCTGGAAGATCCCACCAGCAATCAAGATCCGGGGTTTTCGTATACACACAGCCAACAGACTCGACAAGCAGCAGAATCTGCAGTCCTCTCCTCTTAAATACACGCAGAGAAACAATCTGGGCCTGACCAAATTAACTTCAAAGCAGTCCTGCCCTGCGAGGATACAGGGGTTCTGCCCCGAGATGCCTGCAGCAGGAACCAGCACCCCAGGAGAGGGAGCAGCACCCACCCAGACCCCGAGAAGCACAATGCCTGTCTGTACTCCAGCTGGTCCAACACCCCTGTGCAAAGCAGAGTTTACACAGGCAAGCTACTAAGCTACGTTCCTCCTGGTGGCACCTCTGGGGTGTCGCAGTGTGTGCAGGCTCAGACAGGGCATTAGAAGGATGAAACGGTGGAGTTTTTGAGCATGGCTGAGTACCTCTGCCCATTCTAGTACCTGCGAGGGACAGCGGGAAAGAGACTTATCCGCTTGGAAGAACAGCCAGGATAACACAACAGCTGGATGCTGCTGGCACCATGTGGGCTACTGTGAAAGAATCCAGCAGAGCTCTTTTATACAACTTTTTGTACCTGTATTTGTCTATCTATAAATATCTATATCTACATAGATATATGTTCTTTGTTGTTATATAAGGCTCTTTCTAGAGAGCTCTAATATATGTGTACCACAGCATGGCACTGTGCTGTGGAAGCTGGGCTTGAAGGAAAGACAATCGTAGAAAAAGGCTCTCAAACATAGGCTTTCAAGCAGTGTAGCCAGAGACAAACAATTTCAGGGTGAGGTATCTTAAGGGGTGTGTTTTTCTGACAGAAATATAATTTCCTGAGCTGTATTCACATCTTCTGCACACTTGCACCATGGTTCATTAACATAATAAATCCAACTTAGATCAAAACTGCTGCAGCTGTGAGACACAAAGCACTGATCCAGTATAAGTTCTCTCTGCTGATTCAGATTTGCTAAAAGAAAATAAATGTTGACAGGTTAAACATTTCACTTGCAGGCTTTATGCTGGATCACGTACCATCCATCTGCAGCACTTCAACATTTTCCGAGATCCCATATGATCTTCAGCTACCAGAAAATAAATATATGTTCCCTATCTTATATTTTGGCTAATTGACTAGAGATGCAATTTGTGTCCATACCTGATTTGATTCACATCTGTCTTGCTTGCCAGCCCTGTAAAAGTACATGGATCTGGTACAAAGACCAGAGAATAACATCTTCAGCTTTTGCTGGAATAGTCCCTGAATGTATTGCCTCAGGGAAAAATCTCTTGGGCTAAGCAGAGGGGCAGGTGGGTGCTCAAGGTGGTGTGAAAAGTCATTCTATGCCATCTGGAGCCAAAATCATGGTGCCCTTCTTAAGAACAGATCTGGCCTGAAACCCACAGTTGCTGCTGCTGGCTTTGCTAAGGTTGGACCAGCTATGTACAGATGCTTTAGTTAATACGCACTGCAAAGTATTTAAAAGGCTTAAAAACAATCACCTTCTTGAAAACATGCTCTTTTGCTCATTGTTTCAGAATGCCTTTTCTCCTTTTGGTCTTTTTTTTGGCATTTTTCATAAATCATTTTTAACAGAAAGAACTTCTAGCTCTCTGTAAATAAGAAAATAAAGAGGATTTTTTAAAAATTTGTAACCTTTTCTAAATAACAAAAAACCACGTAGAACATTCCATGATGAGACCTGGGTCATGATCCCCTACACACACCCCCTGGTTAACTGAAGGTGAAATGGTTCCAGGTGAGCTCAGAAAGAGATAAAAAGAGAAAAGATTGTTGAGCCCAGCTGAGGGTCTAACCTTGGTCTTTTTGAGATAACCTGTTTATTGAAGTTGCTATATAGAGTGTAGTAGATCAGTGGGTTTTGCAAATGCACTGAAGGATGTGTGGGCTGAAAGCAATAAGGCTGTGTAAATGGAAATTTTTTTTCTAAACTGAAATACGCAGATTTTTGCTCATTGCTTCCACACAAATGAGTGACCAAATGAAGAGAGAACTGATCAAGAAAAATGTATGCATAATAAAAATGTGTACATGCTTCATCTAAAATTCATTGCCTCCAAAGGTTCATCAAATAACTACTTTATCTCAAACAGCTGCATGCACAATAATATATGCTTGCACTGGGTCTGAATAGAATTAATTTTTCCTGAGAATTGTAGCATAACCAATACCCTCCAAATGTTCAGCCAGTGGCAACTCCAGCTGAAAACAGCACTAAAGTAACTTGTATTTAAAAGGAGCTACACAAATCAGATTGATGCTGAACTGACATGTGCTGGTTTTAATCATGTACTTCATTGTATAGCAGCAAGAGCCTGGAGGAGTAACAGACCTACCGCATACAAAAGTTTATTAACGAGTCAAATCCAATCCATGCATTGCTCTGCTTAACAAACATGAGAAGCTTTATGTCACAGCTGAAATATTTCATTCCTGCTGTGAACTGAGGAGAGGATATTTGGGCCTTGTGTGGGAGATCTTAGACGTTGTGCACTTTGCAACGTCAGCATTTCCTTTGCTTCCCAGAATCTCTGCAGAAGGGTCAAAGGGCTGGGGTCTCAGGCAGGGTTTGGGGGTACCGCTCCTCAGTATGGAAGGAAAGGGAGAACCTTAGTCATCATTTTGGAGCAGAACTTTAAGAGAAAGATTCACTCTACTCTGTTCTTTTGGTAAAGTCACTTCTGTGCTGATAGCAGGATTTGTTCCAATGTGCTTGATTTTTTAAAATATCTGTTGCCATCAAACTTCCTTGAATAACCTTGATTACTGAGTCACCTCTCTTGAAATGGGAGCTGCAGGCAATGTACTGACCAGACCGAATTGCTGTCTTGGGTCACTAATGTCCTATAAACTCTGTTCTCGCTAGCCTTCCCTGCAATGCTGGTGCTGTAAGAAATTCCCTGACCACCAGCAAATGACGCTGCCCCCCCTCTGCTTCCTGCTTGTACAAACCACACAGTGGGAGACATTCTCTCTTGCACTGAAGTCAGTAGAAAGACTCCCACTGACTTCGCTTCAGTGACAATTGGATCAGACACTGGGTAGGTGTATCGAAAATTCACAAAGCACCAGTTTGGAAGCACTTAACAAATGTCGGCGTTTACTCTAGTAAGAGGAGCTGCTTGCTGAAGATTCAGCTGCCTTGGTCAAAAAAGGGATGACGGATGTTCTCGATTTACCATGGATAGCTATCTCTCTCAGCACCAGGCTGCCCATTTCCATGCTTAGCTATGAAATATAAGTAGTTTTACAATAATCACAGGACCAAAGACTGCCTCTCCTCTCCCTGAAGCTGAATGAGTTCAAAATGCTCGGGATGACAAATGACCACCTCGGTAGTCAGACAAGATGGGTAGTGGCCCGTGTAGTTTTGTAATTAAGCTAGGTTTGCAAGGTTTTTATTTTGGAGAAAATACATCAGGATTTCTTATAATTGGATATGAAACTAAATGAATGCCACTGGCTTTATTCTGGCAGCTGAATTCTAGTAATTGTTAGCAATTGCTGTGTTTGTAATGTAAATATACTACTGTCTCTGCACTGAAATAAATTTCTTCTTTTTCCCTACTCAAAGTCAAAAAAAATTGCTCCAGCTGCTGCTGATCAAGAATTTGAGAAAATTACCCAGACTATTAGTATTCTGCACACACTGCCAGGTGCACAAATAACTCACTAGCATCTCTCCCTCAATCCAGTTAATTGAATCATGGCTTGATTGAGTTCAACAGACAATATAAAAATATAAAAATATTTTCCCAGTTTGGAAAATGTTGACCTACCTCAGTGAGTACAAGAGTGATAAGAGACATCTCTGCATGAAAAATTGGGTTTGCTAGTCTCACCTGAATTGGTGTTCACTTATGTAAGCTCTCAGCTTTTCTTCTGCTTCCTTACTCATATTTCTGTTTGTGCTGCAAGACAAATGAGCTAGCAGATACTGCAAAAGGTCAAAAGACAGACAGCAAGAGAAATTTTAGCAGAACAAGATTTTCTCATCCATTGCCTGGTCCTGCAGTGTACAGATGGGATTTCTGCTCTAGTTAGGTTCTCAGACAGGACCGCTACAGCTGCACTTAACAGAGGAGGCATTGCCAAAGAATTGCTGACCTGCACTGCACCATGGGTCCATCCAGGTGGGTGTCCTTCTTCCCCCCACAGCCATCTGAGAGCTCTTTGCTTCCTAATGCTGCTGTGTTTCAGACTGAATAACAATCTTATGACTTCACATCAGGTGAAGAACAGTAACCCCCAAAGACAGGGACAGTGGTGGGTTTGCCCATTGAATTCACCTGAAAGTGAACTCTAAGTGAAACGAAGGGATTTTACAGCTGAGGAAACCTTCTCTGCTGTGCAGAAATGCCAGACCTTTTTCACAGAAACCCCTTTTTCTATGGAAACCGAGCACCCTTGTGCTTCCTAATTGTCTGTAGGGTTTCTGTGTTTGCCAGAGCAACCATGGAAATCAGCTACAACAGTAGCTGTGCTAGACAAACCCTCTCTCCTGCTGTACCTTCAGCTTGTTTCTCTCTTTCCCCAGCTGACACTTCCTAAACTCCCTGCTTGCCATGCTAGGGTGACCTGGGACATAGCTCCCAGTGCAAATCTCAGTCCCATCTTCAGCACACCTGCAGCAACACCAAGCCAGCTAATGGAGAAGTGCAGAAGGCTGAGACCTGAGGCCCTGCAACCTTAGCAAAATCTGGGGCATTCGACAAGCATTACCTAGAAGAGAGCAGAAAGTACAACAGGACAGAGCAGAACTGTACTGTCAGCATCTGCAATGCTCACAACTTTGCAATTTCTCCTTGACCTTGCAAGTGACAGTCGGGATGAAGGTACCTGGAGGCCCACGCAAAGGTTGGCTCTGGGCCAACGTGTGCATTTACTGCCTGGCTTTGTGATCAGCTTTGAACCTTTGGCCCTACCACCACTGCCTACTTTTCCACCTATCAAACCCCGCTTTTCTGGATTGCAACAGGACAAGATTCACAGCTGATGTAAATCGGCACACCTCCAATAACGCTAGCAGGGCTGCAGCGCTCTGCACAGCAAATCCTTCGTCTAGAAGGGTCCAGAGATCTCAATATTTTTTAAAATATTAGGCGTTACACAGCAGGAATCAATTTGGCTGATTCTGACAGAGTTGAAGTCCCATTCATTACCATCCATATAATATTTCTAATTTCCTTGTTTATTGAAAAGTAGTGTTTCCTAAATACTCACTAGAGGGTACTTTTCTAATAGACTCTAGCCTCAAATAATTGTCAATCTACTCAAATTCTATTTAACAGGCTCTTGAGTAGAGCCTGCTCTTCGAAATTGTTTTTCTGTTTTGGGCAAACTTCAGTGGAATACAGGCCAGCTCTTAGCATCTAGCTTTGCTGTGTTAACTGCCAAGTGTTAAAAGAAAAAGCCCAACCCCCCAAAAACCAAAAGACAAATCAAGAATTAAGAGCTTTCAGCTGCATTCAGTTGTCAAACAGGCTCTGGAGTATTAACAGATGCAAACAGTATGTATTTTGATGCAATTTATATAGAGAAAGAAGCTTGATGATGCAGAGTTAAGCATCAGATTCTGGATTAAATCCTGTTTTTATATGCTTGACTGAGCTGTGCTTTATTATAGCGTGACACTCACCAGCACAGATAAAGTTCAGGGTCTGTCAGCATTTTCCAGCCTAAGCCAGGTCTGTCTTGTAGAGCAGGGAGGAGGTCTGGGCTGTAAGTCTGCTGTAACCATTCTCTTGAGTCAGAAGTTTGGCAGACAAGGTCCCCTCTGAGGACAGTAGCATTTGTTCTGCTAATTATTGTTCCAAATGGTTTGACCTTTTTAAAAATAAAGGAGAGTTTGATAGGAAAAGGAAATACAGATCAAGTTTTCCGAAGTTTCAGATTATTTCTTATAGCCTGAAGTATTGTGCTTTATAACTGTGAGTGCAGAACAGGGATGAGATGCTAAGAACACACTGAAAATTAAGAATATGCCCCTTCAGGTGACTGATACTAATCCTTCCCAGAGAAGACCTTTAGGTTGCAGACTACAAAGTGAGAACTGGTTTAGATTCATTCAAATCACAAAGATGTCAACGTGTAACGATTTGGTTTGGATCAATGTTGACTCAAAGTGATACAGCTTTGTAAATAGCACACTTGTTTTCACTGCTTTTCAGCTAGGCTAGAAGCAATGTAAATATAATGCTTCTATCAGCAACATTACTTCTGCAAATTTTAGAAATTAATGTGGTAACTGGAAATTATTAAAAATTGATAAACACGGGAATGAAAAGGAGCTGTTGTGAGGCAATTTAAATGGAGAAACCATGGAACAAAGAAAAAAAGCAGAAATAGAGATTTTTTGTCACATAAGCAAGTTTTTCCTTAAAAAGTGTATGTGTGTACAAAAATAAAACATGTAGGAGAAAAAGTTGGAAAATATTTGCACCAATGGACGTGTGAGGGTCATCCACCCACCAACTCTCTGGAGTCAGAAGAGAAGTAGAGATTAGTATTAATTTAGTGTTAGCAGGGATCTGGTTTTGGCTGCATCTCTTTTACTTATGCTAAACTCAGAAGAAGTTTTGACAGAAGACTTCGCTGGAATTATCAGCATCCTCAGAACAGGGGGCCTGATCCTACCACATCTAGGATTTTGCCAGAGTGAAAGCTGTACAAAACCATCCCGAATAAGGAGCTGCTCTGTGCAGAGTCTTTACGTATGACAACTTATCCTGATAACCAGAAGTTTCAGCAAAAAAGCTGACATCGTTGTCCCAAACCTGTGGTTCATTCACCCAGTGTGCAATACGCCACTATACACACAGAGCAGAGGTATTTTGTTGCGTATTTGCGCCGATAATGGGTGCCTGTCCCAGGACAGCACACCCCAAGCTTCCAGATCAAGTTATTTATACAAAAAGCATCAATATATTCAATATGCTTTGTTATTTTGTTAAATGATTGGTTAAAACCTCCTTGTCTAGTATGTAAACTGGTATGCATGCTCGCAATCTCCCCCTACCAGAATTACCTTTCCCCTAGTGATCTGTTTCTTTTGGGAAGTCTAAGCACTTCTTCATGGTTTACTGGCTGGGCTAGTAAAACATCAATTAAACTTCTGCTCTCTACAACAATCTCCCTGCTTATTAGACAAAGGCACATTGTTTAGACAAGATTAATATATTGTCTGACTTTAAATCAGCAAGGGTATTGCTATATAATGGACATCTATAGAAACAGTGTCTCAGGACAACTTAGTTCTGATAACAACATGTCAAACTAAAGTATCTAAAGATAATAAAATAATAAGATAATTAATACTTAAGATAATGAATACAATTTTTAAACTCATAAGGTTAAATAAGATAAGGTTTTAAATAAAACTCTGCTGACCGCAGTGCACAGAGATCTTAAAAAGTCTGTCCCAATAGTGGACTCAGAATACTAGTGAGAAACTGGCACTAAGCTTGTGTCACAAATTTGATATGTACAAACAAAAGAAAGAAGCAGAGGCTATAACTAAAGGGAAAACAAGGGGATATAACTAAATGGAAAACTGAACCATCCCTGTCACCTGCAGTTATAAAAGTCAGGCCAAAGTCTGATTTTCCATCAGAAACAAATACTTGTAGCATGGTACTTATGACACCTGGGAAGTGGCTTGGACAAGTCTGAATCATCAGCAAATAATGTTGTACTTAATGGAATACTGTAGGGTCCTTCTCTAGACACTGATGCTGTGTGGGTAGACCCATTTCACTGTGACTCTCCTTAGAGGACTGTGGTCTAACAATCCCAAAACTGTAGGCAGATAAATACTCACTCCTTCTTAAAAGCTGGAAGCTTACAAACACCGTGAATCACTTCTATGTAGATGTCTTTTTTTCACCTCCTTTGGCTGCCATGAGGTTTTACAATATTTACAGCAACTATGAAATGTCTCAGTAATTTATCTAAGATTCATCAAGTTTCTCCATCTGCCACATTTTATGTATCCTTAAGGAGTTTCCTAAAGAAAAGACACTCTTGAATTTCTGTGCTTGGAAACCACAGTGCCCTGACAAATACCAAACACACCCTTCAACTAAGGCACCAACTGATATCATACTTCCACTATCTAATCCATATAGCTTAAAAGTAAAATTTCATATTTTCCAACAGGGTTTTTTTGTGTGCAGTATTTTAAATATTCACTTCAGGCGGGATGATATTTGAAGAGGCACTTCACTTAAGGATTTTTTGTGGTTTCTAGCCTCCTTGTAGTCTCAAAGGAGACTAAGATTTTATGCTTGTGAAAAGTGTTTCATATGGGGAATTCACAAATAAATATTAATGTATCAAGTAAGGAAGCTGAGAAGTTCAGATGGTCAATCTAATGCACAGATACATGCTTAGCAGATCTCTGCTTTATGTACTTCACTTCAAGCAAGCGAGTGAAACCTACTGACAAATTTCTGGCTTAATTTAATTTAAAAAAACAACCTTTAAGAGACCAAATTTGTAACAAGGAAGGGCTTGGTATTGCTAATTTACTGGTTCAAAGTTTTGAAAAATCTTCTGATTTTATATTTAAAAATAATTAAATTTATACCAAGACATGAAAACCAGAAATGTTTTAGTTGACCCAAACTTCCTTTTTCTTACCCTCTTAATTATGTTTGTTTGAAAAAATAAGAAAATTCTGGGTTTTTTTCCATGACAATTTTAAGACTGGAAAATTCTCAGAGAATGAGAAACACTTCCTACGTAAGCTCATTTATGAGTAATCAAAATCAAAACAAGGATTTGACTTCTAACATCAGGAACATGTATGCTAAATTAGATTATATGAAAAACAAAAGAAACAAAACTGCTTGTTTACTCTCGTAAGGTCATATTTATGCCTGAAGTTACTTTGGACATTGATTCTGCATGTGATAGCGTTCATCCTTTAACAACATTTTCAAATTTTTAATTGAATTTACTTAATCCTTTTAGAAGACAGATTTATTCAGAAATGTCATTGCTCTCCCAAAATAAGAGCAACCACCCACAGAGCCAATTAGCACCAGTTAAATGGCCTGACATTCAAACTTTGTGTCTTATTATACACTTTCTTGAGTATAAATGTAAATCTTGGTTAACCTCTTTCTCCTTCCCTTATTGCTCTTCCTTATCCAAGGCCATTCAAGACAGATAATTCAACGAGTGGTGAGATAACATTTGCCTGAATAAAGACACTGCTTGAGCCTGCTGGAGATACATGCTGAGAGCTTTCATCTCATCCCCTCTCCTACAAGCGTCCTATGCTGTCACGGCTACTCCATGAGATGCTGTCACATTGCTGAGGCACAAGAAGTTGGAGCCATCTGCTTGCTCAATTAATTACAGCTTGCTCCTGAGATTTCTGCTGGGACTCTCCCTTGTCAGGCACGCTGAAATGAGACCTGCAAGCACTAGGGGAATTGACCACATTGTCCCACGTTTTAAACAAGAATAAAAGGAGATGCCCTTCCTAAATAAGAAAAGTGGTATTATTTCAGCTCCCTCAGAAGTGACTGGCGATGTCTTTCTCTGCAAATGACTGTTCACCACATACACAAATACGGCTATGAGAAGTCGAAGTGTCAGGAGTAGTTGAATTTTCAGCTACTTGCTCTTTAATAAATAATGACAGGCTGCACTTGGAGTTCAACAAAGAAACTCTATTGCCTTTCTCCCGCCAGGACATCTTTATGCATTACAGGATTGGACACAAAATTTCCTGACACAGCAAGGTTAGTGCAGTCATGCACTTGAAAAGACGACACAATGATATTCAGGGTTGGCAACTGGTAAGTGTTAAACTACTCAGGTGTTATGCTCTTGCTTTGTGAGCTCCTCCATTTACTTGTTTACTGGAGACAGGTCTTATGGGGAGGTTGGCAACAAACACATCAACTTTTGAGTCTCATTGCAAAAGAGGACTGTTCATAACTCTGATAAGGAGATTTTTCTAAGTACTCAAAGCAAACATATAGTAATATAATTTGCCAATTAGAAACAGAACTGCTGGCTCACAGCCTAAGAAAGACCATATAATATCTGATTTATCCTCTCCTCCCAAACATACAGAACTAAATAAGGAAGGTCATGGTGCAAAACGCCCTCTCACCTTTACGGGAATGTTCATGTAAGCATATGTTACAGTTTCTGTCACAAAAATATCGAGTCACCTGCCTAATTATTTCCAAATCTTTGAAGTAAAGTTCCATCATCTTCTAGTTCATCCACAGTTCATCTGAGCTAGCTCCATGATTAGATCCTGAAGCATTATTAACTTGCCACAAGCCTGATCACCTACTCCAAGCACAGCTTGACATTGCAGCGTAAAGAATCGACCTGAATTTTGTTGGATTATTCCCAAATTCACTAAAACCTCCTTCTCATCAATTGCAATGTGATGCTGAACAGTAAAGAGTACACTAAATATAACTCTTTCAGTGTTGCTTAGAGTCAGTAGGCCAACTGCTCCTCGGGGTTCCCAACAAATAGATAAACCCTTCCCTCCCAGGAGAATTCAATGCACTTGCTTATCTTAAGCTGGCATCTGCTAGCTTGTCCCAGCTACAAAGAGAAATACAAAAGGAAAGTTAAGTTCATGAAGTGTTTCAGATTTACCTCTCACTCTGGTTTCCAGTCCCTGCCACAGATGCAATGAATTACTATGCCCTGTGCTCATGGTGAGCACTAGGGTTGTAAGGTGAAATGAAAGCAAGCCAGGAGGGCTCTCCTTAGTAGCGCTACTGCTGGCAGGGAAAGCACCAGCGTGTGTCTCAGTGTAGCCTGGATTGGGTAAAGAAACTATCAGGAAAATCAGTGTAACCTGCTCCTTTCATACTACCTTCAGAAGAGCTACAGCATCCTCTACCAAGAGAACCTTGGAGCTATCGCTCTGCAATACAAGCAAACGTAGAGTTAGGAAGCTTGGAAACTTCCAAGGAGGACTGATGTAGTTTATTAATTTCCACCTTTTGTTCAAAATATGCATAGACCTCTAACGTCTGAGGTTCAGAAAAGTCACTGAACAAGTGCTGCTTTAAGAGATCAACTGCAAATTAAAGTACATATGTCCAGCTGTTAAAATGCTGCAGCCCGTAAATGCTAAGAAACCGTGACAGTTTATAAGTAGCAGAGTATATCTGCTACTTCTCTCTTTCCTTCCTATCCTTTCTGGGTAAGGATGCCCTTCACTGGAAGGTTCTTTCTTGTAAAAAATAGAACATGAATGAAGAGCTTTAAATCAGAAATACAGGTTCTGAACTTCTTTTTGATAGAGAACCTGGAGTCCGACGCTTCACAAGCCTGAAACTTGATTTCTCTTTCCCACTCCCAGAAGAAAACGAAGGAGATGGTAGGTTGCAGTGTTAGCACATGAAAGTCTCCTCTTCATCCATTCTTGCTAAGAAGTTGATTTTTTTTTTCTTGTGAACTTGCCGACAGCTCTGTAAACCTTTCTAGATTAATCTCAGCTAGTGAAGGACATGTGCAAGGGTTAGATGGCTCAGATTACAACCTTGGGCTGGAACTCCTTTAAAGATTCTCAAATTCAACAACTTAGTACGAACAATTCAGTGAGAGAATTATCACTAGTCACTTTAACTAGAAAGTTCTTCTCCGCAAGTTCTTAAATTCCCTTTTCTTCAATAAATCAAGGCATTTATTCTCCTTGTCATCCATCACCTACTTGTTATTTGCCTGGCTTAAATATTTTAGCAAGTGCTTTAGAAATGTTTGCTGTTTAAAAATTTAGGTGATGAATAAATATGCCAGTTTCCTATTTCTTAAGCCCTGCTGATGTTAGGGACCAGATATTGATGGGAATGCTTTTCTGCTGAGTTTTCAGCACAAGAATTATACATTCACATTGTTGTCAGAGGGCTTAGCATTGGATTGAATCAGTTCAGTGCTCTTAGCACATCTTCACTTTAAACATCTGTAAATGAATAAAGCATATTTGATGAAAATCTGTCACGCACTAGTCACCTGCATTAACAGATTTTTAAATTTTCATGAGAATTCTGTTAGACTTTAATAATAATAAAAACTCCAGTCTTGCTTGCATGGGAACATATGCAGGGAGTAAGGGGACATATTTTGCACACAGATTAAGGAGTTTTAAGTGTATGACCTATACAGCAGATCTTAAACCAGTGATGGCGAAGAAGAACATACATGATCTACAAACTATTCACAGGATACAAAGAGCACAAAACTCGAGGAAGGGGAATTAATAAAAAGCATGTACGTGGAATATACACTGGATTTATTCTGAAGAGAAAGAGGGAAAGAAATAATTTTTCTTCAGGGAGATCAGCCCACAACTCATTTAAAGTCCTGTGAAAATCCCTTGTGCCTAAGGCTGGGTACACCTGAAACTTTGGTTAGTGCTGGGTTCAGCTGAAATAGAAGTTTCAGAAATACTTCTCAAGAAAACGCAACTCCATTGTGGCCAAGGAACTACCCCCGCCTTAGAATTAGTTCTGTCTTATTCTTTCCCCCAGTCTCTCTGGATTTCTTTCCTGATAATTGTGGGTCCCTGAAAAATATCCCTCATCAGTCAGCACCAGCTGAATGATCTGGGATGATTCTGGGAAAAAGAAATGAAACTAAAACCCCTAGTGATTTAATCAAGAGCATAAGGTGAATATTAGTGATTTCTTCTCTTTACCCAGTCACGAAATTATCCACAAACCCAAGCACTGGGTCAAAACAGAGCCTCAAACATCTTTGAAGTCTGTTAAACAGTGGGATGTTTTTCATGTTCTCCGTTCTGTTGAGATCAGTCAGAAAGACAAACAGCAGCCTACTATTACTAGACAACAACCCTTTGATGGAGTTACACAGCCTACAAGAGCTTTGCACAGCATGTGCCTTTGCAAAGTACACGTTGGCCACTTTCTAAATTCATGCTTCCACATATGAAAAATCATACTGAAAGGTTTACTTCACTACAGAGCAGACAATGAACAGTAATTTAAGAACCTGTCTGGCTAAACAAGACCTGCTAGAAATGAAAAATTACTTTCCCGATACAAGGCAATTACTGCAGTTCCAGCCATCCAGTCAGGAGCAAGGTATAAGGGAATGCTTTCTGCACTTAATTTCCTAAAAAATCACAGGTATTAATTAATTTGAACACATGCAGATTTTACAAAGGTTTGTAACCATCTGCTTTTTGAAAACTTGTTCTGATCTCCATGACCTGATTGAATAGCCACGTGGTGCGGCATTCAACTGCTGAGAAATAAAATACTTCTTCCTTCACCCAAGATATTTAACAGCTGTAGTAAGGGAACAAACCTCAGTTTAGACAAGTCTGCTGCCTTTTCAACAGCAGTAATAATTTCTGTGGACATCAGCCAGGGGAGGTAAAGAAGTAGCAATTTAAGAGCTCATGACCATGCTGATTTTCTGATTAGAAAGTAGAGGAGATGGGTTAGATTATTAGATTTAGGTGAATCTTTGAATAATGAAGCACTGGGAACATTGTGATGCACTGCAAGACTGGGAAGCACTATGGATATCTTTTTTTTTCTGCTCAAAACTTAGCACTTTTTCCAAAATGGAAGCCTTTCCCAGAACAACAGTGAGGTTAGTAGACCTGGTTGAGGATTCTGCTCTTTCGAGTATTTGGAAGAAAATGTCTTTCTATGAGCCTCGAGTTCCTTCTAGTGGAAAAGTTAAGTCTGCTAGTTTTGTTCGTGTCATGACGCAAGTCAAGTTTTCATCTAGTTATCATTACGTAAAAGCAGCTTGATCCTTCTCCTAAGGTCAAGCAATAAGGCTACAGCATCTCCATAGGCAACACATTCTCCCCTGCAACCTGTCTCTGAATGCAAGCACAACTCTACACACACACTGGCACATACAGCTCTCACTAGCTGCTGCCCATATGCTTAAATATTTTTCTTTTCTGTAACTAGGAAAATGTCTTCATCAGTCCTGCCCTGAGCATCCTTGGATGAGAAGGCAAACGTAAAGTCTGTGCTGCGGTAGCCTCCTTGATAGATCACTGGCCTGAGGCCTCTGTGAAGGAGCTGTGAGCTGCTACAGTGCTATGGCTGCTGCCAGATGTTAGCGTTGGCAGCCAGGTACCCAGACACTGGAAGTCCTTGCTGCACGTAACTGAATATCCCCCTGTCTCTCATTAGTGTTCCTCACAATTCTCATTTATGATCTTTCCACCATACTTACAAGTGCCTAGCTGTTAATAAACACTGTCACTACAGTTACTATGTTTCAGATAAATACGTTGCAGTAATTAATAGAGAGTAATAACTTGATTTGAAAGATACTGGCTTGCTCCAGTATGAAAAATGACTTGACTGTCAGTGCGGGCTTAGCTAGTCCTCCATTAGATTATACTTGCAGTTCACGTGAGAATCATACAGAAATCCCTCATCAGTAAAATTATATTCATCAGCCCTAAGCTTGGAAAGGCTGGTAAACCAACTTTATCTGCTGTCTGTAGGATGAAGAGACTTTTGATAACAGTTTTTTAATTAGATGATGCTCCTTAGCATCAGCATGCAGATAAGTGAAATTGCATGAATTACCTGTACTTTGCAGAAAAGGGTCCTTTGATTTGGAATACAACAACCACAAAAAGATTTTAACATCAAAAGTATTGGGGATAGGACTGCTTATGAATAATAGCATCTGTATAAATTATAGCAGCTGCAGCAGAGATGAATCTCTGTAAAAACGAGCCTGCTAGGAGAAGCCTGTTTACATCAAAACCCAGAGAAAACCAGTGCCAAGTGCCTATTAAAACTTCCAGCCAGTTCCCACTCAGATGGAGAAGATCTGCCTCACCCTCACTTTTGCTTATGGGACCTTGATTATAAATATTTATCACACCTTCATCCCTTGTTAAATGATTTCTTCCAGGGGAGTTCTTTATTGGCAAGCATATCTAGAGCTTCCTTATGCCAAGTAAGCAGGAAAAATTGCAGGAGAATGGAAAGACTGAATATTTCATACAGCCCCTGGTTGCATGGCTGTGTGCTTCTGGTGCACCCTGCAAAAGACACGAGGTTTAAATAAAGCTATTTCCAAGAAAATGGCTGCTAAGTTTCCCCTTTTAAATCTGCTAGTCTCATAACTTCTCAGGTGGGAAGTAAATAAGAACCTGAACTCAGCTCATCCCACAGGAGCACTGAAACTGGACTCCTGAGAAAACACAGCTTCCTCACATCAAGTCTTATTCACATGTTAGACTTCAGGCTTTCACAGGCTTCACAGATGCAACACAGTTCTTCTTTGTTGCTCTTTCCATAGAGAGAGGAGAAAAAGCAAGCTATGCGCCAACAAGATGACTGCAAAATTATGAATCTGGTGTTGATTTTTTTTTCAGCAATTACTGTGTTGGCACCAAGATTCCCTCTAAACCTTCTCTCATCATCTCTATGTTGTATGTGCAGAGATAACGTTCTTCTGGTACTCAAGGTGAGAGCTCTCATTTCCATATTGAATGAGCTAGGGCAGCATTTCCAGGTCACTCGTTTATCACTACTGTTGCCTTTGTCAGACTCTCCAGGCTGGAGGTAACCTTAACTATGGATTATCTACCAGCGCTGGTGTTCTGAAAACAAAATTTAAAGTTCCCACTGCAAAGCACAGAAACTCTACCCTGTCACAAATGCTGTGCCAACAGAGATTGAAGTCCTTCCTGTGTAAAAAGTCAACCACAAGGTCCCAAGGCCCAACTCTGAGGTCTTTTAGAGAGACAGAGCTTGCACGGTAGAAATGTAAAAGCACAGGCTAAGCCATAGGCCCTGTTCTTTTCCTATCCACATACTGAATGACTTGAACGATCCAACCTAGCCTGGGAACGCCATCCCCAGGGTCCTAGACCTGACAATTGCACCGCTTTCTCATCAGTTCTGTGTAAGAGAAAGATTAATGCTATCTAAGGAAAATGCAGAGCCAGGCGGTTTCCAGAAGCTCTGGGAACTGCAGGTTTTCTAAGGTCCAGGTGATGACGTGACTGGTGCTCAACCCCAAACGTCCTTAACATGAATTAGGACAAAAAAGCATCCTCCTGAGCTGGCATGAGGCTGCCCTTGTGGGGGCTGTATTGTACTGCTATTGAGTGCCTCACTTTTAATGCTAAGACGCTGGATAGGAAAATACCAGAGTTGCCTACAAATTGCCTCCGCTCTCATGAAGGGAGCCAGTAAGTGGGATACCATGGGTCTGATCCTCCACTTGCTGTTCCAGAGTTATACCATGTAGTCCTGCTGTGGTAAAAATCAAGTGTGCCGAAAGCCCAGAAGTTCTTCACCTTCTCCTGGCAGGCACATGGGGACTGGGACCCAGCACCTGCCAGTGCCCCGGTACTATACTGCCTGGCTTTGGCAGTGGTCTCCTCTGGCTGAGGTTCAGTTAACAGACTTCATTAACATGCTTCCTCCATACAATACCTCTCACAGAGCACAGCTTTATGTTTCCTCTCAAGGCAGGTGAAGTTGGCTGCCACATAGCTCTTCACAGAGGCTGTTCTTGTTGTTAGCAAGATCCTTTGAAAATTCTGTAATGCTCCCCTGTTGGCTCAACACTGAATTTTACGGGAAAAAGATCTTGCCTGGGTTTGAAATAATTGCAGGGAGAGAGGAGGCAACCAGAGGAGCACACCTTTCTGAACAAAGATAGTTATTTTACGTACCACACAGCACCATTGTAATTTAAATAATGTCAAATATAGCTCTTAGGATCTCTCTGCTCCAAGCAATAAAAACTTCCAGACAGTTTTAATACCATTCAGTTGTCAAAGAAAGTAGTAATTTACATAACAGTGTACTACTATGTCTGTGAAAGTCCCAACTCTTTTGTAAGGCTCCTTGGCATAATGCTTCTGCCTCTAGGAATATTTACATTATTTTATTTAGCACAATGCAACTCTGTGGGTCCCAGCAGACTGGCCAGTCCCAAGTGCATTATCCTTGAAACTGTGGAATTCTTTTGCGTGTCTTTGACAGAAAAAACTCCACCCTCTGGTCTCAAAAGACTGGCAGAAGCTCTCTACTGGCTTCAACACAAGACATAGCCCTAGCCCGCTGGCTTAGTCATAGAAACAGTATGCATATATTCTTCCGCTTCTCAGCAAGAGGTCACAAACAGAAAAGGGAATAATGCAGTCCTGAATTTGATTCCTACTCTGCACACTAATGCTGCTTTGTAAGCCATGTCCCCTTGTGCCTCCAAATGCACTGGGGCTAAAGGGGTTTTACTTCAGGCGGTCAACAGGGAGGTTTGACAACACTGGCCACATCTGATCCCAGCTGGTAGCGGGCACAGCAGGGTCACCACACCCCTGACAGCTGGCTTTTATTACAATATCAAGTAATCCAATTAACATCTGCATTCCAAACATTCATAAGCTCTACTTGGGCTTTTTTCTCCCCAGCACAATCTGAAGAAAAATAACAAAAGGAGAGTGCCTGTAAAGAGAGCTGAATTCCCTCCGTGCCAGGAAGCAGGGTTTGCACTCACTCTGTTACTGCCGTTTCCAGGTTCAGGGCAGCGTGGGCCCAGGTGCCATGTACAGATGCTGCGTGAGAACCTCCGTTGCACTGAACAAGTATGACTGCGAAAGGTTTGTAACAGATGAGGTAAAATCCGAGGAACTCATAGGCAAGAGAAGATTTTATGACCTGTTGTGACTTTGATGAGGTCACACATGGCGTTTGCACAAATCCAAAGAGCCTTGTCCCTCCAGCCCATTTTCAAACCCCAAAGAATTCTGTTCTTTACTCAAAATGACAGCATCTCACTTTGAGTGAAATTGTGTACTGTGATGTTGTGCATCAGAACTTGCTTATCCCACACACAAGCAACTAAGTTCCTACAAGCAAAACCTGCTTTGCGTGATGCCTGACTTGGTTGCCTAGAGTTTTACAAAAGCATCTTCTGTTTTGGTGGGTATATGTCCTACAAAATTCTCCAGACAGTGCAATTTCTGGGAACCTCAACTAAACCCGAGTTCGAAGCACAGGCTGCTGCGTTTGCCACCTCTGCACCGCATTTTAGGAGGAAGAATACAGTGACCTTAAACACAGTTCTGCTTCACACATAGCAGAACAAGGACAGAAAACAAGACGCTTTCCCATGCAGACTGCTTTATAATGTATATATTGAATAGCATAACTATGCCAATAACATGAATGACTGATCCTTAGGTCAAAAAAATAAAACATCCTGCCCACTTGTATAGGACATCAGCCTCATAGGGTAGAGTTACTTTACAGAACACATTCAAGTTCTTTTCAGTGTCAGAGGATCTAAAAAAATACCATTTCCTTCCAGTTCCCCTTACCTCTTACTGAGTACTCCACACCTTTTGAGTAAGCTGCACATACCTCAAGTATAACTTCGGAATAAAGAAAGGAAAAAAGCGAATCACCCAACCGGGAGGAAGAAAAATCTGAGACAAAGCTTCAAGACTAGAATACACAGCAAAAAACCAAGGATGTGCCTGGAAGCCTTTGTGTTTCAATCGGTTGTTTTCGTCTTGTGTGCAAGGTCTGAACAGGGGGAACATCCAGCTATTCACAGTGCTTCTCTTTCCACTTGAAAGTTACTTACACTAGGACAAGCCCCTCCTGATGCCCCCAGAAAGCTACATATCAGCTTGTGAAAAATCATCTAGAACACTTCATCAGCCAAGAACAGCTCTACTGTAGAATTATGGCTTAGCTATCTCCGCATTTAGTCTGACGAAAATCTAACCCTTGTTCTTCTCTCAGTAGGGCTGTTTTGGCTCAGCCTCTATGCTCCGATCACCTTGCTCCAAATCTAAGTAGTTGAGCTCACCACTTTCCAGTATGTGTGTTGTTTTGTTAGGTGTATGCTGAGCATTTTAAGAAGTCATTAATGAACACCATTTCAACCTGCTGTCATCTAGTCATGTAAATGGGGGAGGCTTTTTACTTTTCTGCCATTAATACCCCCACCTCATGTTTCGTATTTGCTTCCAGATTTTATAATTACTGGACTTACATGTAGAATATTATTTTACAGTATACTACATCTCGCTCAAGTCAGTCTCTAGTTAAAGAAGCTGAAGCTAAAGTCCCCAGTTTAAACTTAAATGAAGCCATATTCTTATTTTCTTCATTGCATAGCATGACTCAATCACACAGGTATATAATCAACTTTATGTGAAAGACATCTTAAAATGCCCCAAAATTTTAAATCAACAGGATGGATAAAGCCAAGAAGACAAAAGAAAAGACATTTTCTACAACACCCAAACAACCCTAAACACCAGGAATACTGAAATGGCCCAGCCCCTGTCCCTTTAATTCAGCCCTTATCACCAGAACAGTGCTTTAAGTAGTACAAATACTTTTTTTTTCTCATTTTGATATTTCTGACAGGTTTCTTTACATTTAGCACTGATCAGACACAGGCTAAGACAGACCATGCTTGAAAGGGAACTGAATTTATATTTTCAGGTTATAAATCTCTCCCAGCTTGGATTACCCACACAAGTGTGAAGAATCCTCTTCTAAGTACAATCACCTACTTTGAATAAATTTCTCCCTTTGCCAGGGAAATGGGAGTATTTATTTCAGTGTGATCCAACTTCTTTCCTTTCCACCCCTGCTGTTCTATTGTCCTTGGAAAGGTGGGAGATCACAATAGCACTCTTCTATTCCAGTTTCCTGGATACACTTATGCATATGAAAAACAATGCCTCAAAGTTCACAGTTTCAGTACTTCAGAGTGTCAGAATACACTGCAGAAAATAACCCTCAACCTGAAATAAGGATTTTTAGCTCTTGCTTGCATATCCACAAAGTATACTGTAGTAATGTTCTTTTTTTTTTCTTTTTGTCTCTTACTGTTTGCGGAGATGGCAAAGGTGAAACTGATGCAATTATTAGATAAAGACTGTGTTTTAGATATTTTGCAAGGTCACCTAAACCTTGGAATAACTGATGATTTGGTACAGACGGAAATAGATGAATCAACATGCAGTCATTTTTCAGAACATTCAGCTATGAATTGGTGATTAACCTTTGAAACATACTATGAAGAAAAGCGGTGGATTCTCTGTCTCATTGCCTTCAAATCAAACCTGCTCGCCCTTATATAACACATGCTATAACAAAGACCAAGCTATCATGTTCAGCACAGGACTATCTGTGTGAAATTCTTCATCCTATTCTTTGTAATAGAGGAGACCACATAAGGATATAATCTCTTTCAGCTGAAACTGTCAGCCGGTGTGTAACATTTCTAGTACCTCACCCTAAATTTTTAATGTCCAACCCACAATCTTGTTTCATCATTCTTTAATACTGTGTGGAAAAATTATAGTCTGTTGGTATTGACACATTCTAAGCCTCTAGAAACAGTGCACTTGTCTCAATTTCTGAAATTTTCTAATGCTTCTTGTCAAATTAGATCAATATCAACTTCACCTAGGTAGGACCCATTCCAGCTGGCAGCCAAAGAGAAGCTGCACTGACAGTATCCCAGAAGCTGATGATTAGGCATTGAACGGAACAGTGGGAGCAACACCAAACACTGGCAAAAAGGACTATCCATGCTTTGTAAGTGGAGAAAACGTTTTCATGAACAGTAACCTGACAATATTCCTCACTGGCACGCGTTGATTTTTGGTCTAACTGGTCTTCATGGAAATACAAAAGTTTCAGATTTGTAATAAAGTATTAGGACTTGCCCTTTATACAGTGAATTCTATAAGAGCTAAAAGTAACATTGGTGTCAAAACAATTCTCTGAAGTTGATGAAAATGACAAATTGTCACCACCATCTCAATTATGCTTGTTCACTCCTTCCAACTGCAGTCAGAAAACCAGTAAAAACGCTATTTAGGTCCGATAAACCTTGGTTCCCACTCTAGCCAGTGGCTTTAGATCTAAGCCTCCAGTTTACAAAATTCAGTTGGCTGAAAAAAAATATTTACATAGTTGTGCAATATGAAAATGAGGAAAGACCAGTTTTCTGGAAGATAGGATAAAAGATAGGAGGAGAGTGTGAACACGTTGAATGCAGGCAGAGTTGGGAATGGGGAAATGACCGAAAATGTATCTTGTCATGACAGAGAAAATAGATCCATGAAGGCCCAAAAAAACAAACCCAGGTTTGATTCCAAACCTTTTCAAGATTAAAAACACCCAGATGCTCAAGTCCCACTCTAGGACCATCTCTGACGAAAAACAATTAGCTAGCAGTGTCTGGCTCCAAAGATACAATGAATACTCTTCTCCAGCTATATGTGGCTATCAGATTGACTTCTGTAGTTACCGACGAGTACTGAAAGAAGCCTTCTATGGTGCAGACACCAAAGAAAATTTGTGGCCATTTTTTTTTTATCTATGCCTCCTTCTGAAACGATATATATAGGGGCTTTAAAAATGTGGCAAATACAACAAAGGAGAAGACAGCAGAATTTTTTGTTAGATGACTAACCCTAGCACACGGTCACTAAGAGTAGTAGTGAGTCAGTCCAGAGATGTACTGATACGGTTCTCTAGGCTTTGCTATTGCTTATTTTAGGAAAACAGATCTGGCACATACCCTTGACATGCCTGCTACATCAAACGTCTTCTGTAACAGAAGCCAGAGTGAAGGATTTGCTTTCTACTTGACCTTGAAGAAGTCACTTGACCTTTGAGCAACCATACTAGAAAAACAGCTTAATAGAAGAACTTTAATGAGAACCAGATTCTGTATCTGAACTGAATTTTCATGAGTTCATAAATTATAGAAACCCTAGCAGAAAAGGTGGTATCAAACTTCTAATTCAATTTCAGTTGATGCTTCAGAGTCCTGCTCCAGCATACAGAGATCCAGCAGGAACCTGAACAACTTTTGTGAGTTGTGCTTTTTGTTATATTTGAATATCAAACAATTCACTGATTTGCTTCACACCTTAGATAAGTCTCTAGGTCTGATTCTTCTTAGCCTATCCCAGTGAGTAGTTTCGTATGCAAGTATCCTTCTTATGGCTAGGTACCATGTTTCACCAGTGTATACATGGTTAAAGAAAGTACAGGACAGTTGAAAATAAGTCTGTCTCTGAAATCATGCTTAGCCTTGTTTGAAGCTTCCTCTGACTTTACTGGATGCTTTAAAAATACATCCAACCTACAAAATATTAAAGGCAGTCACTAAACAGCCTTTTCATACATTTTGTGGAAGACTGAAAAAAACATCCCACGTCCGTTATCTTTCAGCAGCTGTTAGTGACTACAACAGGTCGAAAATGCTTTTTCTGCCTGTAAAACTTGTGCTATGTAATTTTGATTCCCTAAAACGAGATAGAGTGTGGGAAGAAAGATGCAAAGTTCTTAGCTTATTCATCTTTCTTCTTGTCTTGCTCACTGATACTGAAAAAGACCATTTGCTTTTTTGTCAACACAAAACACATTGGCATTGAGCTCATTTATGTAAGAGCCAGGCAGGTATAAAGCAACCCAGGACTCTGTCTGATAGCACCATCTTTATTTGGCTCTTCTGCCTCAAGTGTTGCTGGTTGAAAAGGCAGCCATGTGCCAGATGGCCTGATGTGCTTCAGTACACTCGTGTCACATGCATTGCTATGCATCAGCACAAAGCCTGCACTTCTAACCTCAGACCTCACAAGCCCAGCACTGTCTCCTAAATTATTTATTTCTCAGATCAGGCTTAATAATGATGTGGGGAAAAAATGGGTTTTGTGATGAAGAGTGATTTAACAGAGCTAACAGTATGCCTACAAGATTTGCTCTATGTTGTTCAGCAGTGAGGTGAACGTTCTACTGCTCTGTTAATGGTTATGGGTAGTTAGTCATCAGGCATTAGCCAGCTGTCATGAATAAAATCTCTGCAATCTACCAATTTATAGACATGTAGCAAAGTGGTCTGTGCTAGGGACAAAAACACTACCTTCTGGATCAGGTGATAGCAGCACAAGATGCTGTGTTTTAGTTTATTTTTGTTTCGCTGAGAAACTAGGTATTCTTGTTGTTTGGATCAACCCTAATGAAACACCTGCTAGGTTTTAATTAAAATAAAATGGAATGCTGTTGCAGGAACAGGTGGAAGGAGAAGATATACCATACAGCTCAAATCCCTCCCTGTGTTCAGAGACTTTGCAAAGTCCCAGCTAACACATCCATAAAAGGGCGATGGAGTATGTCAAGCACATTTTGATTGTGCACATGAGTCTGGTTAAAAAGGCAGCTACTTAGTGAACAGCAGAAAGATAATATTCAAGTAGCCTTACATTACATCCAGGTAATGACTGGTGTAATGGTTTCTCGCTTCTGAGGTACTACATGGTGGTGTTTTCCAGTTGTGAGAAGCTAGACTGTTCAAATCATTCACAATAAAATGTTCAACATCAAAACAACCGTCAGACATTAAAATACACGAAGCATATAACAACTGTCATCTTAAAAAAAACCCAAACAGAACGCCTGATTACAATTCCTATCCTGTCCCCATCCTTTGTTGCAAAGAGCTGACCCCAAAAGGCATGAGGTTGCGCACCTCTAGCCAACTGCCAAACAGAGCAGGGCAAGATTAGCCACTTCATTTCATATTTTGTTTAGGCATAGAAGAGATGTGGTGCTCTTCAACAGACTGCTGCCTCTTGAACTTGCCACAAAGTTAATTGTCATCTGTATGTGGCAAAAAAGTGGAAGGAAATGAAGAGTGGGAGTCATGCTCCACACACTCATGGCCCTGGCATGAGAGAAAACGAATAATTGTGAAATGTGCACAACGAGCACCTAGTGAAAGAGCCAGTTCTAGTGCTATCATTTATGCACAATTTAAGTTTTGAATGACACAAATGAACTTAGTGGGCTAGAAAATATGGCCCTTTGCCAAGAAACGCTTAATACTGATTGCTTTAAATTCGGTCTGTCCTTTAAGCATTGGCTTTTTATGCCTTTACTGTCAGTGAGCCTGTAAGTGTTCATCTATTATTACTTTGCTGGGTACTTCCTTCTAAAACTGTAGTTCTAGAACAAAAAAAAAGACACCAAACAATTCTGATACGAAGCCTGAAGGACCCCCTACTTCCCTCAGGAGAAACTCATGTTGTGAATTTATGAACTAAATGAACTACTGCAGAAGCCCTTAGTGTGCACAGTTTCTCTGTACTAATGAACACAATTTAGTGCACGGGTTATTTGTTCTTAATAAACTTTTCAGTCTATCAGGTTAAAGCAGTTCGATGTTATAAAATGCTTATGCAAGAGAGGCTTTCTGTACATAAACATGCACTGTTTTCTGAGATACAACACATAAAGCCTTTCTGATTTTGCTTTCAAGATGATAAAAGTCCTCTAAGGACTAATGATTTGTAAAATTTCACTTCGACATCAAAGAATAGGAGAAAGCACATAGCACGTTGCATTCAAAGGAGCTCTTCATTTCAAGTAACTCCAAGGAGTGCAATTGTGTACAGTAGAAGGTAACAGATGGAGCTGGAAGTTTGACCTGCTAGCTACTTGCTAGTTCTGTTTGCTGCGTACTTTGTACAGTGGGCTGATTTCTGGTTATCTCCCATAAAGCAAGGAGTTTTCTGACATGCTTGACTCCATAATTGTGAAAAATGTCTGCAGTTTCTGCTTTAGGAAATGAAACAGCAGTGGTATTTTGAAAGAGAACTGTGTAGAAGAATGGCTAGAACTTGGGGAAAGTTTCACTTTGAGTGATGCAATCCAGGGCACTGCTCCCAGGCAATGGGTCACGCAGCCTAATGAGGCAATAAGCCTGACAGAAGCTGGTAGCTGAAACAATTTCAGAACTGTAAAAAGGGTTTGGAAACAGCAGAGTGTTAGGAAGAAAGGGTGACCTTGGTACGAGCCTGATCCTTACCTACCCCAAATGTGTGCTGTCCTATCTGAGGGCAAGGAAAGCACCAGATCTAATTACTTATAACAGATAATTCAGCACGTTTAAAAGCACCTGTCTGTGTGATTTCCATCCATGAGATAATCCGGATGGAGCACTTTGGAATGTGGGTTGGTTCTGACCTCTGACATTTGAGGTCTGTTCCATAACTTCTTGCATAACACCTTCACCTTCCATACAGAGTTCTGGCTTGAGTCATGATTTTTGGATAGGTCTTTCTTCACAAAGCAGGCTGCACAAGCAAAATGAGTCTTTGGATAGTTTAAAGCCATGTTTTCTGTCACTCTCACTCTGCATTCTGCATTCATAAATCACATCTTCCCTCGCAGATACAGTGATTGATTTTCTACCAGTTTAGATGCAAAAAGTAATGTTTGATCTGGAAAATCCATTTAACAATTTTTTAAAAATCTGTTTATGCTGTCATAAAATGTAATACACATTTTTACATAACATGGTTTAATTTTGAAGGTGAATCACCTGCCACAAGAAACAAGATAATTTTCTCCATCAAGAAAGCTTGAAAACAATGAGGAAGTATGAAGCTGTACACTTGACAGGAGGTAAGTTCCTAGATAAGTATCTTTAATGATCTGAGCCTGTGTTCCCAGGTTCTTTCATGTCCACACTATTCATCCACTGGTGTCACAGTTATTACAGAGAGGAAACAGCAGCAAGACTTTTTGTTCCTTTGTGGTCATTGTCTACAATGGTTTGTGAAGCCAAACATTCAACAACAGAAAGAAATCAGCTAAAATAATAGTCCTAGGGCAAGAGAGGGAGGGCAGGGAAGTCCAGCAGATAATTGCACTTTTTGTGATGTGTTACTCTGCATTTCTGTAAAGGTGAAAGAACACGAAACAAACGCAAACACACCTCACATTGCGCAGAAGCAGACACAGATCTTGTTCATGTTAGGCAAGAAGGCGGCCAAGGTATACAAAAACATGTAGGCAGAGGTAGGAGCAAAGAGAATAAAATGAATATTGGGTCTGAACTCACTTTTATGGCATTTATGCTAGCAAAGTTCTTGTGATAACACCTATAAAGCAGAATGAAGTTCTGAGGCTTCGCAAAGCAGCCTGAATTTGGATTTTATTATGTACCATTAAAGTACATAAAGCATTTAATCACAGAAATACCCACTGTTCTGGTCTAGAAAAAAAAGCAGTTGCCATCTTTTATTACACAAACATTCAAGCTAATCTTGTATGGGGTCTCAAACAACAACCAAACAGATGTTGCAAAGAAAGCAGAGAAACTCCACAGTAGACAATTACACAATAGTCTAGTGTAGAGAGAAGTATTTGCTAACACAATTAATGCTTCATTTTTTTTCCAGGAGTCTGATAATCTGCATTGCACCAAACCAGATTTCTACGTAACTGAAGGATTTGGTACTGAAGTGCCAGTGAAAACAGAAGACAAGTTGGGTTGTCAATGCCACAGATAAAAGGGCTGTGCATTTGCACAGGTTGCTTCTTTCTAAGTTCTGCAGTGGAATGCATTGATACCTAATCCAGTTGACACCATTCTCAGTGTGAGAATAGACTCTTCTGGACGACCAAAGAAAAAACACTCAGTCAGGTCCACAGATAAAACCACACTTGTATCACAAGTTTATATATTTATATTTTAAATATTTATATTATTTATAACATCTTCAAGCACGTGCCTCTGGCTTCTTTGCATGTGAACTCTGTCAAGCCAGTAATATTTCAAGTACCTTCTAGAAGAGAATAATTTCTTTGCTTGTACACTCATTGCAAGCAGCAGAGACCACTGCAGATTCTTTTAACAGATCCTTTAGCATCAACAAGAGCAGATTCCAAGAAAAACTATGTATTTTCACATTTTGCTGAAACAAGTCAAACTCTTCCAGTAAAAAAAAAAATATTAAACAAAGTTAAACTAAGAAAACACTTGCTCATGCACAGTTGTATATGACCTCATGTCAATTAGTCATGTGTGGTCTGCACCAAAAAGGCAGTGACATTTAGAAATAAGTAATTGTGTACACATTTCTCTTGGCTAGTGCTGGTAGGCTAGGCACTCCACTACCTCATTTTTGACACTTTCTCTGGTCCTGAGAAGCAGAAAACTAACATATTTTTGTTAATAATGTAAAGCAATCCTGTGGAACAAGACAGTAGTATGAATAGGTACAGCGCACATCCTGAATGTGGTAGCAAGACATTGTTTTCTAATAGTGCAGTTCCTACATCTGCACATAAGAATGCCAGCCAGTTAAATTAAAAATCTAAATTACACATACAATCATGCAATGGTAAGGGTTGGAAGGGACCTTAAAGATCACCTAGCTGCAACCCCCCTGCCATGAGCAGGGACATCTTCCACCAGACCAGGTTGCTCAGAGCTCCATCCAACCTGGCCTTGAACACTGTCAGGGAGGGGGCAGCCACAGCTTCTCTGGGCAGCCTGGGCCAGTGCCTCACCGCCCTCATGGTGAGGAATTTCTTCCTAATATCTGATCTAAATCTGCCCTTTTTTAGTTTACAGCCATTCCCACTTGTCCTATCACTACACACTCTTGTGAAAAGCCCCCCTCCATCCTTCCTTTAGGCCCCTTCAGGTACTGACAGGCTGCTATAAGGTCACACAGCAGCCTTTATAAGCTACTGAATGCACATTGATTCCATTCTGTAATTTTGTCTCCTGAGTACCTCAAATTTACAGTCTTATCAGGTTAAAAAAGAAAAAAACTACTTGCTCTTTGATGCTGGGAAAAAACACACCCACTTTTGGACTCTATCTGAATAATCCATGTTTCTTCATGGGCAAGTTCTGGGATTTGTGGGAAGCATGGAGGGCTGCAAATGTTTCACAGGTCAGAAATTAAGTTTATCTAGTAAGACTGAAGTGGTTTAGAATACTTTGCCAGTGAAGATTTGATTCCATTCTCTCAACCACTTTAATAATGAGTGAAATGAGCCCCCAGTGTACCTTGTCACTGACCTATCAGGCAAGTTTAATAAGCTTTCCTCTTAAATATTATATTGCACAGGGCCTCAAGACATCTTTTCCTATTTATAACCTGCATCAGTCTGAGCTAACCCTTTCACACTTTGTCTGTGTTCCTATTTCAGTCCCATTCTTCCCTTCCTAGAGCCACAAGGTTGGAAGCTGGAACTCATAAGCACTGCCTTCCCTAGTGAGCTCAGCGTGAGCTTTACTTATACCACTGCTTTCCAACTGCATTAAAAAAAAAAATTATATCTCTTCAATACTTGCAATTCCCAGACCTAACACTTCACTTTACTAAATCAGAACAGATTGCTCTACTTTTTACACCCTAGTAATTGTCCATTCATAAATCCTACTCCTGCTCAGCCTCATCCTTCCGTTACCCAGCAGCTCCACTGGCACCAACAAGATTCAATTCAAAGTTGTTCCCAGTAGGGCAATAAGCAGTATGCAAGCTTTTGCCCTTGACAGGCATCAGTGATAACAGTAGGTGCTAAGGTGCTGACCTACATCTATCTCACAAACACATGAGTTAAAGTCTTGAATGCCAGCCTTTCAGCCCCAGTCTGTTCACAGGTATCAGAATATCACATACTTGGAATTAGAGCTAGCATTGTTTCTTTTATTCTAGTGTCATTAGGTGTGGGAGCCAGGGAAACTGTGCTGCACAAGTGAAAAAGCCAACAGTGTCTGGGCTAACCAGTCATTAACTATACCTGGCTGTAGAGAAGAACAAGGGCAAAGGAAGATCATGCATCTGAAGATCTACATTACAAATCTGGACTAGGAATGAAGAGAGGTGTGAGAGGTGAACAGGGACTGGTGCTGGAGACGTCACACGTACATCTTCCAGCAGTGCCCGAGTGGGTTCAGAGGGCAGCAGAATATGGTTCCCTGGAGCTCTGAAAGAGCTAAGGAAATTAGCATGGTCATGGTTTTCCACAGAGGCTTTCTCTAGCTGCCTTCATGGTGGTACAGAGGCACACTGCCTTTTAAACTGTAGCCTTACTATCTGCTTATCTAATTCTTTTTATGCTTATCAGTCAGAAATGCCCAAGGTCCAGTGTCCTTGAGTAAGAACTGCTTAAAGATTAACTGCATTTTGTTCCCTTTGTACCATCAAACATGAGGGGCTATGCTTTGGGGCCTACATTTTGACTTTTGCTTAGACTAAACAATTCTTTGTCCTGTGGAAGTTACAACCGAAACAGGAAAGAAACATCATGCTAAGCCATGGCTTGAAATTGTTGACAAGCCCTCTTCGTGGTGCTCACTGCCAGCTACACTTCAGAAGCATCAAGTCACTGCAAACATGCAGAATGCAAGCTCTGCCTATGAAACAGATGCTCGGGGAAGGACAGGACTTTATTTGGCATGACCCAATGCTTCTGTGCCTCTGATCTATAGCCTGCAGAGAGCAAAAGATACAGAAAGGGTAGACTCTTTGCAACCCCTTGCCCCCATTCTAAATGCAAGTACCCTGCTCTCCAAAGGATGAGCTTTTCCTTTTTTAAAATAATTGTTTAGCAGCTATTTAAAAGTTTGATTAGTTTGTAACGCTCTTCCCTTTCTTTGTCCTCCCTTGAGAAAATGGTCCCTTTCATTTGGTTTCATCAGCTTTCAGAGAAAACCTCTAAAGAGGTATCACGACCTCCACGTTTGTGCTGGCTTCTTCAAATCTGTTTAACTTATTCTAGGTTATGTGAAGACAACTCCATTTTAGTAAAAAGACAACTTCGTTTTGGACTGTATTTATCTAAATGAAAAATTTATTATTCCGATTCTTTTAAAAGAAAACATTTTTCCCTGAGTTATTTACTAACTCCTACGAAAACTGTTAAATACTGCACATTCGAAAAGCCAAGGTCCCTATCCCATTCTCAGTGTGCCACTAGAATTTTTATCTAAGTTGTTGAGACTCCAGAAGAGAATAAAGTCTGATTGGGAAAGTCAAGCTCTTTTTTCCAAAGCTGAGAGAAGATAATAAAGAGACAATATCTGCTTCGGGGAAAAAGGTTTGGAGCAAGTGTCACCCATTTGATCTGCATGCTGCCTACTTTGTCCGCCTCTCCTTTAAAAGGCTAATAGAAATAATTTCTTTAGAGACTACACACAGTGATAAGTGCAACAGAGTTACAGACCTCTAGTGAACGTGCTTATCAGGCACTTTCAAAGGGCATGGAAATGAACTCCTTCAGACTTCATCAGCAATTGGGAACAATTCAAATACTTTAGCCCTGCAAGCATTAGATTTGTACATCCATGGCAAAAGGAAGGGTTACAGAAACATATTTTATACTTCCTTTCATACAGTCTCAATAAGGAGTGCAACTTGCTTTTTATCTCTCTTTGCTGCATGTCAGAGGATTTTCTGAAAAAAAATTGTTGAAAACCCAACTTCTTGAGCAATTTATTTGTCCACCTGACTGGTGCTAAATTATCACTTTCTATTTCAATTAATGATATTTAAGGGAAAATGACATAAATAACTTATGAAGATGAATTTATCAAAAGTTCTGAAGACTAGGATCACATTTGCTATAGAAAAGGCTCATCACAGGATAAAGCAGGTGAGCAGAACTCTCTCATAAACTGAACTTGACAGGTATTGCCACCAGTGGAGTTGAGCGTACAGCTGTAGGCTCCCATGAGCTAGCACTACACGAGTTATTCCGAGTAGAGACATGCAGTGCAGCAACATTTAGATTAGATTCTTACTTTAACTCACTCCACCTCCAAACAAATTTTGCAGCTCCTGTGTACTTAGGTGAATGTACCCAGCAGAAGCATCTCTCATGGCTGTTGGCAAGATGTTTTCCTTTCCTGGGTTATATTCTTTTTCTCTGGCTCACTGTTGCCTTTTGTTCGCAATTGCTTAGCCCAGTTTCTGTGGCACTAGTCAATTCTATCACTTATTCCTCCAGTGGCCTATGTTAAGATGATTGTGTACAAGCAGTGGCATTCCAGACAAGCTGACTGTAATTATCTGGCTAATTTATTTTTCCAGGCATTTTCTACAGTTTTACCTCAGCATTTATAATCATTGTTTCATATTTGTATCCAGAGATAAAGAGTCCATGAAAAACTAAAGCGTCTGATGCTCCCATAAATGATCTTAAATTGTGAATCCTTACCAGAGAAACTACTGTATTTGCTATGGCACTGAATCTCACAAGACATATTACCCCTAGAAAGCATTACACTATGTTCATTTGAACTACAGGTCATGCTGAACTAAAGAAAAATGAGTCGAGATGATCAGTGGGAAAGTGGTAGAGACCAGTATTCTGTCCACTATACGAAGGACTCTTCTGCTGAAGACTGCTGTATTTATGCACTTTCTCACCAGTGAATGTTACCATTCCTAAGTAAAGCAGCTTAGCAGCAAGCTCCAGGCATCGATTTCTAGTTGTTGGAAGAGAGAAGGAGAGAGCAGAGTGAAAAAAAGGGAAGTACGAAGAGAGTTTGTTTTTCAAAAATCAACAAGGTACAACAGGGTGATCAAACCACACAGAAACAGTCATGCTGCTGTCAGCCCTGCAGTTGCTCCTTTTGGTACCTCATACTCTCAATCATCCCCTTCGCTTATTCTCCAAAAGATGTAATACTGCTTACCCCTTGTATTTACTTTTCAAGCTTTATTTGCCTTAAACGAGTCTTGGAAAAATGATCTTGGGATCAAAAGAATAATTAGTATAGGACTCACAAAGCAGATTTATGATTTCTTAACCACTGATTGTACCTCCTCAGCTTCACTGCCAACATGTCACTAGTCCAAGAATTTGGCTTTTATCCTGCAGTATCTATCAGGACACTCCTTAAGGGCTCTATGAAGAAGAGTGATGTTTTGCATTTCAAAGTGTTAAAGGAGAACAAGCAAAAATGATAGACATGGCTGTTAAACACAGTCTCCATCATTCATTAGCACAATGTTCTGGTAGGAGCCCTCTCCATGCATTTTTCCCCATGCAAATGCTTGCAATGCTGTGGTCTTCCCCAGGCCTCAATGAAACTAGAAAACCCAGCATGCAGAAGCCATAGCCACACACCTCAGCTGCAAACCTAAGTCTCCCTCCATTTAAATTCAGTCCTAGCCAGTAAACTTGGCCCCACTTTAGACGCTAAAACAAGACTTCAAGGGCTTAACCTGAAGGCGCCTGCATTTATAAGGTTCTCACTGCCTCTCTTTGTATGAAATAAAACTGTCAGTCTTTTACCTCTCAGTTAATTGAAATGGGGTAGGCTATGCACAAGGTATTCTGCTGAGGCAGAGTCAGCCATGCACTAACCACCACAGGGAGCAGTGCAAGTCTGGGAAATAATGTTTTAATCAGTCAGTGCTAATTGGTCAACACAGACCTTGCTGAGTCCAGTATTTCCACAGCTGTTTGCAATATTACTTGCAACACAGCAACCTTGTAATCAATGTTACTGCTTTCAGCACTAGCTCACATACTGACACAGGACTTTTCTGAGAGAAAACACTGTCCACCAGTACAACATATCACATTCTCCCTTTGGGAAGCTACAGAGCTTTGGATATTCTTTTTTTAAAACTATTAGAAGATCACAGCGCATCAGTAGACAAGAACTGTGTGCAATGCCTCTGAATGGAAACAGTGCTGCTTGACAGATGTAGTTGTAGAAACAGCTCACAGACTAGCTCTTTCTTAATCTTTGCTATCCAGTTCTCCACAAATGAGTTACACCTGCTCCTGAAGTAGCATGTTTCAGAAGTGCTGGTTTATTGCGGGGGCCTGATTACAGCTTACTGAAACTAATGGAAAAGTTTCCACTGACAGCTTCTTTTTGCTGGGTCAGATTCAAGTGTTTCAGCAATAAACCTGCTCATTCATATGGCCTACTGTCTAATTTTGGAAGACTGCTTTTGAGACAAGCCATAATCAGCCAACCTCAGTATTTCAGAGTATCCATCAAGTAAAACTTGTAGTTAATGCCTTTACAAAAAGCCCTTTGTGCCATTTGGTTCTTACAATGTGAAAATTGGTTATTTCCTGTCAATGAAAAACGGAAGAGAAAAAGATCTTATAAGCCTATAATCAAAATCCAAAGTACATCCCTGAGGGAGAGTTGCAAAAGAGACAGCTTCTCAAGCAACAAAGAACTCATTCAGAAGGTAAGCAGCTACAGAGAATCAATGCAAGGGCTGAACAATTCTCTTGACATTTTTCCTTTTCTGACTGGCTCTCATAAATGAGTTTTTTAGCTTCTTGGAGTGCTTTACTTCACAAAAGATTTAGAAGTGTCTGGATCCAACATTGTAGTCAGTCCCCAGATGATAACATGCCTGCTCATCCCAAGAAGAGTTGTACAGAAAGTAAATTAAAGAAATGCAAGATCATATCAAATCAACTCAGTCTCAAATATCAATGCCTCATGTCATAAAGGTACACAATGATAAAAACACTCCCTATAGCCAATTGAAAAAGCAGCAACTTGGCAAGCAATCAAGAAAACTGCAGCCCTGGTTTATAGGTCTGCTTGAGCTGCCTCAGCAGAAGAATGACGTTCCCAAGCACGTAAATGCATGCATAAATCCCATGGTTTCTAACTGGATGCACACTTTGCTTACGTGTTTTATGTCACAAGGGTGTCAGGGAGGTGAACAAGACTGTGTAGGGGTTCCAACTTTATAGAAGATTAATCTGAATTAGACCAAATTCATCAGTTGGTAGCCTCAAACGTGACATTATTGGTTTTACTTGTACCAATTTCTGTTTCTCTGCTGACAACTCCTAGTCACAGAACTAGAGATGTCAGAGCTGATGTAGGAACTTTCCTTCTCAGACCATGAATTAATGAAATTTACTGTTTCTGGGAAAATGATGCTGCTGCACCACCACTTACGTTTGACAATTGATGAGGACACGTCCACCCACAGAAAGCACATCTACCAGTTCTCCCCCAGTTCTACATGGGCAGTGTGACGAAATTCCAATAAAAAATTGCCAGCTTCCCTGAAAAATAGCATGATGGAAATGGAGTTTAATCCCAGAAGGTGATACTTTTTCTGATTACTAGTGGAACACAGGCACATAATTTTATGTAGTTGCTGCTTTAGTGGTAAAGTGACTTGTTTTCACTTAAATGTAAAGTGAAACTGTCCAGATGGGCTGCAGGGTCTCAAAGGCTTGAAGAAAGAGGAGGAAATCACCTATTACTTGGCAACTTACTCTAATCAGTAACTATACTCATCTTTTTAAAAAGTGCATACACACAATTTTACATTTATTTGAATTTCTTCAGCTCTTGGGCTTTTCACATTCACTTGAAGTGAGCAAAACTCATCCAAAAGCTAGAAAGAAATTTAAGTTTTTGGTATCCACTCTTGGGAAATCATAATAGTGAAACACCTGGGAAGTGAAAGTGGTCTTGTTCACTTTTTATAGTCACCAGCAGTTCGTAAACTCATCTGGGACTGCAAGCAACACATTTGCTTAGTAAGGCTCCCTAAAGTACTTTTGCCATGCTGGAGCCCTTCCAGGGCAAGTGTCAGCACAAGCATACTAGACAGTGTCACACCGGTATTGACTTCAAACTAATTTCACTTCTTCCCACCTCAGTCAACAACACTGGATGGGCACTCATCACAGCAAGGAATTCTGGCTTGCACAGCCAGCTCCAGTCCTGTCCATCTCTTTAATGTAGATTAGGAATATTATTTTACCCAGGGCTGAGCTGCTGCTGCTCCTCCGCTCCTCCCTTCTCCTGTTCGTACTTTATCATGGCTGAAGTTTTTTGTCTTGCTATGAATGAGTCTCCTCTGCTTTTACAAGAAGCTCTCATTATAAAAGGTTGTGGTTTTTCTCTCCTCCTTCAGGCATCTTCATTACAGGGTACTTTAAAAAAAATAGTAAAAAAAACATAGTGCAGTGTGCCAGTCAATAGTGAAATTATGAGAAGTGCAATCTACTCTCCCCACCCTAATGAGCTGATGAGTAAATAACTGTCAGGCCATTGCACTGAGCTATCGATTAGTGCTTTCCATAGAGCTGATATGCTGCATAGCCACCTGCTGCTAAACAGAAAAGATCAATATAGGAAATTTATGAAAACAAGAATGAAAGATTTCAGGTTTTTTAGATGCTTTCGCTCATGCCTGAGGCAGCATGTCTTCATTGCCAGATCAATCCTCCTTGTTAGATCACACCTCCCACCCTGTTCCTGCCTTTCACCTTGAAAAGGTTAAACATATTCTGTAAACACGTAGTACCCTGGGACAGAAAAGGCTGATCAGTGAAAAGTGTAGTTTACAGCAGATATTAAAGCAGCTGGCTGAGATAACTTTAGCTGCCATGAGCACTCCAGAGAAATTTCCTGAAAGATTTACACTTTAACCTTGCTTGCCCCTATGCAACACAGCCATCCAATTACACTTACCAGCTTCCTATTCTACCGAAAGCCAAAGCTTGAAGTGTTTTACTTCCAAAAGCTTTGGAGGGGCTCCTCCACTGAGTGACATGCTGTGTCACTCCTCCTTCATTTTCCACACCGTCATCCTTCATATAGTACCAAACTTTCAGGGTAAGGCTCTTATCTCCTGCTGCACATTTTTTTGTCACCTTTATTTTCAAGTCTTAGCTGAAAAATTCTCTCCCCTTCCAGGCCCTCAAAGTATTACATTTTCTGTCCTCTGATCCTATTATTTATTAGGATGGTCCAATTTTCTCAAGACTTACAGCTTTTGCCTTTGTCTTCACCTCTCCTTGTTGAAGCTAGGTACAGACACAGATATCAACCTTGAATGCCAATTTTGAAGTTTCCTTTTTATCTTTTTATAAAATCACTTTTATTTTGAACGATTGTATTTTTTTTTTAAAGTCCATTTACAGTCATTGAAATGAGAATAAAACTTTTTTTAATGAAAAAGAATTTCATTTGACATATCTTATCTTTTAAAATATTCCAGGGCATGAACAATTGCAAAGATCTTATTTCATTCAGTGATCCAAAAAAAATTCAGATTCAAGGAAGTTCTTACGAAATATTGAATCCTGTTGTACTCTAAAAATACAGAGACTTGAATGTCATGTGATTCTTGTCTGATGAATTCACAAGCAGCTTTATCTGAAACTTGAAGTAGATAGTACATATCTCCAGGTAAATAGCTGGCGACTTGAGTCCCTATAAGATACCGTGTCTAAATCAACAACATACGGAAGCACGCTGTTCTCCTTCCTACAGAGCTGAGATTCTGTAAACATAAACCATAAGCTTTGTCTTACATTTATGCACTCTCACAGAGAAATCCTGAAATAAACACACTATCATGTTTCTATGGACCAGTATTATCAATACAGAATCACAGAATGGTAGGGGTTGGAAGGGACCTCTGTGGGTCATCTAGTCCAACCCTCCTGCCAAAGCAGAGTCACCTACAGCAGGCATATCTAAATATTAAATTGACCACAAATAAAAATAAGTTTTCCATCAGAAAATAGGGTCTGTAGCATTTTTTAAAGGTGTAAAAATTTAAATAGGATTTTTCAAATGGGAAATAACCAAGATGATGTTTGGGTTTTGTCAAGCAAATGAAACGGTAGTTTTGAAACATGGAAAACTTTTGCTTGCACAGAGAACCCTGACGCACAACACGTTTTCCAAAAATTGCTTACAAAGTTTTCAAAATCGACACAAGTTTGCATCTTGACCTGTGATAGAAAAGAAGTTTCAGAACATCAGATTTTTCTGCAGGACTAGAACTACATTTGGTGATTTGTTGTAAGAATTCTGTGAGGCATATACTGAGCTTCACCTCTAGTGTCCTGTTTTTTCAGAATTCGTTCTATGCTGTGGATATTTGGCTTCATCAAACACATCCCAGAAGGATGTCAATGCAACAGTTATTTTAAGTAATGTCAACCTTTTCTTGCTGAAACTCAATAATTAAATACAAAAAGGGGAAGTGGATTAGACAAGACATTCTATCCCTTCCTTTTACACTGCCTCAAATCATTTTATCACAGGGAAGATATTTTCAGCAGATAGGTACTTGTCTCCATTGAAAAGCAGCAGAGGAAATTTTAAGAATGATCAAGGGGACACACTGAGGTCTTCATGTTAAACAAACAAGAAAACTTGATATACAATTCAGAAAACAGGGAATAAAAAGAAAGCTTAGACAAGATAAAAGAGATAACACACAGAGGATAAGCTATCAAACAGAAGACCTTGAAGCAAACCATGTTTTGTTCATTTCAGAAAGAACATAAGATTCCACACAGGAAGATGGAAGAAGATTATTATTTTCTCCTCTGACAGATTAATGTTTGTAGCTTTTTAAAATTTATTTTTATACAGTTGTACTATATTCAATTCCCTTCTTCAGTCTGCACTCCCAGCCTATAGATCTCAAGCCCCAGAAGCCAGTGTGCAGCTGAAGTTACTCAGTTAGGAGATACCGTGAGCTATGAAATTAAAAAAAAAGATGAAAATAAGAAACTGGAAAGTGCAAGGTATCTTTAAAATGAACAATGGACAACACAGCAGAATGCACTGAAAGCCATTTCCTAGAGCCAGTATCTAGACAGTTAAACTTGATATAAATAACTGGGTTGTAAAAAAAAAAAGGTATTCTTAAGAAACAATTTACTGCAGTCTAGACCCTCAACCAATCATTTGAGCCATAGGTCAAAAAGCAGGAAATATTATGTCTTTAAATGCTAGTAATGTTCAGCACTTGTTATAAGCACTCATTTTTAAGATTTTGGTGCATGAATTAAGTGGATAGATCTAATCCTGTAGCACATGATCTCTACATCTTCCAATTGAGGGGAAACACACCCATGTTTTCTCAGCGAACACAAAAAAATATATATGATCACAGAAAATGGGAGGGACCGCAAAAAATGTCAGCCTCTCCTTCGATATGCCAAGAAGTAAAATCAAAACAGCTAAAAAGCAGCTGGTGACCATCCAGGACCTCGCTCAGCATTAGAATCTCACCAGGATTTTCTTCATGTTTCTTTGTGAGGGTCACCTTCCACACAAGGCAAATCTCAGTGAGCGCCTGTGAAAATGATAATCAATAATGCTAGAAAGAAAGATGAAAGAACTGATACAGTTCTCTTCCCGCCACCTTGGGACATGGTGTTAATAGACAAGGAAGAGCTATGATAAGTCTATAACCACAAAAGGATAATCCCCCTAACAGAACACCAGCAGACAGAATATTAATCAATGAAAAGCTTTTCTGGTGCTCCTGGAAGTGATTTGTATTACACTACTCATGTCTAGGGTACGAAAGTTTTACTGTCATAAATCTGAAGGTGCCATGTGTTTTCCTGCAGTTTGGATCCAAGACAGGTTAGCTTTTGCCTGAGCACCCATGCATAGTGTCATCATAACGACATTTACAAAAATTGGATATGCAGGGGAGAACCGAAGAGACTCCTCCATATTTGAAACTTCAGCTGGCATACATCAGTCCTATAGCTTGTGGTGGTAGCCAATATCAACCAGAGATACAAGAAGGTAGATGCAAAAAAATTTCAAAAACCTACATGCAGACACTTTGTCTGACAGCATATAATTAGGCTGAGAAATTCATGGGCCACTGGATGCTCATTAAGGCTGAAACCTTCAATCAAAGTTGAAGAGGGAGTGGACATCAGACAGTCATATAATAGGTGCAGATGACTCCAACGCTTCAAAGGGTCACTAAATCTCCACTTCCTGGTCTTAAGCCATTTTTTGTGAGATTAGATATTAGCACAAAGGCTTTAAGGCAGGGAGAAGGCAGCCCGGGTTATTCCTCCTCCTAGCATGTGAAGGAATTTTCTTCTGGAGTACTTTATTACAGGTCAGGATACCGGTCTGACAGTCAGGTTGCTAGCAGGATGTACTAACTAGATGGAGGCACAATACAGAAATGTCCACATCCACAAATAGTTCCCACAGATTCTTGTTAATGCACTATCACATTGCTCCTGGTAAGTATTAGCTGCTGTTCAAACAAGCAGAGGAACAGTTCGTATTCTGCATTCCCTTGTGTGGTAGGCAGGTATTTATGTACAGTTGTTGTTTTACCACACAGTATAAGAGCCCCAACATCATTTACAGCCTTCCACAACCTTGTTCAGGGAGTGCAATTTCTGACGGCTTGTGCTAAAGCAAAGCTGTGAATTGTGGTAAGGAGGTCTCTTCTCTCCTTCCCCCCCAGGCACTCTTGTAGATTGCTTTCCAACTGGAAAGGTCACAGGAGAGGAAGGGTTGGTGGGCTTTTTTCTTGCAGGGCTGGCCACAGTCCAGACCCAAGCATCTGTTAGAGAGCTCACTATTGCTCTTTTCATCACATATTTGGCTGGTAAACCTGGTAACAGCTGGATGAGCTATGCTTGTGATCCATACAATTAATGTGCAACTGGCAAACCTGTCATTGTTCATCGCTAGATGACAGCAATGCACTGCTGTGCATGCCTTGAACTGTTAGCAGGGGCATGACTCCAGGCAGCCTTACATGGTTCTATGGCTTGTTTCCCTGCCATAATCACAGTTACATCAGAAAAAGTTGGGAAAAGGATGCACTTGGGCCGATAACTCTGGGTGGATGAAGTGCCACAATCCCAAAGGGAAAGAATACACCAGTTTAGAAAAATCAGATTAAAAACAGTGGTGGGGCTCAGGATTTACCCCAAAGAAAAGAATCCCTTCCTCTCATGTACCACAGGGAGCACACTCAGAGGAACTTAAGCCAACTGCACTACACTGTGTCATACGTATGACTTTCCTACATCCATGGCACAGGTGCTGATGCTGCTGCAAGACAAGGCAGAGGCACGAAAAGAGAAGCTTCTAACCATGTGATGCCATATAACTCTCAGTACCAGGGAAAGACATGCTGGGCTGCAGGATAGGGTACCACAGGAGGAGGGAAGCATAGGGTAGAAATTCCTGCCTCAGGATTCCTTTCTTCTCCTCCTGCTCCTGGATGCAGAACAGTGAGTAACAGCTGTGCTGGCAAGACCATCTGAGTGACTGCATGATGAACAAGTTGGTCAGGAAACTTGGCTGGCCTTGGACCTATTGGGTCTGTGTCCACCATTCTGTCCTGCAGCCAGGCAGCTCACTGGGACACCCCAGAGCTATTATTCTAGCAACACCACGAGGGCTGGGAACAGCAACAGCAAAAGTGAAGTTGCAAAAGGTGGGGATATTTTAACATCATGTCCCATAGCAAGTGACCTGGCCAATTTGTGTTTTCTCAGGAGGTTACAATTTAAACCAAAGGGTGGATGCAAGTGAGCTCATAGGTGGAGATGGAGAAGGAAGTGAAACAAATACAAAACCCCAACCAAAGCAAACAGACTGGATGCATGACCAATTCATAGCCAAACACTACTTCAGCTGGAACAACTATCATTTAAATACCCCATTTCCATAGGAAGGCAGTCTATAAATTTAGCTGCATGCATACATATGTATACCCACATTCACATAAATCCTTGGGCGAGAACAACATGAATATCTCCAGCTTCAATGATTCCTTGCCCTGCTGGCAAGAGAAGAATAATTTCTTCTTATTTATGCCTATGACAAGCCATTTATTTACATACAGGGTTGTGTTTTTTTTTTTCTTCTCCATTCTCAGCTGTTATTTTGCCTTTGCTGTATAGTTCTTCATTTATGACAATTATTTTAATTCTGAAGTTAGCTTTGGGGTAGGCAGTCATAAAATATAAAAGAAGCCCTTGACCAGTTAAGGTCATCAAAGACTCCGTGGCAAGAAAGTTATTTGTGAAAAAGAAAACTTAGTTCTCTCTGCATACAAGAACTAAGTGTAGTGTATCCCCAGTAAGATTAAAAAAGTAAACAAACAAAAAACTCCACAACTTTTGCCTCCCCCACCCCCAGCTTCTGCAGCATTAGGTTCTCTGGGTTACCCAGTTGCAGGTGGCAGGAAACCATGCCTTGTTCCTCCTCCACTTTAGTAAGATAATCTGTGGTTATTTACTTCTGGAATGGGATCATCAACTAACAAGCTGGTTATTTTGTTCTAGTGAAAACCATTGGCCAGAAGTGCTCATCCTACATAAAATACCTTTATTGATTCCTCATCCTTGCAAGAGCCAAATCTGAAAAGAACTTATAAAGGAAGCTGCCAGTTCAGACATTCATCTTCATGACAATTACTCTTACAAAAGTTTTTTTTCAGAAATGAGTAAAGTGAGTAATAAACATGCAAGTTTATCATGGTATCCATACTATCGACACTTCGGCTAGCAATACTGAATTACATGGGTGTTTTTTTTCCTTCTCAGTCAGTCACTGATCCTTAAGTCCAGAGCAACTTCTCAGCCTCACAGTTCCTTTGAAGGTCTAAGACAGCCCAGTCTGACCTTCCACTAGGCAAGGTCTGTATGTACGGCTGTAGGAAGGCACAATGGAATACAATGTTGGGCTGCTCAGGGAGATAAATTTCCTACAATGGCGTTAATTTGTCTAGCTAAATGAAAGACAGCTGGGCTATTGTCTACAACTGAAGTAGAATGGGTTACAAATAGTTGAATCCTTGATCTTTTGGCAAAGTAATGAGAATTATTTTAGATCTTGTGCTACAGAAAACAAACATCATCCTGCGATAGCTCCAACCCTCTTCAAAGCAAGCTTAATCAGTCCTTCACTAAGTGAACCCAGGCAGCTCTGAAACTCCATTCTTAACCTGAGTGTCTTGTCTTCTGGTTTTATAATTGTTCACAACTTGTATTTTTTTTATTCATCAGTGCAGTGCAGCACATGATCCAGGACACCTATACCAAATTGCAGAGCTCCTTCCTGCTTCTGGTACACTTCCATTCTCTCTCCCACTGCAAACTTCCCTGCCCTGTGTTGACTCCCCTCCCCACCAGTATCTCTGCTTGCCCCCTACCCCAGCTTCTGGTACGCAGGAAACCTCTTTTCCAGCAAGCGTGGAACTCATTCCCACAGCCCATTCAGTATCGGGTATCTTGGAAAAAGAAGTTGCTTAAGAAAACATGAGAGAATGTCACTGTGCTTAAAGGATGCTAATGACTGGCAGGGGACTGACTACTCCCTATAATGAAAGGGAACACGGAACAAGCTTCAACTTTTGCAGCTCTTTGGGGAAGTGCTGTTGTTTTCCCTCTTTAAATAAATTTTGAAAAGACGACAGGTGAACTCTAACTGCAGCTCCCTCTGTAGGCAATAAAGCATCTGATGGAATTTCTGCACATCTGTGAGTGAAGTGATATGGATTAATCAACATACAACATCATCTATATGGAAAGTATGAAAGCCTGCCTAAGACTGCTTTGCAAAAACATCCTCTTGAAGTGATTTTGATATTCTCATCTCAGCCTTTATTTGTTCCTTATGTTTGGGTTAATGAATGAAGGTTAGAAAAACAAATCTCAGTGAAGAATTTTCCTTTGGAAAATACTTGCCCTAACCTTGCATGCTGTACATTAGGGTTGACAGAACCAGATTTCCTCCATTGGTTTTCTTTCACATGACAATAGGGAGAACTGTCTGGCAGTTCCTTGACTTTTTCCACCTCTACATGCTCAAATGGAAAAATGTGGAAAACTGATATTTTTCAGAGAAAAAGTTTGCTTTGCCATAAAACTCTCCAGTTAGACTTTTGTAAATATTAGAAAGTCCATTTTCACATATAAGGGAAATTTGGAAAGATGTGATTTCCTATTAATTTTAATATGAAAAAGCAAAACTGAGATACTTTGAAATGGTTGAAACTAATAAAACAGTGCTCTAAACTTTATTGAAGTGGGAAGGCAGTTCAGCAAATATCAGGTTTTGATTTGTAAGTTTAAAGAGATAGAATTTTTGTCTAATAGAATACACTTAAATGAAATCTTATTAAAGATCTCAGAACTACAGAGGAAGTAGTGTTTGTCTCAAGACAAGCATCATTTGATTAAATTATAGGATACTAGGAGATATCAGTGTTGATGCCTTCAATACTCTCAACTGATTTTCTTTAAAGTTTTGGTTTTAACAGCATCCTCCACTGAGTTTTGAGCCAGTCTGCAGGTTTTGGAGGACTTGCTTGAAAGAACAACAGCTTGTTTTTTGGTGTGTCACATGAGCTCTCATGTGGCAAACAGGACCAATTTCAACCATCTTTCTCTAAAGTTCAGTTCTGTCAAAATCCCACTAAACTGAAACATTGAATTTAAACCATGATACATCAGTAAGTCTTCAAATTCCAATCTAAATTTCTCCCAAGCCAGTTTACACATTATTTAGTTTTGTCCCAACATTGTTCTCTAGCTCAAATATGTATTTCTCTGTTACATTTGTAGTTCATTCTTCTAGATGCATCTTCTGCACCTTAAAACTACTTCTCAGCCTACCTGGCTGAACAGATAGGCCTATACATCAACTTCTCCTTTGAAATGTTCCTAATTCTGAACATGGTTCAACTGCCAGATCAAATCTTTCTAAATAAACCTACTCATAAATCTTTGTAGGTAAACATCTGTCATGCACCTAAGTAAACTGAGGGGAAAAGGAGATTCATGGCCAGTCAGTTACTTGCTTTATTCAGTTTCTCTTTGCTGGTTCGTCTCTCTCATTGCCTACAGCTTGGCAGTGCCAGAAAGCACATTTGTTGCAGCCAGCTCTGACTGCATTTGGAAAGGTTTGCTAACACGACCTTTTTATGCCTGCATGAGGACGCAGAACAAAGCCAAAAGGGAGATGTTTGAGACAGAGACAAGTACTTCATCAAATACCACAAGGTAGGACATGTTCAATAATAAGGATATGCCAGTGAGAAGAACGTGCAAGTCCAAATCTAGCAGCGATTAGAGCAACTGAAAGAACTGGTGAAGATGTTTAATCCTGTTACAGACCAGCAGCCAAATTCTAACAAACAGAGCTCAGGGACAAGTTTAATTTCTGCAGTCACTGCACTGCTGCAAGGGCTGCAGGTACCAAAGCAGCTGGTACTACCAGTGCTCGAGAGAAGCCACTGGACTGTAAACTAGTTCAGTTGTTTAAATCAATGGGATGATTAAGAATGACTTGCTTATGGCAGGACTGCAGGAGTTAATAATCACATAACAGAAAAGAAGTAGTAAAGGGGCACTAGGGAATCTTACAGGCCACCAGAAACATGCTGCTCTGTCTTAGGTGCTTGCTTCCATTATACTGATAAATTATGTCTCTATTGCTTGTCATCTACAGGATAACACAGGGCATCTTTATTAGCAACAATGTACTCTAATTGGAATTTTAAAAGAAATTATTTGCTTAAGAGCTCACTCAACACTATTAGGAATATGCATTAATTTGTGTTACAGAATGAAAGGGAGTGTTTTAGTAGTAACAGCTTATTTTGACTAAATATATCTCTGTATCCTGACAGTGTAGTGTTGATTTAGCACTATGCCTGTCAGTTCTCAGAATGGTAATTCTGTCTTCCAGCTGGAGAATAAAGCTTTAATAAAAATATTTATGGATCATACGATTTTTGTTAATGATGCCCAAATTGGGCAGACTCAACTTACAGTAGCTAAGCAAAGCTCCACCCAAAACAATTACAATCAATTCTTTTCAGTCTATCAGCAGTTAGACTTGAAACATTAGCAAGTGACAAACTGGGAATACTTACAGCAAAGTCACTGAAATTAAACCAGCATAGCATACTATCCAGCAATCAGAGGACTACACTGCAACTGCTTGGCCTATGCATCCTTGATATCTTGTACTGCTTTGGTTGTGTCTGACTTAAATGCTCAAAAAGTCAGTGCTTGACAATTCTGAGAAAGTGACATTTAAAAGTGTGGTCAGGAGAAATAAAGCAAAAACAACAGACAAGATTCAGCAAAGAGACTATTCATCTTCCAGAAATGAGCAGGTGGAGAAACCAGTGCGGAATTACAAAAACAAAGGAAGAACCAATTGAGCAAACAAAGAACATATGGTCCAGAGACACCATCGCGCCATCTGCCTCCATTTGCAATGGGAACAGCAGCATTGGGAGCAAATCTAGCTTTTGAGTAGTGGCTGGGCAGCTACTCATCCCCATGGGGAATGCTGCTCTCCAAAACAAGACACCCTAGGAAAAATTGTACTTGTTGACTTAAAGTTTATATTCCAGCTTTTGGCTGCTCTCATCTTGAAGCCTTGCTATCTTGCTTCAATCCAAATCGCACATCTCACATAACTAGAGGTCCCAAATTAGGAATAACTTGTGGTGACAACTAAGTAACCTTTGCAGTTGGCAGACAGTCGACAGATATGGCTGTAAGATTCAGAGAAGTGTAAACTGAAAACAATTCAGTTTCATCAGAAGTAACATGTTTACAACTTAAACGAAGTTTTATATTTATCCAGGAAACAGCAAAGAAAATGAAGGAAAGGATGAAGTGAATGCTGTTGCCTCAGGGCTGAGGCTATTTTAGAAGCAGATTAACTTTCTCCATAGGAAAAGCTAAATATGATGGCCAAGCTTGATTCCGTAAACCTGTTTTGTGAAGTGTAAATACTCATCAAAAGCTTTTGGGAGAGAACAGCATTTTCTTGACAGCTAATCAACCAAGGACTGTTGTTTATCTCTAGGAATGACCAATCCATTGTAGCAGTGTCTGCTTTTATTTGAGAAACACACCACAGTACATCAATGCAGATGTGCAGGCATGCAGACAATTCTGTCTGACAACTGTCATTTTTCAATTATTCTTTTCCTACCTACCTCAGTCTTCTTGTTTTAGCCTGTTGTAATCAATTCTAAAATCCCCCCCTGGGATCTCAGCACCTTTGAGATGAAAGAACACTTGTAAGATTCCCTGGCAAAAGGCATTCCAGCCTGGCTCAATTAGATCTGTGACCTGGTGCAATCAGTACACCATTCCACAGTAGCAGCTTGAAAAAGAGGAATGAAAGTAAATAATACATGCACAAGTGTAGCCCAGACACCTGTTTATGTGCATTGGTAAGCTGTACTGGTAGAAGTTAAAAATTATATATAAAATTACTTTTGATTTTTTCCCCCAGCTTTTGTCTCCAGCAAACAAGTTCAGCATAATCTCACCCAGGGACATTAAGAGAGGTAGCAGTGGTTCCGCTGGTGCTCTTGCTTCTAAAACCATGCAAAGACTAAGCTCTGATGCTATAGGAGCACACGTGGACTAGAAGCAGAGACCAGGCAGCTATTATAGCACGGAGTTGAGCTCATCTCAGAAATTCCCATGAAGAACCCACTGGGAGTTGAAATAACATTAGTTTTCAGCCACTTGGAAATCAATTGATAGATTTGTACTATTGGCAGGGGAGGCTGACTCCACCTGTCTTCTGACATCGCTGCTGATTTGGAGAATAGCAGGTTTTGTCTTTTCAGGACAAAATTTTGTTTGAAACTAGTCTGAGGAACTGTTTCTGAGAAAATAGATCAGTCTGATATTCAGCTAAATGCCTGCCATTAAAAGAAAGGCATGCACTTGCTCTGTATTGAGGTCATTGTTATTCCTAGCAGCTTTGAAGGGTCTCCATAGCAAGGTAGTTCCATTTTAGTTCTGCTGCGTGATGCAATTCCTGTGCATCTTGTGTCACAACCTGAACCACACAGACTTTGAGGAGGTAGAATGTTTGTGTTGGAAGAATTTTAAAGTACCCTTAGAGTTATTACAGGTATGATCACAGAATTATAGAATCATTAAGGTTGGAAAAGACCCCTAAGATCATCAAGTCCAACCATCAACCCATCACCACTGTGCCATGTGCCCTGAAGTGCCACATTTACACATTTTTTTAAACACCTCCAGGAATGGTGACTCCACCAATTCCCTGGGCAGCCTGTTCCAATGCTTGACCACTTCCAGTAAAGAAATTCCTTATATCCAATTTAAACCTCCCCTGATGCAACTTGAGGCTACTGTCTCATCCCATCACTAGTTACCTGGGAGAAGAGACAGAAACCTGCCTCACTACAACTGCCTTTCAGGTAGTTGTAGAGCAAACAGTAAGGTCTCCTCCCAGCCTCCCCTTCTCCAGACCAAACCACACCAGTTCTCTCAGCTTGCTACATAAACATCCTCCAAACCCAGTGGGAGGACTATGATATACTAAACTGTCTAGAATCCCAGAACACAGGAAACTGCAATCTTTTCAGCAGCATTTAATTGTCTTCCCTTCACACCAGAATTACCTGTTCTGTTTAAGAACAGATTATTATTTTCCCAGTTTCTTCATACTCAGTCTTCATTATAATCTGATCAATACATGACCCTTGTTCCCTTGCAATCAACTTCACCAATAGCTCCAGTACCATGATCAATGCCTGTATTTAAGCCTTTAACTTTTCACTGCTAATTACACTGCTTAAGACACCAGATCACCTATTGATTCAGTCAAACTTCAGGCACACCTGTCCCTAGAGAACCTCAGTTTTCCATGGGAAAGATGACTAACTGACAAACTCTTGAAAATACTTTCTGATTTTCATGCCTATAAAAGTGAGTAGATTCCAAGAAAGAACTGCTCCATGGTGGTTTTACTTCATAATTAAAACATTTGGCAAATATGAATGGATACTTATCAAATACATAAAGTGTGCAGAAACCAAGTTTTCACGAACAACACAAGTGAGGAGAGGAAGTGCTTCTCAGATTAAAAAGGAAATAAAATTATTTTTACATGTCTAACTGTTTTGTGTACTCCGGCTAAATATGAATATTAAATAATTTAATTAGGTGACTGTGGTAAGTATAAGAGACTAGAATGGAATTTTGTAAAGACTCTCAGCCAGCTGTTATTATTCTTATATATGCTTCTTTACCCCTTGCCTAACTGCATTAATAACAGAAGAAGGAAGTACTGCTGTTGTCTTCCGATACCAGTTCTACTTTCAGAACAATTTTATTTTTTCCTCCTTCCTCTAAGATACAGCTTGATTTGTAATTACTGTTTTCTGTTCTGTTTTATTCCATTAGTTTTTTTTTAATAATAGGAAAAAGGTGAACTCTATGCTGTTTTGACTCTGCATCATCATCCTTAACCACGTGAAGGTCCCAGCTATTTTCAACATATGTACTTTTATCAGGACACAGCTTACACAAAGCTGTTTATTTCTCTTCTGAATTTCTTTGATAACATGCATTTTAACAAACTTAGCTTGTGTTAAACGAAGAGGTTGTTGGACAATTAAAGAAGTCAGCTTCTTGTGTGTGCACAGCTATGTGACAAGACATAGTCCCTGTGGCAGGGAAGTAATTTGTCTGCAAGAACACAGTGTCATGCCCTGATAACTGCAGTACAAGATGCCTCAGTACTGGCAGAGTAGTGCATTAATGCAGCTACACTGCTTTTGAGCTCCAAAATAATGCTCACATCCCTCCGAGTATCACAGCACTATGCCAGGTAGAACAACAGTACAGAAAACACTCAGACTTTCAGTTGTGCTTTCTAGAGAGATAATAATGGCTCAAGCATGCAATTAAAATAATTAGCAATTGTTTTAAACCTGAACTACATCAGCAACAGAGAGATTTTGAGACTATACACTAATTAAAGACATGAAAAGCTTTTAAAGACTAATTCTTATTTTTCACTTTTTCATATCTTGCCTTGGTTTACCAGAAAGTCGTAATTACTCTGCTTTGAGTGCCACCTTTCAGTGTTCATTTATCTACACACATTGCCCACTACTTCTGCGCTTAAATTTATAGAAGTGAGTATTCTCTGCCTCTATTGACTGCCCTTTTCGGACTAGGAAACCACTGCTATAAATTGACCTATTCTGTCTTAGTTAAGACAATTCTTCAGCTTTACAGTTACCACAGGCAGCAACATTTAATCACCTACTTGAATTTGGCCATTTTCATTTACGCACACTGCACCTCCATCATGCTTTAACTGATGTGGTCCAGGAAGTCATTTGCTCTAAATAGGAGCAAGTGTCCTTGGCATTTGTAAGGCAGTTGTCACCATCAGGTGCTTTCATTGAAATCACAGGACAAACTGCCCATTACAACTGCAATTCATATCAAGCTTAACTTCCAACATGATGTAAATTGAATGTATCATGTCGGGCCACAGAACAATAACATTTACCTGGCTGGTTTCAATGTTCATCTTCATTAGAACATGTATTCCACAGTTAGCTACACTAAATCAGCTCTACCAAAGCAAGACTTCCAGTAGCAGCAGGTTTCCAGCCTCTGTTTCAGCTCATCTCTACCTGTAATGAATGCTTCATCGTTGTCCTTGAGGGAGAACATCTGTTTTCACAGATCATGCTAATGCTTGGTTAAATACAACTGTCTTTGCTGTTCCAAAAAAACATATTTGGCAGATCCTGAACATATTGTATCAGATCTTTCAGGAGGTTTTTACAACCATTTTCCTAGACTCTTTACAATTCCCTTTGCAAATCCCAAGCAACTTTTTTCTTCCATTAACTGACAAGGAATTACCATCCTACTTCCATTGCCTAGAGACAGAGCTGCAGTATGAGACCATTATCATTATTACGTTATCATTATTCTCAATTACACTAAGCTGCAGTCACAAATAGTACATGATATCACCATTAGCATTGCACCTATTATTACTGTGGAAAGTAAAGTGTGAAGATTAATTAGCAAATAGATACTGAGACTTGCAACAAGGATGCATTTCTCGATGTGTCTTCTATCCTTGAATAAAGACTTTTGTCTACAGACACAAGCAGAAAGGGCAGTCAACTCTGACCTCAGTTTGCTTACCCACTTCCCTTCCAAACTGCACTGAACTCCGGCAGCTTGTCTTTTACTCTGGAGAACAGTGTCTCACAAGATGCCAGTGGTGCCAGGAGCATGTCTCTTCACAGACATTGCCAACTATTCCAATTAGCAGAGATGGCGATATCATTGAAATGAAAAGAAATGCCACTGTTTAGCTTCAGAGGAAAAAGACTAACCCAGCTGAGCATAAAGGGAAACAGCCAAACAGCTCTCCTATAAGCTGTAGTCTTCAGGTGAAAGATAGCAATGAAGAGTAAGAGACAGCACCTTCCCAAATCATTCTGATTTGATCATCATAAGGTTGTAGTTTTTTTATAAAAAACACAAAATAAAATATGCCCACCGTCCAGACTATGTAAATGACAAAACAATACTTCAGGGATATTGGTGCTAAGGTCACAGTGAAACATTCACTGCAGAACAGGCTGTGGTACTTGAAGATATGAAGTCCCTCCATTCCAGAAGAGTATGTTTTTGTTTTTTTTTTGCATTGACAAGGATGAAAAGGATGGTTGTTTATCAGCCTAGCTCAACTGCAGAGACAAAAACCATAATCAACGATCATGTGTGATAAGAGACTGGAGTAATTTCTTTTTGTAGTTGCTTTTCTTACCTTAATATAAAACACTGATGCTTTCCCTGATCTCTACCATTTCACCATAAAGCATGAAAGACATGAAACCAAAAGACACACCAGGTCTAACAGAGCAACCCCACACAACACCAGGAAAAATAACAACCACACACAGCCTGTTTTCCCACTCCCCTGCAGAAAACAGCAGCTGCGGCACTCCGAGCCCACAGCACCTGGCTAAGCTCTCGTGAACCTGAGGGTAGAGCACAAACGGCAGGCCGGGCTCCAATTTACCCTCTTCAGTAACGGCCGTCTGGGCTTCACTGACTCACTTCGCCTTTCTGCTTGCCCCACACTGTAGGCAGAATGGGGCTACACAATAGGGATGCAACTGCTGTACTGAGGCAGCCTCCTGAATCAAGTCTAAGCCTATGCTATAGTTGCAAACACATAAAAATCTCATTCATTAACACAGTTTACAAGTACTTCGATAGTTTGCCCCACTAGAGGTATTACAAGGCTGGTTCAGAAACTTAAACCTCTAATGCTTAAAAAATACCTTTTGCTATGTCTTACTAAGAGAAGCACTGGGAATTAATAAACAAATTAATAAATTTCCAGTGCCTACACCACACTGATATTTACTATGTTACAGATGCGCTAAAACAACAGAAGAAAATATTTAACAATCAATATCCCACATTTCTGTGAGTTCTTAACACACAGTTCACATCATCCCACTCTACAAGTTGCTGGTACTTTTAAGTAAGGTCACAGCAACAGCATCTGCAGAAAATTCCCAGCTTAGGCAGATCATTGGCATATAACGGATTTGAGATGTGTTTCATTCTCACACAGAATAAAAAAATAGCATACGCTCAAGGAATTGTTGGTTAGGGTGTTCTGGACTAAGCCAACACATATCCATTGTCAAGACAGAAATTATATTTTAACTGCAAAGTGAAAGCAACTGGCAAGAGGATAATTCTAATGATCAGAGATTGCAAAGGTGACAGCCTTAGAATCAAATAATCATATTGCCAGTGGAACCATTTTAAAGAAAGTATAGCCCATAGTAGAGCTTGATAAATAGCACCTCATTAGCAGAAACTTAAGGAGCCAGAGGTTAGTGAGAGTTAGAGTCCAGCCAAATTTGTAACAACGTTTTCAAATTAAATCGTTCATTTAGAATATCCACACAAAGTAGAAGCTGAGTTTTACAGCTCCTGTACATTTGTTACCCTAGTCAGGTATCAGCCATCATTTTCTCTCCAGCATATCTCAAAAAGAAAGATTTCCCCTCTCTCCCTTTTATATGCATACAGTTGTCTGGTGTTTTCAGGTAAAAGCTTTAATTGTTAGTATGTGGCAAGCATAACAATGGGAGGATTTGCACATCTGATGTTTCTTAAACAGGAAACAAGCCCTGAAATCCAATTAGCTGCCTTTGATGGTAACCTTAATTTCTAACCTTGGGTAAAACTCTTTTCAGTAAACCACATTGTGCTCTGAGCTCCCACTGTGCCTAGTATTTATTTGCCACTGTCAAAAAAAATGAGAAACTAACATATTTTAACTCCGCAATTTAAAAAGTAAGGATATTACAAATGCAGCTAATAACTGCAAAAACATTCACAATTCCATTCCAAGCTTCTGTTGGATTAGTCATTATAGACTTAGTACGGACAAGTATAATTGAGCAATCATATGACAACGATTTTTGTTAGGGAAAAGTCAGTTATGAATTCAGGCATCTAAGAAAGAGCAGGAGCAGGCTAAAAAGATTGAGTCATCCCAGCAAGGGAGCAAAAAAGCACCATGTGATCTCACATCAGTGGTCTACCTCCACCGGTCAGCCAACTGACAGACTGACGAGTTCATGCTCTAGAGCCTCAAATTGTTTTGTCCAAGCCATTTAGCAGGAAGTTACAACACGTAACTATAAGAGTATAAAAGCAAGGAAGATGTTAAGCTATTATCTCCTAACAAGGAAATTGAACCAATTTATTTCAGAAATAACAAAAGCAATTTCTGCTTAATTCCTTTAGAAATTCAGATCTGACTCCTCTTAGTTTCACCAACCTGCAGGCAAGCCTTTCTGAAGCCTGTAAGGTAGTGAAAATAAGAGACTACACAGACAACAGATGCTGGGATCTACAAAGCTTCTCACTATTTTATTTTTTTCCTGAAAGGCTTCACATGACAATGATCACATACGATACTTATGCATTGAGGAGTACCCCATAACCAGAGGCAAGTTTTAAAGTGTACTACAGCGCACAAATACCACGTACCTCCCACACTGGTATCTTAACTTTGACTTGAGGCTATGAATTCACATCAGAAATTACCTATTACTTTAATTGAAAAAAAGTAGTGAGAGCATCTGTACTTTGTCATCATCACATATGATAATCATATTAGACTTGTTTTATCATAAGACTTAGTGATCCTTAAAGAATGAATCAATCAGCTGTTATCCCCCTCACAGATCTATAGACACCTCACAACCAAACATACCAGATTAATATTTGGTGTAGAATTAGATCGTAACAACATGAATTACAGAAGTAAACCAATAAAATGCAAAATACACAAAAAGCAAAAGATTAGGCAAGACAATTATAAGAAAAAAAAAATGTTTACAGCCCTTATAAACTCATTTATCAGTACAACTTTTCCTCTATTAGAACTATAATTCACCCCTCCGAGTAACTGAAGCTCCCTCAAAAGCAGTCAGCAGCATTCAATTTTTTCATTCTAAGAAGTACTTCATATTACATTTTTACATCTGTGAGACAGTCAAAAGAGCTCTTAAGCATAACAACAGCTGAACAAAAATAAATTACCTTTCTCTACAATTTCAGAAGGCTTCTCTAAACTCTTAACAATCCTAAGAACCCCACAGCAACAAAAGCCCCATCCCTTCAGCACCTCTTTTTGTATGGCTAAGGGTACCCATTTACCACATGCTAATTGCAGTTAATTAGTCATCAATTATGCAAAGCTACATTTTCACCTGTTTCACATCAAAATCCCTGGTACTTGCAGCTTGTCCAATTACCTTGTTCTAACTAGCAAAGAAGTTGACCTCCTGTTTGACGTTAACTTCTACCTTACTGACCTTTTAGATTCATGACAGTGTTGGCTATGTGCGGTTGTTGACTTGTCTGCTGCAGTTATAGACTTGTCTACACGCAGTTTCTCCAGTAAATTCTTCCTAGTGAGTATTTTTGAAGTGAAATAAATGTATTTTTGAAGCAGCATGCAAGTTTTCTAATATATTCTGTTAAATCATAAGTAGTTTTTCTAATTAAAGTGCCGAAAATTTGTCTTTATAGGCAAGTCCTTCTATTCTTTTTAACCATTAAAAAGGAGGTCTTTACAGATTGTATGCTCCTATAAGGACTCTCATTTTCTTTCCCAGATATTTACCAATGTTCTTGTTGTCTACAGTTCACTTGTTTGCCCTTTATTAAAACTGCAGTGGAAGCGGGCCTGCTGCTATGATCTGTATCCTTCCTGGATTCTCTTTCTTCTTGTCTGATTTTTTTTTTTAAACTAAAAAAAGAAAACAAAGTACAGAATTTATTTTTATGAAGCTGTCCATGTTTTTAATTTTCAACCTTTGCAAATAGAAAGACATCCAGTTTTGGAATAAATAATAATTAGCTCAATTATTATGAAGATAAATGAACTGCAAGAGAATAATGTTGATACCATGGCTACCTGATTTCCAATAATTTACTCAATGAAGAACTATAAGCCAGTCAATTTGCATTAGAATGGTTAAGTGCTTTAATTCAATTATGGAATTACTATTGGGTGATTAAAGACTGAGAACAAATAACAAATAAGTCTGAGTTAGTTTTATTTATCTACTAGCTATTAACTATGTGACTTAGCAAGATTTTCAGTTTAATTAAATTTGTCCCTATGGGATTTTTTCTGGTCTTGTTAAACGAAAATGTGCACATGAAGTCACTAAGGAATGACCTTGCCTTTCTAGGAATGTTTTGGGATTGGGAAGGGAGACCTTGTGGAAGCTCTTTTTTCAGAATTATTGAGATGAAAATATTTCTGAAGTTAGGTTGTAACACCAAGAAGAAATACCCCCACACTCTCACTTGGGACTTTTATAAATAAATTCATAGAAAACTAGATGAAACATAGAACAAAATAGAAAATGGACCACACATCGGTGGCTGGCTTCTCACTCAACACATGATTACAAGCGAGGAACTGATGGTTTGTTTGTGTGCAAGGTTTTAGTCAAAGTGAAAAATCTTCAGGTAACTACTTCATGCTATCTGTTGTGAACCTGCCTTAGTCAAATAGGTATTTAGCAACACGTGATTACAGATCTCTCTTCTGGCATAAGAGGATTTTCATGTAGTTAGACACTCGGCAATGTCAGTAAGAAACTCCTGCTCTTCTGAGCTCCTCCCAGACCCTGGACATTAGTTGACTGTGCTCAGTCTAGGAGAAATATGAGTTGGTAGTTACTGTATTCTATATTCAGAAGGCCGAATTGTAAATATCTCTTTATTTAATGTGCTCATCCTGCCCTTTGTCCCTTTTAGCACTCCAAAGTGATTGTTAATGAAAACCTCATTTCTGCAAAGCATTATTAAATGTGGTTAATGGACACAACTTGCATTGAATGTGCATGTATGGTAGGCATGCTCGTAAAAATAATCCAACGTCACTAAGTTATCGTGCAAATCTTGGTTTATAATTGTCCTTTTTGGCACACTGGGGACCACTTGGCAATGGTTAGGCAGCTCGAGTGTTTTGATCACTAATTATAACTCTCCCATAACTGCATTACTGGGCTATTGACTTCTCGCTCACCTCATCTCTTTAAGAGAGTCTGTCATTACATCCCTTATAGATTTTAACAGTTTTTTGGGGCAGGTGCCTTTCTACAAATACTCTGTACAGCACATGCTATGATGGACCTGACTCATCTAGGCACACAATAGACCAAACAATAAAAAAGCAGAATTCCTAATAACAGTAATCATTAGCATGCAGTTGCGTCCCAAGGATAAAACATGAGACAGTGTATATGTGCATTCAAACCTGGCATTCACAGTATTTTCCATTAAAAGATATGGGCAATTTAAATATTTCTGGTCATTTGCTCTTATTGTACGGTCACGTTTCTAATCTCTCTCAGGCTCTTCCAAGAAAATAATTTATCACACAGTGCAGATCTTCCATGTAAAAAGGACCAGCATTTTTAATTATAGTCATTTCGCAGGATCTAATAGCAATAAGGTTTCCATAAATGTTCAGAATCTGACAAGCTTCACAGCACTTTGCAAAGAGTAGCCATCATTCAGCAGAAATGTTAGAATGCCCTTTATTCCCTTTCTCTATTACTCAGCAAGCATCTCAGGAGAATCTTGGGTTTTAAATTTGCTCAGGCATGAAGGGATTGGTGTGCCCTTTGAGCCTTTGTATTATGATAATGCATACATAAAGGTAAGTTTTATTAATTGGGGCTCTATCCACAGGGGTTACCACAACGAAGGAGGCAGGGGAAAGGGAACTGAATGGAAGAAGGTGTGACCCTACTGAGCAGTGATTCTGAGATCCAAAATTCAGTCCTGATATGCTCCCTCTTAAGCCTGCCCCTCTTTACCCATGTGCTGATTTAATGTGAACTGTTCCAGGCAGCACTAATTTTTAACAACTCACTCCAGTTTATTGTCCTAAAAAAAAAAAAAATCAATACTCTAAACTTGACTTTGTACTTATCTCAAAAAATGCTCTCAGGCAAGATTGGAATTCATTACTGTAGCCTTTGCATAAAAGTACTTTTGAGTTCACGCTCTGTGCCTTCCTAACAGCTCTCTCTGCCTTCCTAACACCACAAGCATAGATGTGATAGATTTCTCAGCATTTTCCTCATTGCTGTCACATTACACTGTATTTCACTCTTTCTTATTTACATCTTTTTATATCTGTGATTCTTGTCATTATTGTTTTCTTCATATATCTTTCCCCATTTTAATAGCCGACGGATACACAAGGACGCTTTGGTGGTGCCAGATCCCTTCTTCTAATTCCGCTACAAGCATGAGTATGACTAACCTGTTGCAAAGCCTTTCCCCCTCATCCCTACCCCCCCAAAGGTTTTGGGTGGGTGTAGAGGTGAGCTGCTTCACTTTGGGAAACAAAAGCCCACATGACTAATGTCCTCTTGCTTTCTTATCAGCTAACCAGGCTCACCAGGGAAGGAAGAAAATAAAATGTGGTGGCAGGCTACTCTCCTGCTTCATTACTTGTCTGCTCAGGAAGCCAACAAACACATGCTTTGAAGACAATTTGTAAACTCTGATTTGTCAGAGGGAGTATCATCATGAAAATGCTCCATATTCACAATGGTGAATTAAAAATACACCTGCATTGAGCAGATTGACCTAATTATGCTTTGACACATTTCTAGTGATTTCAAGCGAGCCACCGAGAGAGCCCCTCAGGACAGAGGCCAGTCCAAAGACAATAAATACTGGAAAGAGCCCTGTCATGTAGGGTGTATCAGCATATGTGAAGAGGGGAGAAGAAATAACTGGCATAAGTTGAGACATACAAATAAGCTTTCAGACATGCAGTATCACTGGAACTTAATACAAACACTAAGAATTCATAGGTGTCTTTTTCTGCTACTCCCTTCCTTCCCCAATCCTTCCCCCAAATACTATAGGGTTTTTTTTTCCTAACTTAAATTCTCTGAAAACAAAAATACCACAACATTTGGAGAAGTTAAAGTTATTCCTTAGGTAGTAGGGAAAATTTACACTTTAAGGAAAAATAAGCAGGCTTTGTAATTTTTAATAAGTAAGAAATCACAACAATAACCAAGTTCCTTCTAAATCAAGACTACTTGTCTCCTACTCTGTTTTATTACGAAAAACTGAAATAAAATTTGTTTCCAATTTAAACCACCAAATATAAAAATAAGTTATTTGCATGGATCTGCTGTTGTACTAGAGAAAACAAGATACCAAATATTCTACAAAGATCTCTTTATATTTTCTTTCATATTAGTTCAATGGAACAGTAAAGAGCAGGGCCAATAAAAAATGAATGACTTAAACTTTCTGCAGTTTCTTGGGTGGTTGCTTTTATCTCTGATGCTTAAGCAGAGCCTTTTCTCAGCTGAAAATTTAAACACTTGGGGAGGCTTTTTCCTCCTATTTCAAATGGAGTCTCATTCTCTGTTGAGCTAAAGGGCACAAGCGGAGTGTACCTAAAATAAACTTCTTACGATCTGATGGCAGACAGCTGTAGTTTTTAAGATGTGGTTTGACAGGAATGGGGAAAAGCATACAGTGACTTCAGGAAAATCAAATAACATTAAAGAAGGCATGAAATGGGCCCCTCTCTTCCATTCCGCTGTGTGGCTGGCCCATACATTCTGGGTATCCCCAAAGCAGGCTCTGAGCAGAGAACGCCCTGAGCAGCCAACCGTTTTTGTGCACCATGCTACAGAAAAGGCAGTTGGGTACCTTTCAGATGCCTGTGTTTTGCAAGAGTTGGCCAGGCTTGGTCTCTTCCCTCTATTAATTTCTTAGGGCATGATGTGTCTTGGAAAAAGCCTTCATGTTCTACAACATATGAGGGCTGGTAAATAAATCTGAGAGCACCAAAGCAGAGCTTAAATCGGGGATGTCAGTCTCATTCCATTAACAACTCTAGCAAAGATACTGTTTTTCACATCATGCTCACACATACAGGCCTCAATAGCATCTGACCATCCTGATCTTTTGTATAATCACCTAGTCATAAAGCAAAATGTTTGTATTTAATTGTATCTTCCCATCTAGCAAACACCCTACCAATCCAGTTGGAATGCAAGTATTGATAAGTTATCACTGAGCCTTCCCACCCCTGCCACATATTCGAAAAAGAATAATTTATGAACAAAAAGGCTTGCAGAGTTGATATCTCCTCAGGTAGCTCCAATCCTGCTGGTCCTTCTAGCTACCTCACTGCTTCAGTAGAAAGCAATAAACAACATTCTATTTCCTAATCTGACAAGTAAGGGCAAATTGACTTAGAGAGTTTAATTACTTTTTTAAAAAAATACTAATGCCTTTGGTTGCCATAGCAATACATTCTCACTAGATGGAACAGCATTGGCAGTATTGGAGAAACAGTCTGTCTTTGTAACTGCTAGTCTTACAATAAAATACAATTATTAACCATAAATGCTTCTTGCTGTTTAGAACTGCAAATGCAACAGCCAATACAATAGTCAAGGACGGCTTTTGATGTATGGCTACAGATATTTGTGTACTCATGGAGCTAGGGGCTGCTGCTGTAGCAAACACTATATTTGCTTAGTACATGACAACAATGGTGCGTGGGTTTGGAGAACTGGGAACGGCTCCCCACTGGAACAAGTGTGCAAAATTTGATTACTCAGGAGAATAATCATATATATGTCCTGATCATAGTCTTTCCTAAACACTTGCTTAAAACAATTTAAACAAACAAAAAAACCAACCAACCAGTGACTGCAAATGCTTTATTGATGGAAGTAGTAAATAAAGCTAACCAACCACTAAACAAGCAGTTTAGATCCTAACCTGTTATTGCCAAAGGTGAAGGCAAGGTCTGGCCTTTCATGAATGGGGAATCCTCACTTGCTTCTCTACATTTTTCTCTGCTTCTGGCTCTTCATATTGCTTCTCTCATTTTCTCTCAGCTTAGGTAAAGAAAAAAAGTGTCCTGGAACAACCTCCTTAGGCATGATTGACAAAGTGATGGATTGTCTGAATGTAATCACTTCCACATATTTTGGTTAAATATGATGATATATCATTTAGTGAATACAATTATTTGGAGTGGAAAAATCCTAGAGTTATCCCTCTATCACTTCAACTCTGCTTTTCAAAAAACTGTTGATAAATATACATGAACCATAACTCAATTTATTAGATTTTTTTCCCCTTTCATTTTTTTCAAAGTGCTACTGAGAGCAGATGATGTTCAACTGGTGTATTTTTACTGGCTTAAGCTAGGTTTTGGTTTATGCCCCTTAATGCCTGTTTACTCCAGAACTTTTAATTATGAGGAAACAGAAGAACATTTCTGGGGATAATATTCTCTGCATTTCTTTTATTAGTTTTAGACTGATGTAAATGACATTCAAAGCCACAACTTAAGGAATCTCTTCTCAAACTAAGGTGGATTCATGCACAAGCAGTATGCCGGAAAAATGTTGAAGATTTTGAAGTTATAGACACATTCTTACTTAATAATCAGGTCTTCTGTCTCACATACATCTTGTACATTAAGTGATTATGCTGAATTTTGGCAAGGGTCTGTATGACAAGCATTAGGTGCATTAATTTAAACTAAATAATTCAATATTTCTCCTCAAGAAAATTTTTCAATGAATTGTGCTGTTTGGCAAGATGAGTACCTTTTGAGAATTTTATGCGGTGGATTTATTTCATTATTTACTGGATACCACAACAACTGCAAAGAAAATGGAATGAACACTTGAAGCACCCCAAAAAGAAATGCCAAAAGAAAAAAAATTCCTCAAATTCTTCCAGTTGCAGCTTCATAGTTTAATAATTATAAAAGTAACAAAAATTAAAATAGAGTTGCATAATGAACCTCAGACCTTGAAAGAAAAAGAAAAATATCAAACTTAACTAAGGTGAGCAATGAGTTCTTTAATAGCACCCGTGCTATTGTCTTTTAGAAGAGGTCGCAAACAAAACCAAGAGTAGATGAGAGCTGTGAAAACCAGAAAAGAGGTTCTGCTCAGTAATGCTATATTCTGCAAAACAGTTTCAGGAGAAAAGAAATGTTTATGTTAAGTGAGATCAAATTTATTTTTAAGCTTCTCAGTTATGTATTTTCCCATGGCATAATAGGGAAGCACAATGTTTTCTTCCTTAAAAATTCTTGATGAGATAAAAAATATACAACAAACCCAAGATTAATGCTACAGTCCTCTCTTTCCACTAACATCTCCCAAAATGGTATTTTGCTGTTAAAAATTCATCTGGTAATGCTGAGTCCTTGTCCTTATCAAACACCACACTGGGATTTAACACAGCTGAAATATTCTCCCTTGCTATTATCTCTGGATATTTGTATTCTAATTACTGAATGAAAGAACATAATATATAATGAATATACGGCATATGTTTCCCCCCAGCCTCCCAAACACAGCATTTTATGTGGTTTTTTTAAGCTTTTATATTTTTATTCCAAAGTCTTGAAATTGTTTTACAAAGTGTCTGCATTTTCCCCACTTTACTGTTGACATATATTGGGGCAAAGGTTACCGAGCAGTTTTCTACAGAAGCTCAGACTGGATCTGGTAACTTGAGCCCCAGTCTAAGGGCATAAACCACATGAGCTGACATGAAATCAGAACATAGCATGCAGTTGCAAAACAGATCAGCTATACCAGTGCAATGTATGCTTAGCTTCTATCAGCTGCTGTATTTCACGCAGGGACTGCAGTCACAGCTGCAGTAAATCAGTACCTCCAAAGCAGCCAATTTATAACAGTGAGGAAAGGGGCTCTGGATAGTTCTGTTTTATAAAAATTCTGCTATAATCAGCTGCATAAAGGAAGATTGATGCATCAGCTACTACATTTTTGGCTCCTTTCTCTTTGGGCTGATTTGCAAGAAATAAATCAGTTCTCCTCAGCTGGACCAGCGCAAACAGACCACAGTGAGGTACAGTGGGGTCTGAGTGAATAACTCTCTGCCTTACGTGAGTATAAACAGTATCACCTCCCCACGGCTCCTCAGTAGCCTTCCATCAACCAATACATATTTTGCAGTACATAAACGCTTTTTAAGCTGTTTGTATAGGGTTTGATCATTCACGTACATCACTTTTGTCTCTCCTAGGGAAAGAACAGGCTGCTGCTATCACGCTCTTCCCCAGCTCTGTTGCAAGAGTCTGTTGCTTGCCTGAGCTAACCAGCAAGCGGAGAAGTGCTAGAGCACGGCGACGCGTGGACTGTGTCTGATACCCGTTTCCTAGAAATCAATATGGATGGTATTAAGGACCTAGCCAGAATGGCATAGCAACAAGCAGTCCAACTCAGGAGATGGAAGAATATAAGGAAAATTTATGGGGGTCCCAGCTGGGTATCAGAGCTGGGCCACCCAGAGCCCACACAGGTCCCTCACCCAAAGGAGCCCACTAATGAAAATTTACAAGCACCGTTCAGAGACAACACAGTGAGCAGTGAAACTGTGAGATGGTGGGTTTCCACAAAATCCTGTCAGGGGCCTGTGTAGTTTCAGCTGTTTGAGCTTCAAGGTGTAGAAATAACTGAGAAATGTTATGGTGTATTGTTTAAGTATAAAGTCTGGATTGTTCATAGCAAGCTGTGGAATTACAGAGGGGGGTTCTGGAAGCATGAAATATTTGTTTTAAGAATAACCAGCTGACCTATATTCTGGGGGAAAAAACCCCCACAACTTTCAATTGCATTAATTTTGCTCACTGAGATCATCAGGATTCTTTAGATTCTTCTAAAGGAAAAAGAAAATACTTGCAGCTTAGAACTGGGATTTGGAAGCACCAATTTTACTCTTGTTCTGTCAATGTATTTCTGAAAAGCTTGAAGGAGCATGTCTGCAGACAAGGATTTTGCAGCTTTGCTTGCAAACATGCAAGCACACAGAAAAAATATTTCCAAGCGCTCATAGTTTACTTTTTTCAGGAGCTGACCTGGGGATCCTAATGGAGAGGACACATTCAGTGTATAAAATTATGCCCTACATTAATGGCTTTGAAATGTTCTTCACTATCAAATTTAAAAGAAAATCATAACAGTATACACAACAGCCAAACACAAGAGATTTCCTGTGGAAGGCATTACTCTCTTATTTGTCATCCAGCATTCAGAAGAAACCTCTCTGGATTTTGCTTTTTATGAAGACTAGGAAAGAGGTTGTCATACTGGCACACCGTGTAGAAAACCAAAATGGATATTGGATTGTTCCTTTAATTCAAAGGATGAGCAAAGAGTCATGCAATATTTATCACTGGAGGGCAGAGGAAGCAATCAATAATGCTTTCCCGTGTGGGCCACTTTTCTCATTACTCTATAGGACAAATCCAGGTCTCCAAATGCATGAAGCATGGATAAAATTCACCCCTGCACACAAGGCCACTGTTAAGACCCATCTGGTTCTACTGCCCTGCTTTGAAGGACTGAACTCTTGCACTAATGCCTCTGCACAGGAGTGAGTTTCACCCAATAGATATTGTTTACCCCTAAGCAAGAGCAGAGTACAGGCTTCCAAATTTCACCATGAAGACAGCTTATGTAGGAAAAGATAACAATGTTCAGTAGCTACTGTTAAAAAAGAAAAAACAAATGCACACAAACCCAAACAACAAACAACCTCACCTAAACCATGACTTGCAGATTAGGAACAGTCAGTCTTTCTTAGATACATTAACCTGCTTACATTCTATTTCTCATTCTTTCCCTACTTCCCTTCTTCCTCAAATCCAGATAGATTTATTCCTGGTGCTAACAAAATTCACCAGCTTCAGCTAATTACTCCAAATGAAAAGCAGGGGGAAGGAAGATCTAGGAAAGGAGATGAAAACACCTTAACAGAGGCTATAAGAAGGAAATATCTTTTATGTTTAATTAACAATGCCTGAGACCCTTTAAGAACTGGAATTGGTTTGTATGGGTTTCATAGTATGCTCTGTGCTTTTCAAAAGAAATCAAACAAACAAGCTATGTCAGATTTTGAATTCAAGTCTTTATGATACTTCATTAATAAAAATGCCATCCAGGAGCAGTTCATTATTTGACAGCTACAGGAAAGGAGAAATATGGCCAAGCTGCATGCAGTTCAACAAACACATACTCCCTCTCTCCCTCAAAATCTGTATCAAACCAAACCCCCAGGGTTCAGAGTTTAGCAAAACCTCTAGGTATGCTTTACTCATGAAAAACAGTATTTGGCAAAATGTCATAACTTTCCTGTATGTTGCTGCTTTGAGGATTGAAACAATACAGGTATTTTCTTGAAGTGTCATTTTAATTAATTTCACAGTTCTTTTCATACTTTCCCTTATTGCCAGCAGCCCTTGTACTTAAGCAAAACAAACACAGAACTCCTAGAATGGAAAGACTGCTGCTTTTTATACTTTTGAGAAGAAGAAAGGAAACAAGCTCTCATTTCAAATGCTTCCCCTCATCACCCCCCAAAAAAAGTGATCTGGAGAAAAGCCTAGTTCCTGCACACCCATACAGCCAGCTGGGCCATACTGATCACACCCTGGTCCCTCAGTCTCTCGCTTCCACAATTCTGACTGATTTCATACTTTTGCCTCTGAGCTCGAGGAGAAGCAGACCACATTTACACACAAAGCACAAAAAATCTCATAGAACTCTCAGTGGCCTGTACAGAATCCTGTATAGAAGGGCTCTTTTTTTTGAAAGCCATAAGAAAGATAAGGAGGGATAGACTTCAGACTTTTTTTTAATTAAACCAAAAAGTTCTTTTGATGAGTTGATGTTCCACTCATATCAGTATGGAGAAACACTATACTTTGATGTTGAAATAAGGAGAGAGGTCACATTGTCATGCAAGAGATGGAGGCCATTGAGATTCATCAGGTACTCCCACCTGTACAGCTAAGGCAACAAAATCCTTGAGTGCATAATTTATCCTACAGAAACAACCATTCCAGATAAGTCACAGATTCAGTAGTGGGTTAATCCATGGAAACCTGAGCTTTCCAGATGAAGAACAGTTGCACAGCAGATGCAGGCACTCCAGGCAATGTATTTTGCCCCTCTGGAAATATTTTACCACTGGACAAACTAAGGCATCTTCCCCTCAGTCTTCAGGCAAGCAACTAAATGCGGTCTATTCATTTAAGTGCAGGAGTCACAACATGATGTGCTTGAGGTTTATGCCTTCAAGTCTCACTTCCGACAGCTTATCCATCTCCTGTGCTGGAGGCCTAAGAACTGCTGAAAACAAGAAGGTAGTCACATCTTGCTCTTTGCTCAGCTAAAGAGCCGAAGTTAAGAATGTACTTCAAATCTCTTTGGTTCATTCCTTGCTTATCTTCCATGTATGAAAAACTTAGGCTGTATCTTCACTTCTCTGCAATCCCTGCCTAACAGCTGCTTTGGCCACAGTGTCTGGTACACAGGAACGCAATGGAACTTTGCTTGTCATTAGCATTCTTGTCCTCAATACCAAATAGACGAGACACACCCTAGCTGAAATAACAGGGTTTTTTTTTCTCTCCTTCATCTCAAATTTGGTATCTCTGAATGTATGCCATCATCAATAAAATTATGACTGATGCAAAAGGACCTTCTCTGACAGAAGCCAAAGGGCACCATCACTGAAGGGCACCAATAGAACCAACATTACCAACACAGACTGTTCAGCTGAGCTTTAACATCATTAGAGCCACACAAGGGCAGAGGGCAGCACAGCGTGTGCTTGGAGTTCAAAGAGAATGGCGCTGCAGGTCTTATGTAAAATATTTTTCAAAACCTGTAGGTAGTAATTTCTTCACATGTCAAACTGTTCAGTCATTGAAGTTTCCTATTCAAATATAAAGCATACACATACACAAATAAAATATCATTTTGGAAGTATTTCCAAGATAGTTTTGTTCAAGAAAAATGTCTCTACACACCCAAAAAATAAATGAAATTTTGCCTTTGCTATCTCCCACCAGACAAAGAAAAAACAACAGATTCAAGGATACAAAGGCATTTTATAGGTGTGTGTCATTTTTGTTGGACATCCCCGTCTGATTTTTTTTCTATAGTTCTGAAAGACTTCAGTTGGTTATGTTTCGGCCTTTTTTCCCCCTCCTTCCCCTCCCAAATCAAGCGCTGCATTTTTCCATGAGCTTCACATGTTTCACTTCAACATCCTCCTTTTTTTTTTTTTGTTAAAAGCTTGTGAGTTTTTTTCAATTTTAAAAAACTTTGATCCAAATAAATTTTTAATGACATGCTAAACACTTAGACCAATTCTTATACATGCAATCATTAACAAAAAAACCCCCCCTAATCCTCCACTCAAAGCAGTAAGTAAGTAAGTAAGTAAGTAAGTAAGTAAGTAAGTAAGTAAGTAAGTAAGTAAGTAAGTAAGTACATTCATCCCCTTCTCAAATTCTTTATAGGCAACTCTCTATTTAAAGCTAAAGAGACAATGAGAGACTAAATTCATCTCACCTGAGACCTCTCAATTATTTAATTAAAAATCATCATTGGACATGCTAATCCTGACTTAGGTTTAGTTTTCTGTCTCAGAAGAAGAAAGTGATTACTAGCACAAGCAAATCAACATTCCACAGCAATAGGGTATCTCAAGTGTATTTATTAACAGGAAGGTATTATGAAAAATTAAGGAGCTCCCAAGCTCAGACTGAGTATGCAATTACAGTTGATTATGAAACTCTGCCATCATCATAAACTCACCAAGAGAGATTGCTGAACCGGTATCAAGAACTGTTCTGGACCCCAGAAACAAGGGAATAATGCTGCTGTTCCCTACCCCCAGGCCTCCAAGGACAAGGCTTACCGCTCAGACTGCAAAGCATCAGGATTAATTTCATGTGGGCCCATACATCCATTCTGGGATTTAACCTTTGTCTTTGACTGTTTGAAGGTGATAGCTAATGAGATTTACTTCGGGGTTTGACAAGGGAACATGGGAGGGTCGGGCAGTGAATTAATGCAGCAGGAATAACTAGGCAAAGAACCCAGGCTCTGCGCCTTCCTCCTCACTGTAAAGTGTGGCAGCCACTTCTCAGGTGACTTCACTGCATTCTAGGCACTGAGCACTGACTTTATTTGATGGAGGAGAACTGCAATTAAAAATAGTATTTTACAACTTCTAAAAAATCTTTTTTAAACCATTTTTGCCATCTTTACCATTGAAAATTACATTTTTATGGAAAATGGAATTACTATTAAAAATTGCAATAGCCATACCAGTAAGAGTTAGCTAGCTTCAGCAAGCAAAAAGTCTCTTATTTCTTCCTGGTAGTTCTGCAAGGTATAATGAAGGCTATGGAGATGGTACTGTCACAGCCAGTAAAAACTGAGCATACTTGAAGGATGCAGCATCATAGCCTCTTCTCTAAAAAGAAAGGCCTTTGGAGCCAGAATGTCTGGATTTATTTTTTCTACAGTCTATTGCTCTAAGGTGGTCTGAGGGATAAATCAATCCATTTTAAAACATTTTCTGGCATTATTTTTCACTCACATGCATTAGCATAATCTAGTTTGATAACAGCTCCAGACATTTACTGCTCTGAACAATACTTCTAACACCTTGACTCAAAAACAATCTTCTTGTCAGCATTTTCCTTCATTTGCACGGACAAGGTGAGGACAAAGCCTCTTTCCCTGAAACTATTTTCCTTTCCTGTGATTAAACGCAATGCTACGCAGCAAGAAAGTGGAGTAGAAAAGAGCAGATATCTGGCTACACATCATTATACAGCGCTTTTGGGAAGTAGGCAATGACCAAGAGTCATGCCCTCCGAGGTGACGGCCTCAAGCTTTGACTCCGCGGGACTCCAAGCCCACCCAATCACTCCTTCTGGACAAAACCACTGCTAATTATTGCACTTCCAACACATCGCGAAAAAACCTGCAGCCTGCAAACTTGTTACAGCTGGAATTATCTTTAGCACAGTAAGCTGAAGTCATTAGTTATTTATTCCCTGGCAGTGTAGGTGGATAATTAGCGCATAATTTGAGGTTTTCTAGGCATGACAGCCTGCTCTGATAGCTGCCCCTAGTCCTGATTAAATCTCTGCCTCAGATCTCGCAGCAACATCTCATGTGAGAAAATTCCAGTTTCTGCCAATATCAGGTTGCTGTCTTTGAAACTATAGAGGATGTTGGGGGTGGGGGTTAAGGAAGAATTTTTTTTTTTTCTTTTTTCTGAAGCTTTGACTAAACGTTGCTTTACATCCAAAGCACCTGTGAGAATGTGGGTGTGACTGCAGGGGAATGAAAGGGATGTTACACGAGGCATTAAAACAGCATTGAGAACAGAGACACACACAGGCATTGGAAAGGAAAATAAATAAATCAGCGTGCTAGAAAAGCTAAAGTGAATTCAGTGTATGAAGACTGCTCTACACCACACGCCATGGAGAGCTCGCAGGAGCCGTTGTAACGCACCCAGCCTGTGTTTCCACCTCCTGCAACATGGTGCCTGATGCTTCCCAAGACCGTGTTCCAGACGTGTGAAGGCAGGTGCCCGGCCGCCCCGCTGTGAAGGCAGGTGCCTGGCCATTGGGGTGTGAAGACAGGTTCCCAGCTGTCCCACTGTGAAGGCAGGTGCCCGGCTGTCCCGCTGTGAAGGCAGGTGCCCGGCTGTCCCGCTGTGAAGGCAGGTGCCCGGCTGTCCTGCTGTGAAGGCAGGTGCCCGGCTGTCGCTGTGCCGGGCAGGGGAAGGCTGCGCAGCCGTCTCCAGCTCCTCCGGGCCCCCGGCTCCCCGCAGCGCAGCTCGCCTCAGGGACAGCAGCGAGTCAGCCGCAGGCCTGAGCCCGAGCGTGGGCAGCCCTGCCCTTCGGGATGCGTGTGCCAGACTTCTCTTCCAGCCTCTCAGGAAAAAAAACCCCTTCTTTCCATTCCCCCTAAGGGGGGGCCCCCGGCCGCTTGCTGGCCCTGCCACTCCCTTCCAGAAGGTTCCGGCAGGGCCTGCTCCAGGGGCAGTGCTGCAGGGAGGCAGCCAGCCTGCCGCACCACGCCGCGCTGAGCCCTCCATCACAGGGACACCGCGGCCAGGTGGCCGGCTCTACCCTCAGCCAGCTCACACCGGCTGTGGGGAGAGGGCCCAGGGCGGCAGGGCTGCGCGGCACCCTCTGCCCACACACAGGGCCCCTCCATCCTGAGGGGAGAGCCCTCGGCAGCCCCGTGCTGGAGGCCGGGTCTCGCTCGTGCTCCCCTGAGTAGGGTTCCAGCTATGGCCCCCTCCATCTTGAGGTACCCCCCCCTTTTTGAGCCTGCAGTGCCGGGGCAGGCAGATGGCAGCAGCTGGGTTTAATGAGGTATCGATTTTGCACATGGCGGCAGCGGTGGGTTGCTGGCTCCTGCCTGCGGCACCCAGGTTTGGTTGCTTGTCATAAACGAGATCGGCAGATTTTATACATTGTGCTTGGAAAGGTCACAGCTCTCTGAAATCTGCAAGCTGTATTGTCATCCTCCTCATCCCTCGATTCACTAAATGCCAGTTAGCTGAGTGGCCTCCGGCAACAAATTAAAACCAGTGGGATAAAATGGACCATAATCTGTGATTCACAGAGCGCAGATTCTGTACTGATATTTATTTAAGAAGATTTTTGCATTTCCATAAAATACCCAAGTCCTTAGTGAGTGTCTCCCCACACTGCTTCTCCTCCCTTGTTCCCATTTTCTTACTGTTTCCACCCTGTCTGAGAGCACAGGAATACAGGATGGCAGAGCCCAGCCCAGGGGCCACCCAAGACCCCACATTTCTGCCGCTCACCAAGCATTGGAGCTCTGGTCCCATGAGTCCTCCCTGAGTGCCAGGACCAGCACGATGAGCACCCAAGGGGACCATAATGGGGGGGAGAAGCTGACCCCATTTCATGGTCAGAACAATCAAGGAAGGAGGTTTCCGTCTGCTGCTCAGGTTGTTCGGCTTCTGGGGAGGTTTTTGTGTTGTTTCTTTAAAATTCACAATCCCTTCAGAGTTTTTTTTGGACATGTCAAAAAGTTGTAGCGGAAGGTCGATTTGTTATTTATCTGAGAACTGCTAGGTCTTGCACACAGGCCTTTGCTTTTCCCGCCTCACCCAAGCAGTCCAGCTGGCACAGGAGATACCGGATAGCTGTTCTCACCTTCTCTACATCGCACCCAGACTAAAGAGCCCACCTTGGGTATCATCAAGGGACAAAGAGACTACTGGCAATCACATTACCTAAATCCCTCTGTGGATATAGATTTGATAAATGCATCCTTGACAGAGCCTGGTTTCCAGAGTCCAGTCCAACACCTCAATCCATAGCTATTCCATCGATGCTGAACAGATGTCGCCCCAAACTCCAATCACAAAATATTACCTCTCAGCATCTTGATAAATACACTTCTTTCTTACCTTGGACTGATCTCTTATTACATTTCAGGGGCTAGCTTGCAGAGGACAGGTTCATTTGCTAATACATGAATCATTATTGCTTTGAGCCTCTGAGCTAGCATTTTTATAAGCATGTTTCAAAATGTATTTGATTGCTGTTAGAAATCATTTTGGTTCACACTCGACAACCAGGCCAACCTAAGCCAATATGCTCTGCCTGGCACTGTGAAAGGATGTTGTGAGAATTTAATTACTAACTGCAAGCTACTGTGCATATGGTGAATTTTAAATGTACTGTTTCTTTTAATTTTTTTGCCTCCCAGATAAAAGCACCCCGTTGTTAAACTCCAACTTACAAAGATTTCTATCTAGCAGTTCTGATAAGATTGTTTCAGGCTGTATACCCTACAGAGAACAGCACGCTGCCTTTTCCTGTCCATGAGCTGCTTGCAGACCGTAAATGCCATCCAAGCCAAGTTGGGTCCTCTTTGTCCTTCTGGAAGTCTGGGCTACACGTTTGAGATCAGAGTTACTTCACAGCCTGCATGTAAGAAAGCTTTTGGAAAAACATTTGTTTTACTTGTTAAGGTACAACAAAACATCACTAGAACAGAACTTAGTGCTGCCAGCAAGGGTCTCACCCTGGGGAGGGAGGGATGGAGAGAAGAAGAAAGGGGGAGGGAGTGATGGAGAGAAGAAGAAAGGGGGAGGGAGTGATGGTGGAGGTGTAGACTGTAAAAATACTTTTCAAATAGTTTACATCCACTCTCTTTTTACCTCTCTTCTCTTTTCCACTATTATGATGGTGCTGATGCTTTTCTACTGTTTGGCTCCTGTTCACTTTTGCAACATGAAAGCCCTGTGATGTATGTCACACTGAGACATCCACAGAGTAAATCAGAACCTTACATTGGAACCAGATTTCATCAGCACATTAACAGGAGGAGGAGGACGATTTTTCAGAACGTCTTTTAGTAATACATGTAGCACAGCATAAAGCCCATGGAAAATTCAGCCCTTCTGTTCCTCTAGTTCTACCCTGTGCTCATACCCAGTACTCTTTCCAACGAATTGACTAAAACACCTTGGGCCCCGCTCTATGTGTATATTCCCTTGAACCTTTTCCCCTTTGGAATATGTAGTGTGCATCACACTCCCCACTGTCCACCACCTCTCTTTCACCTCCAGGAAAGCTCAGTGACGCAGCCTGGGTTGCCCTTGTTAGAAACTGGCACAGTACCTTTTTTTAGAAGCTGACTGCCTGACCCACCAAGCAGCAAGATAACAGCTCAGCCAAGCTCAGTGTGCTTGGGGAAACAGGGAAAGTATGAAGAGAAAGCAGAAGTAGAATTTGAGGTGGGAAACTTACCTTCCTCCAGATGGTAAAATAACATACATGCTTACAGTTCAGCTCCTTCCCCATGTCTTTCCATAAAACAGGCATCTCAGTGCACAGAGCCTCCTTTAGGACAAGCTTTTTCCATGTTCAGCAGGATTGACTGTCTTAGGTACATCTTCTTACCTGTAAGAGCTGTATGCTTACAGGGATGGAAAAATAAATCATTAAGTAGATCTGGAAACCTCCTTACTTTCGGTGGATTTTTATCTCTCCTTTGTTTAAATTCCAGCACTACTCTGGTTTCTTTGTGAAGTTTCTATCTCCAGCAATTCAGATTGGAGGGCTGGATATAAAGAACGTGATCTGAATTTATTGTAGAACAGAGAAACTGCTGTGGATGATGAAAAGGAAGACAGGAAATCTGGACTAATGATGCCAGAAATAGAATCATAAAAACTGATTTAGAACCAGCATTTGAAGAAGCATCTGCTGACTTCCACCTCAAGTTAAAACTGAAGCTGCTCCTGAAAAACCTCCTCTCCCCAGATGACACTGCTCTTTGGAGGAGGATTTGCAGGGATCTGATAACGTGCTACTCGAAGAAGAACACTGCTGAAGTAGAAGTGACCTGAGATAAACACACTGTGTAAGTGTGGACTAGCTGTTCTGGAGGCCAGCAAGTTACCTGTACGCTTAACTGTGGGTCTGAGGGGACACATTCTCACCCACCATGTTGCACTGAATTACATCCAGTTTCCCAATAGCTTATCTGTATCTGTTCAGCATTAAATCTAACAACTCCACTGAATATCATGGGCCACTTCTACCTGCCTTTATGCAGAAAGGAGGAAGCAAGTCTTGTCATTGCTTCAGTTAAGAAACATGATATTCACCCCCCTGTTTTCTTACAGACCTCTTCAGCTAGGCTTTTGCCATGGTGGCTTTAGACATTGAACTCAAATTTTGTAGAGAAATGTAGAAGGAAAGAGGCAAACGAAAAGATCTATTTGCTCCTGGGGTCTCTTCTCCCTCCAGACAGAGCCATGAGTGATGAGGAGCCTGACACACTCCTCAGTTAAGTGTTTAAACCAAGCTAGGATAAATCCAGCCCTTCTCCTCCCTGTACTGCAATTCCTTCTCTTTGTGAGGGGGAAGAGGAAATTGCAGGAACAGGTTCATTAGTGTTTGTGACACATTCAGATACGTAACAATGGGAGTCATCTCAGTACTTAGAAATTCCCACAGATACTGTGATAGGCTTCTGACAGTTCACTTTTGTGCCTCGCTCTTTAGATTTTAATTCTCACTATGACATACTTGAAGGAATAAGAGTGTACATTTCAAAAGAGAAATTTCGAGCACCAGCTTACTTCCTATGCATGCCACTTCAACAGTTCTTTGATTCTCATGCTTACAAAACCAAAACAAATCCTAAAACCTGTATTTTGTCTTTCTCCTCAGTGCTGTGATTGTGCCAAATCTGCTTGATACCTTCTGGTCCTTGTGAGCAGAATAAGCACATTAGACCTCCAAATTATGATGAAGTCCTCAGGCCTGGCACCAATTAACTAATTAGAAGCTTTGTTTTTCTAAGCAGACAGTTTTTCTACCTGTTTGGAATGAATCCTCTGCTGGTGTACAAAAGAAAAATTCTGTGAGACATGATAAAGCTGTGCACATTTACCTCAGACTAAATTTTTGGCCATGTTTATCAACACATTTCAAAACGAAAATAAAGAACACCCCACACACACGCAAGTCCATTGTTTTGCCTTGTGCTCCAGCAAAGAAGTCAAGGAAGGACTTCAAAAGCCTTAGAGTTGTAAGGTTTTAAATGGGTCTCATGGTTACACAGAGTTCCCTTCTACTAAACCCAGTGAAGCACTGGTATAAAGAAGAAGAGCAGCCTTGTGTCACTGTGGCCTGATGGATTGCAGAAAGGGTCTCTGCAACTGTTTCAGACTTAAGGAAGGAGCTTTGGCTCCAGGATCAAAACATAAAGCAGGCTCCGAAGAGATGAAAAGTGTCCTGAATTTTTCTGATAATGCTGAACACAACGTAAATCCCTCGTTGCCCCTCATGAGCCCGCTGAAGCTTTGAACTTCATTTCTGTTCAGAAAGAGGAGGCAGCACAACGCAGCATCCTGGGCCTCAGTACTGTGATAGTTTGAGTCTGAGGGAAACACATGGCTTTGACATCCTCGAATGTATTGTGAATATTTTCATCAAAAGCTTCAACAGCATCATTCAAAATGTATCTTTCCAAGGAACAAGGAAAAACATTTTCAAAATATCTGTGTCACTTAACGAGTCTGCACTCTGCTCTTAAGAGTGACTCAAAATG
>Ga0065711_1026356_pt1 | contig 76573 bp, 59 predicted proteins | sample Hoacrofraction12_FD_59098 | JGI IMG/M metagenome (GOLD analysis project Ga0065711, IMG submission 59098) | Hoatzin crop microbial communities from Cojedes, Venezuela - Epithelial fraction 12 v2 (version 2) | ecosystem: Host-associated > Birds > Digestive system > Esophagus > Crop | place...
CTTCCCTTCCCTTCCCTTCCCTTCCCTTCCCTTCCCTTCATTCTTCTCCTTAGCCTCAGACCTTCCTTGCCTCCAGAGGGTCACAGGACTGAGCAGGACCTTCTGGGCCATTAGCTCCATCACCTGCTCTTTTTTTTCATATTGTCCTGGCCAGAAAAGTGTCTGGATACAGTTTGATCCTACCTCCCTGCCCAGCTATGTGGTTCCAGCTTTGCAGAGCAGGAGTCTCCATTGCCAGCCATGGCCTGATGGCAGCAGTGCTCACTGTGAGCCGCTCTCTCCTTTGGGAAGGACACAGCCAGCTGGTGGCCCTGGAAGGACATCAGTTTCTTAGCGGGTCATGTGCCATTGATTTCACTTTAAAAATTATCTTGCGTGGCATCTGTGTCAGAGGAAAGCAGCAGGGAGGCCGGGTCGGCGGGTGGACACAGTCGCGAGAGGGAGCTCTGTACCTCCGCAGAAGGTGCCGGTGGGACAGTTTATGTAAGAGGAGTTCAGCAGAAGTCCATCTGCTCGCTGGATACGGGCAGCGGTTACACAACGCCTGCCAACACACGCTCCCTGGCTCCAGCACCTCTGAGGGATGTCAGCCTCCGGAGTCCCGCTGCAGAGGTGCAGTTCCAGTCAGCAGCATCTAACCCCCCTCCTGCCTTCCTCCACCCAACCTGCTTGTGTCCTGGCACCCCCTCATTCACCCTACACTGGCCTTGGACCTGCCTTGCTGCAGAGTGTTCTGCTTGGTTGCAGATGGACAGGCTGCAACATGAGAGACCTCTCAGCTCCTCTGCTCTGGGACAGATAATCTGATGTGGGGTACCTAGTTTTCTTTCAGATACGGGGCACTGGGTCGTAACCTTGCACAGGCAAGACCCTCTTCTCCCTGCTTGCCTGTGACTTCTGTCCTTGTCCCTTCCAGGGAAAGAAAGGCCCTTGCTCACAAAGCCTGATTGGACAGACAGGTATATGACCATCATCCCAGCAGCAAGCAGGAGCTCAGAGGGGTCTCTGTGGTGCAGCTCAGAGAACTGAGCCCCGCTAACTCCCCACTCAGCTGTAGTGTCTGGGGTCTGCCTAAGCCCCAGGATTCCTGTAGGTGCTGAGGGCTGAGAAATCAACCTTTTCTTCCAAGAGATTTCTGATGCTTTGGCCGTCTACTTGTTGCAGGTGGGGAAATGTGGTATTTTACTGCTCACACTTCAGCTATTGGCTTCATCCCTGGGTCACTCATCTAGAAATTGGTCCCAATCTAATACGCAACCTAAGGTGACCACTCATACCATCTAGACATTGACACTTCTCACACAAGGCAGCAACTCCCTGTTTGCTCTCCCTCCTCAATGTCCCAGGGACACTGGGAAATATCACTTTCCGTACAAGCTCTAGCTTCTATGCACCAGAGTAGGTTTTACTCCAAACAGGAAGAGGCAGGTTTGGTGGAGTCAGTGGACACTTTCCTAAGATGTTCAACCTTTACTGTCCAGGGTCCAGGACCAGAAGATCTGTGAGGAGAAGCAGTTTTTATAGAAATGACCAGAATTTCTAGCTCTCTGCAGGCCCAAACTGAGGACACAAACAGGGAGCTGATGTATAGCCTATTCCAGGCTTTGTGCTTTTTTTGATCAAGTGGCCCATTTCCTTAATGTCTGCAGAGTATTTGTTCCTCAGAGATGCAGAGGAACTTCCTCAAACTACTTCAGTATCTAGGACACCCCAGAAGCTGCCTCTCAGAGGTTGAGAAACCCCAGTGATACCTGGTCTCCAGCAAAAGACCTGCTTAAGCTCTGATTTTAGGGAACAGAATTGGAGACTCTCCCTGTGAAGCGCTTGTAGTCCTCAGCAATGGTGTGTCTGCAGTTTTCTGGTGTTCAGACAAGCACCCGTTCCCTTACCTGTTTTGAGTAGCCTCACAGTGGGACCGCTGGGACAGTTACCTGCCACCCACACTTGTCTCAGCTATGTCCAGATCACCACCATTGTCACACTCTGCCTGTTACAGTCCCTGCATCTCCTTTCATTTTCTTTCTCTGACTAGTCTTGTAATAAATAACTCTCTTTAAAACCAAAGCAAATAGGGCACACTGTGACCCAGCCCGCGTATCCTCCACTCAATCTCTTCTGTGACTTTCTTTCCAAGTGATGAGGACGAATTGAGGAAATCACTCTCGGAGCTGGTAGATGACAAATTCGGAGCCAGTGCGAAGAAGGTGACAAGGATTGTTGACAGCAGCAACCCCTTCCTGGACATCCCCCAAGCACTGAACGCAGTCACCTACAAGCACGGTGTCCTCACGCGTAAAACCCATGCAGACATGGATGGGAAGAGAAGTACGTGTTAACGAGACAGGATGAGATGTGCCCCAGGCAGTACCAGAGCCTTGCCCTGGCCTTCTCCCTGGCTCTTCTGCTGAAGGCATTTCCTTATCGGGTCCCAGGGAACACAAGAGAGATCCCCAGATCCATGGGTGTCAGGGCGCTGGGAAAGGAGGGTGTTTTGAAGCATTTGTAGAAATCAGTGTTTTCAGGAGGTCTCAGTCTTCCCTTCTCATTTCCAAGGAACTTAAGGGTGCCCTACCGACACAGATAGATCTGGTCTTTCATCCTGTTCATGGGCATAACCCTGAATCTCACACTCTGAGCAATGGGGTGAGGCTGGTTCCACAGCAGTTGTCCACTCCAGCCCTGATCTTGGGGACAGTCTGGTCTTTGAAGTTTTGTTCCTGTCCCTATTCTGCCATGTGCTGGAAAGAGCTGCTGTGTGCTGGCTGGGCAATAGGATGCCTCACAGCTCTGCTGTCAGCATAGGAGATTACAGGAAAGGTAAAGGAAAATATATCTGTTAATAAGCAGAGATTAATGAAACCTTGGATAATCCCTTTTGTTAATTAATGTGATGGGCCCCGTCACTGCAGCTGATTAAAGATCTTCAGAAGAGATTACCACCAAAGGCCTCCCTTGCTTCCAGCACTTTCTTAATAGTCCATGACTGAAGGATCAGCTGTCTTGTGGTGGTGTAGATGGCTCCCCTCACCTCCTGCCCCTCTCCAGCTTCCAGCAAGCTCTCTGTCCCCAAGTCCATCAAGGCAGCTGGTGGTAATGCTCCCTTCTCAGTGGAACAGAAGCTGCCTGACCCAGGGTATGTCTACCTAAGTCGCCTGAAGCAGAGGACCTCAGGGAATGTCACTGCTTGTCAAGAATTTAGTCCAAGAAACATGAACCTGGGTTTGGAGGAGCAGAGTCTTCCTGCATATGACCACTGACACCCGTATACCAGGTCAACTCTGGTTTTGACCTTCTTGTATTCCTGATGGGAGGCTGCATCTCCCAGCCCATCTCTCAAACATAAGTGCCTGCAGACAAGCCACTCATAAGCAATAGCTTGGAGGTATATGAGGTCTGGGCATCAGTGCATGCCTGTGGTGGGTCAGGAGAAGTGTTGGTTTTGTCAGAAATGTGAAGGTGAAGTAGCACTGGCAGAAGCAGACATGTGTAATTAAATGTTCTTCCTGTTTTAGCTCCCAGAGGAAGAAGAGGTTGGAAGAAATTTTATGCTGTGCTTAAAGGGACGATCCTTTATTTACAAAAGGTAACCGTGGTGTACTATCCCATTTGCTGTTTCATGCGTTCCTAAGCAGGAGACCCATAGATGCAAGTAGAGGTGAATCCATGTCTTAGTGCATGCATGGACATCTACAGAGCTCCTCCAGAGACCAGTATACAAAACTGGACAATGCCGTCATCTTGGTGGTGATGTTCATGCTAAGGGCACCATTCACAGCCTCAAAAGAGGGCCATACAAGAAGAAGTATGAAAGAGAGAATATTGAGGTAAGATATCTGTAGAAGTCTCCCAGAAATCAGGAGCTGGTGAGGAGGATGAATGAACAGATAATATGAAATAGGTGAAATAGGGTGCTGGAGAAACATGCAATAGGAAGCTGAAGAGATGGGGCATCAGACCAGTCTTATCCTGCCTATTGTTTTATTTGCTGGCATTAGATCTGATTAGAGCAGCTTCACTGAGTCTGGTATGGACCATGTTTAAAGTTTCTCTTCTCCTTCAGGACCTTGCTGAGCTGGGTCATTCCATGGGTTTCCAAGTGACACTTTCTACCTGTCTTCATCTCTGTTCGTTCTGTAGCCATCTCTAGTCAACACATCTGTAAATCCCAGGTCCTCATGGGACGCAAAGTCACCATGAAAGAGCTTCTCTGCATGCTATAGCATTCAGCTCTCTGCCTTTCAAGACACTTGGATACCAGGAGGATTTCCATGGATAGTCTTCTCTGTGGGAAAAGCCAGGGAGCCTGGATAGGGGCTCACTTGAATGTCAGTGTGAGCCAGCCAGGAATGCCAAATGTCTGTTCATCATGCAACAACATAACCCACTGAACTAGGTCTGAACTACCTTAGTAGCACATGCTGTGCAGTAACCCATTGAACTCACCTTGCTGGAACAGCACTCCCTGTGGGTAGATGTTCCTAAGTATTGCAGTGTTATCTCCAAAGCAATGAGAGTAAACAAACATTGGATTATATAACAAAGGCAGAAAGATCCTCAGGGCAGCATGGAATTATGACTCAGAACTCATAGCACACCCGAACGATTCACATGTTTTGTCAGATCCTATGGCACATGTCACAAAGCCAACAGAAATCTGGCAGCAGCTGATTGTAATTTACAGTATGGGTTGCCCTTAGCCAAGTGATATTTTTACAGCCTTGACACTCTCTCCTGCAGCTGAGGGAAGCTGAAGCATGCAGGAGAGCCCAGATCTTCTCCAGCCTTCTGTATGGCATTCTTCAAGTCAGTGGTACTCTTCCTGCATCTCAGTCTCTTGTCTCCTTACGAGTCTCCACATGGAGTCTACCAAAGAGGTCCTCATGCTGACCTCAAGGATTTAACTTGTACAGAGCCACCATCAACATTTAATTTTAAGACAATTTTTCTGTGAAAAAATGCAATTTCATCAAAATCACGGGAACTATTTGGATCTAAATGAATTTTTCACCAAGAACTTCTAGGGCGTGTCTCTTGGGATGAGTCTGTTGAGGGGGTATATGTTTGGAATGAAATACACTTTCAGGACAGAATTTTCTTCCCCTGCTGGGCCAAAAATCCACTTAACTGAATAATTTCTTGACTGCTTGGACAGCACTATAAGGAGCCATGAAGCAAACACTGGGTGTCCTTGCTTCTGGTCGGGCAGAGGGATCGGGTATTCTCTACCGTACAAGGGTAACAGCAGTAAATATCCAGACTGTTATACCAACATAGTCTGTTAAGTTAGCAGTAGGTGTTCAGAATTCAAAAAGAGAGTGAGGATGAGATTGACATGGAAGTTAGAAGACCAATGTTCTTACCTAGATGATCTTCAGGAGCAAATGATTAAGAAACTGAGGGCTTTCTTTATGGACAAGGATAGAAAAAGCAAAACACCTAAGATTTGGCTAGGTTATGAAAGTCTCTGATAAATAACAGCTATGACTGATGTGTAATTAGCAGGAGGGACTGGAATTCCCAAGGGTGCCCCAAGGAAGTAGCATCTGGAACAACAACAAAAATAAACCTGAGGAACATTTGGGCAAAGAGAGGCTTCTTAGTCATGAGCTGCTGCCAGACTGTATATGATCCTCTTCAGAGGATTCCTTGGGCTGGGCTTGGCTGTGGACAGTGCCTATCAGGCTTGCAGAGACAGGACAGAAGGATGCAACCGGGAAGACAAAGTCCTTACCCTGTCACTTCCAAATATTCCCAGCACCACAACAGAGAGTGGATAAATGTGCACCTGCCCTGTCAATTCTTAGTGCGATTTCTTGCCTATGGGGTGGTTTGCAGAGCAAGAGAGTTGCACAACACAGGAAGGAAGCGGTGTGCCATCCTCCCAAGATCTCAGTGGAAGATGCCTGCAGATAAACACAAGGTAGAACCTGGATTGAGCGCAAATCACTGGGAAAAGATTTTCTGATGTGAAGATAGAGAGAAAGTACCCGCTTCCAGACCCACCTGACGCCATGGAGCACAGGTTCAGATGGTTCCAGTTTTTTGCTCAGACCAAACCAAGGACCTAGGCTTTAGTAGGAAATTCCCATAAGTTTAATAGGAAACTCTACTCAGTTTGGTTTTGGGGAGCAAGTTTAGTAGAGATAAGAACCAGAAAGAGAGGGAAGCAGGCAGGGGAAGGAGGGGTTGGGGAGACAGATTTATGGAAAGGAGGAATGGCCAGATACAGAGACAGATGGACATAAGATAGGCAGAAGAGTGGGTGGGTGGGTGGACAGGTAGAAGTCACTCAGTTAGAAGCAATACAGGCAGCAGCCATAAACCTGGTGTTGCAGAGATGTCACATGTCATTGACTCGCCGGTATTAATTGCTGGATTAGCATGTTCTAGCATAGTCTGCTGAAGCAATTGCTTGATCCCCTAAAGGGATGCAGCACAGTCTTGAGGAAGAAATGCAGGCTTGGGAGCAGTGTGCACCTCTCCTGCACTCTAATCTGCACTGGGCACTGACTCACTCCATGGCCTTTGGCAACTTACTTCATCTCTGTGAAATGGGGATAATAACCCTTAATCACCACACATAGGAGAGTGTTGAGAGGAGAGATGGAGAGCTACAGTGTGAGGTGCTTTTGTATGGAAGCCTTCCCGCAAGGTCTGCCTTTGCAGCCCCCAGCCATGAATAAGTTCCCAGTGCAGCCCCAACCCATGAATGCTGTCCAATGCAGGCAGGACCTTGCCATGGCAGTGCTACTCAGAGCACCAAGTTCATGACCAGACTGAAAAGGGCACAGTGGTTAGTTTTCCTCATTAAATGGTTTATTTAGACTGAAGAAAAGGAAAAAGAGAAAAACCTACTCACAAGCCAGAGCACGAGAAACCTCTGTAGCTCCATGTCCATATTGACATCACTGCTCAGGGCTGGTGCTGAGTCCAGAGAAGAGGGCATCAGGACCAATACACTGGGCTTTCTCACCACATCCAGGTGCCCTACAAAGGCAGGCACAAGAGACAGATGCCTTTTCTTGAGCTGGGGACCTCATATTAGTTGCGGATCTCCCACCACCCACTCACAGCGGTGGGCAGTAGGGGAAAGCCGGCATCAGAATAGTGAACCAAAGATACCATGGACCACTGCCATGGCAGAAACTAAGCCCAGACAAGGGGGTGGTCACGCATGTTTAGCAGAGCCTTGTGCAGGCAGGAGAGGCACATGAACCAGGAGTCTACACCATCAACATTAAAAGATGAAAATCAATGAAACAAACTTAGAGGGATTCCAAAACAAAGCTCAGTTCCTGCAGATGTTATCCCCAAAACAGACCCTGAAAATTACTGACCCGCACCATCCTACACCTGGAGAAGCAAGGGAAAAATAAGCATGTCACCAATCACGGGCTGGGAGCTAATGGTAACTGGAATGGTGTGGCACAGCATACCTTATCCTTTTCCCAGTGACAAGTACTTTAAGTGAATCATGCAGGACACATCAGACAAAAATTCACCAGCCCTGTTATACCAGATTAGCCCCTTTGCCAGAAAATGTATGGCAGGATAACACCATGAAAAAGGTGAGGGTGAAGTTAGCAGTACTTCAATGTGGAAAAAACATCACCTGAAGTTCTTCTAAATACGATACTGCTTATGTTTTAGTATAAATCAGTTTGTTTGAGTTTTAAACCAGAATCCCTTCACTGAAAGTGTCTGTGTTACTAATACATTTTTGGACACAGCTCTTCCTCAGCACACACTTACACTTACATCAAAGCTCAGAAAAGAAGTGAGGTAAAATGTAGCGAAGCTGCTGGAGGCTTCGGAGCAGAGCTGACATGCATTGCTGAAGGGCAATGGTTTTATTCTCCAGAGGAAGGCTACATGGTGTAGCCTACACTACGGTGTAAGTGCTCAGCACTGTGATGGCTCCAGCTGTGTGTGCATGGCATCATACAACCTTGGAGCTGTTTGAGGAGGGTGCCTGTTTAAAAGCACACAAAGGTCTCCCGGCATTGGCAGCTGCACATAGTACCACGACTACCACAGCACAGGCATTAAGATGAGCTTCCTGGCAGAGCCATCCTGTGTAGAAGTAAGCCTCCAGCACTATCCACTCCTGCAAACGCAGCCCGTTTCCACTAGCAGGGAGGCAGAATGTAGAGACAACCTGCTTGATTCAATCTTTCTCTGATTTACTGGGCCCAGTGTTAGAAAAAGAAGAAGATGTGGCTTTTCTTTACACCTATATTGATCCCCATGAGCCTGAAATCAGTAGAGGCAATACATGATGATACCATTTGAGGTGAAGATCTGCATTACCCAAACCAGTTTGCAGTCATGGCAGTTTCTGTTTTTCACATGCCATTAAGCCTCACTATTTACACTGTATTTTCAGAAAGTTTATCTTGAAATAAGAGATCATGGGCATCACAGTCAGATCTGTTCAGACCCAAAGAGCTTCAGGCCTGGAAAAACATCCAGGTTTGGAAGTCTCTCTACAATAGATGAGGCCTGAACAGTAACGTCTTCCTCAAGCAACAATTTCTTTCCAAGTGAGGTAACATATTAGGTCCTCACAAAGCAAAGCATTTCTTCTTCTTTCCCTGCGTACTGAAATACCCACTGAGCAAAGGTCACCTATACTGCACCGCAGTGCAGCCCATCTGAATGTCACCTTGAAAGCAGGGTGTCTGCAGCACCCACCCTTTCCTCTGCTGGAAAGCCAGGTCTTTTCTTTGGAGCTCACTCTTAAGAAGGCAGTTACGTGAGCCAGGAACCCATGCTAGACATTTCTCGTCTCTGGGCCCCGTGGCATTTCTTTGCACAAGGCCAAGTATCACGTGACGGTGAACACAGTATGGCAACTACTCTCCTGGATGGGATGATTGATTCAAAAACGGAGGGAAGGAAAGGCTTCAGAAGCTGATTTCCCATCAGGAGCAAGGATCTGGGCGAGCCACATCCATTGGCTGTGGGGTGCTGGTCCCTGGTGCTCTGAAGAGCAACAGAGAAGAGACCTTTCTGACCCTACACTAGAGAACAGCCTTGTTGACCAGGGTTAGCAATCAGAAGACTTTAACATGGCTACATCCATCCATCTGTCCATCCTTCCATCCAGGATTACCTGTTGAGCCGGCAAGGGTGCAGAGTGGGAGGGAGGATGTCGCTTTAAGTGGCCGGGAGCTCAGTCACTGGGAAAGCAAAGGGTAAACACAAGATTGATTGAACTCCTATTTTTCCTTAAAAGTGCTGTGCCAAGATCATCCTTTCAGAATCCCATACTTAGTATTTTCTATCGGTTTATAAAATATATACATATATAGTGATTGCTACATTCCCCACTTGTGTGAAATTGTCTTTCAGTGGAGAAAATAAGGCAGGAATACAAGGATTGGTGCTGCAATTTTCAAGTGCCAGTCTAATGAATTACATGAGAGACCATGCCAAAGTGGCACATGTACTAAAAAGCATGGTTCAGGCAAGCCGTGCTCAGTCTGGCAAGTCTTGCCCAGCAAGCCCCACATCTGCATGGAGATGCACTGGCTGCAGGAATGCTACTGTTCCAGGGCTGCCCGAGACTGTGCAAAACCCAAGCCCAGATCCTCCATCACACAAAACTGCAGCACCAAGGCAGGCACTTGCTGATACTTGCTGATGACCGGGAGCTGCATCCCCACTTGAGCTCTGTGCTGTGGGTGAAGCTCTGCAGAAACCTGGCTCTGTCTTGTGTCTTCCCTCAAAGCCTAAGGCATGTGCCCTGTTAGAGATAACTATTGATAATTATGTTTAAAACTTTCATCTCGTTCTTCACATCTTCCCAATGAACTTAATGATGGAAGCAGTTGCCAGATGTTAATTATTATCATTATCAGCTCCTAGCATTTACTGTACAAAGCAGTGCTTTTCCTGGTCTTGGCACTCTGTGATTATAGTGCAGAGAGAAAGGTAGGTTCATTAAAGTAGCCCGCAAATGTTAGTGTTGTCATTATCCAATTAACATTCCTCTTCACAGGATGAATATAAACCTGACAAAGACCTCTCTGAAGTGGATCTGAAGAATGCCATCCGTGTGCACCACGCCTTAGCCACGAAAGCCTCTGACTACAGCAAGAAGTCCAACGTGCTCAAGCTGAAGACAGCTGACTGGAGAGTCTTCCTCTTCCAGGCCCCGTAAGTACCAGCTCTTCCTGCAGAGCCTGGATGGGCAGCCTGTCCTCCAGCCACCAGCAGACTCCCTCTGACCTGTCCATATCAACATGCACATTAGAGGACAAACCTGGGGTGAGGGCTGAGAGTGATGTCTGTAGGGCTGTGCAAAGGACTCGGTCATGGGGTCACAGTTTCTACCTGTCACTCTTGGTAGTTGTATGTCAGTCCTGGAGGTCCTTTCTCATCTGTCGTGAAGGTGATATGAGCAGGATGGGCTGGGATGTAAAGTACTGAGTAAAGGGCTACTCTTAGTAACTTCTGTTGTCAATCTGTGGAAAGGAGAAAATCTATATGATGCATTGAACTAAGAAGCTGATTATTCCCCTTGTCAACTTTTGATGGGGAAACAGTGTAAAGTGCATTAAACAAATTTCCCCAGCCAGGCTATATCTTCTTTCTTCCTTAGTCCATTGCAGAGAAATGTTGCTCTGCTAACAAGTGTCAGGTGTGACTGAGTCATTTTCTGCCTGAAGTTTTTCTCATCTCCTGCTGTGATAGGTGATATTGTCTCTAAGTTGGACTGGGGTAATAATGTCAAGCTAAAGCTCGACATCTGAATTTGTGCGGTGAAAACCCACTTGAAGGCTTGGGGGAGCAGTGCCTGAAAAAATCCCATGCGAGACCCTGGGCAGTGCCCCACAAATGACACAAATGAGGGATCCACTTACTCCGTGGGACCTCTGTTGTTTGTCTCCCACTTTCCGAAGAGCAGTGTGTCTTTGGCCTTTGCCACCATGCTACCTCTCCCCAGCTCCCCAGGAAATGCAATCAAAGCTGATAAAGAAGGCAGGACTGCCAGGATTTCAAGTGGTAGACAACAGTCCTGAAATCACTAGGGCACTGTAGAGGAGCCAGTTAGCAAGTGCTTTCCTCTATTCACAACCCAGTGTGACACAGAAATGGCTTCAAAACAAGGCCACTGATGGCCCTCCTGAGAGCGGGTGACTCCAGGGTTGTTCTGGGCAGGCTGGTCCTGGGTCAGGAGCTTTTACAGACACCCCCTCTTTGCTTCCCACCTCTGTAACAGAAGTAAAGAAGAAATGCTCTCCTGGATCCTGCGAATCAACCTTGTTGCTGCCATTTTCTCTGCCCCAGCCTTCCCAGCTGCAATCTGCTCCATGAAGAAGTTCTGCCGCCCGCTCCTGCCTTCATCCATGACTAAGCTGTGCCAGGTAACTTGTGAGAGAAGGAGCAAAGGAGGGGTGTCCAGTGCTAAGCCATCCCTTCAGCATGAGGGTCAGGCTGAGTCTGTCTGCAGCTCCTCCAGGTCCTGCCTGGTAGACACATCAGGTGCTCAGAGCAGGAACAGAGAGGTGGAGTGGGTGACTTGGACAGACAGTGGCAAATCCCGGTGTTTGGTCAATGCTTCGTTTGCAATGGCTATAAAGCAACCCTATGCACACACACTTGCCTCTATGGCTGTTGATTCTGGCTTGTGTATTGCTCTTTGCCCATCACATCTTGGCACCTTTATGTTGCCGGAGTTGAAACAGCTGCTGCTACTGAGCCCAACAGCTGATTACAGCCTTGGTTTATTTAATAACACGGCACTCAGAGATGGCACCCTGTTCCCTCTTAAGCCAAAAAGCCACAGATGAAGGGGGAGTCTGAGTCCCACTCAGTGAGGAAGGCCAATTTCTGGAAGCAAGGGGATGGGGGTGCACTGGACCATGGCTGCCTAAGGCTTAGTTAACGAAGAGCAACAGCCAGCTGCCATCCAAAGAGCAGCTTTTGTTTGCACTGTCCAGGGAAAGCCAAACATGACTTAGCACCTCCAAAAAGCAGGGACATACTGCCACTGGCCCCCAGCAAAGGGGAGGACAGCCTGCTGTGTCAGGGCAGAGATACAGCTCCTATCTGCTTAACCAGATGTGGCTAGATGTTGCCTTTCTGAGAGCCCAGATGGAGAGGGTAGTTTTACCTCAAAAAGGATCAGGATGAGCAGACCCTGGGACACTGCTGGCTCTGTCTGGCTGTTAAAGGATGCAGAGCATTTTGTGTTTATGATGCTAAAGAAGCCCAGATGCCAGACAAATCCACTCTTGGCACTTGCGATACATGAGTTTTGATCTTACTCAAATACCTGTGTTTCTGCTGCTCCTTATCAGATGAATTTGCAAATGTACTGAACACCTTTGGCTCCAGCACAGTAGCTAAGCTTACATCCTTGCAGAGACAGATCCTACATCAACAGGCAGGCGGTGCACTCGGGTGTTGCGCACCTATGTTTTGATACCTGATATACTTCTCTTGGCAGGAGGAACAGCTGAGGTCTCATGAAAATAAAATGAAGCAGATTGCAGACGAATTAGCAGAGCATAAATCACATCCTGTAGAGAAGAGCCTTAAGTCAAAAGAGGCTGAGGAATACAGACTCAAAGAACATTACCTAATATTTGAGGTAAAAGAGCTTTCGTCTTTTCTGTGATAAATGGTGCCTCGGCTGATTGAGGACAACTAAGAACTCTGGAGTGGATGCTGTAAGCCTGGGAGACAGTGAAAGGAGAGAGAAGGACGAGGGCTCACAAGCTGGGTGTCTTGTGGCAGCAGCAGCAAGCCTCACTGTTTTGCACTGAATCTAAAAAAAGAAATAACAGACGTTTCCTCCCCTCTGTGATTTCTAACCAAAGCAGGGGAAGACTGATGAGAGAAATAAAATCTTCCTTTACTGTGCCAAAACTTGACATTTCCTCAGGTCTCAAGTAAGAAAGTGGTTCAGTTCGCGGTGTGCATCAGTCTTTTTCAGCAACATTAATAAAAAGCTAAAGGAATTCCTTGGGACAATTAACCTTGTTTTGCTGCAAATACTCCTATAAATAAAGCCAAAACCTGCATTACAACTGACTAAAGACTTTTTGAGAATGCATGTAGCTAAGTTTAAACTCTCTGCAAATTCTAAGGAGCATTTAGTTGGGGGAAAGATGCGATATTTTGTCCCACTGAGTGTTGAGCAGAAGATGTGATTCCTGCCACATAGATGTCAGTGGGAAGGGACTGCTGGAGACCTCTAGTCCTGCTTCCAGCAGGAGCTTGGATTATTCCCAGTATTAGCCCAGGCTAAGTGGGTCATTTTGTGACATCTAAGAAATTTCCAAGGGTGAAAATGTCCCACCTCCTGCATAGCAAGGCTACACCACCCTTCTGTGCAATGTCCAGCCTGACTCTCCAAAGCCACAGTTTCCAGCTGCTGGTTCCTTTGTCATTGTACCTACCCTTCAAATTGTTTTTTGCTGCTGCCTCCTGTTTTCCAGACATCTTGTTTTGGATGCCTGCAGAGAAGTCTTCATCCAAGCATTTTCTTTAGGCTGCCTTTTCAGTCTGCAAGGAGAAGTTGGCACTTCCACGGCATAATTCATCTCATCTGTTTTATGAGACTTACTCTAGAAATGCTTGTTTCTCTGTGCAGACAAAGAAGTGCACATAGGCTACCTCTGATATGTTAGGGGAAAGGATTAGTATTACACAAGTCCATAAAAAGAGGTCCCATCTAGCCTTGGAATAAAAGAGCCAGGCAGAGAGGAGATGACCCCTTTATGCTGTGTTCTGTGAGGAGCAATGGAAGCGTAACTCAGCAGTAACAAGTGAATCACTGGATTGAAACAATGGCATCCAGAAGTATTTCAGCCAATCAAGGGGAACTCCTAAATCAGAAAGGAGCAGATCTGTTGGTCTGGTTTTGCCTGCCGTATCCACCTTAAGCCATCAGAGTGGCAGTCAAGACCCGAAAAAGCAACTTGAGAGTTTTGCGCAACACTCCCCTTTCTCCTTAACCCTTTCAATGATGGATTGATCAGTCTTTGCTTGCTTTGCGTAGACCAGTCATTGTGCTGTGGTTAAACAGTACTTGTTGGGTGTGATTCGTGGGATCCTGACGATATAGGATGGGTTTTCCTGCAGTAGCAGATGGCATTGCCTCTGTTGTCCATGCATGCTGTAGCTTGTCCCTGTTCTCAGGCTCTCTGTTCCCTCTTTCCCTGCAGAAGAGCCGCTATGAGACATACATCAACCTGCTGTGCATGAAGATAAAAGTTGGGACAGATGACCTGGAGAGAATTGAAAGCAGTTTCTTCAAGGTGGAAGCTGATGACATTGCTTTGCGGAAGACCCATTCAAGCCCTTCCTTGAGCCAAGGGCACATGTCCATCAGCTGTAAGCCGGAAAAGGACATTTTAGACCAGAACACTTAACAACGAACGCACGCATAGGCGGGATGAAACGGCGATGCTTTGCGCTCCTGGACTAGATCAATGAGCACAATTATATCTAGGAAATTACATGAGCAAAACCGTAGACATGTATGACACGGTGATTGCTCTAGTGAAAGAAATCAAAGAAGCTTTAGTTGACTCTCTTTGGCAACGCTCTGGCATTTCAGCATCATAGACACACAATCTTGTCTCCATCCCCAACAGCACCAGTGGCTTTGCTTTTCCTCCTACTGCAGCCTGCACAACAAAGGGATATGCTGGTTCTCCAAGGGCCAGGTTGCTCTTTTCTCCACCAGCCCTCTCCTCCTCCTTTACCCCCGAAGGTCCCAAAGGTTCATGTCCACAGTTGCTGGAAGTGCAGGGAACTCAGCCAATATGACAGTCTGTGGCACCACGAGTGCTCCCAGAGAAGGGTACAGAGTGGCAGGGAGCTTATCCCTCCCCCGAAAGGAGCACCATTCAGCACATCACAATAGGACGGATGTCATGAGCTAGTCACCAACCAAGAGAGAGGTGTCTTCAGCACAGCATGTGGGAATGTCATCTGCCCACAGCAGGAGAGGCCTGAAGTGCCTCCTGTCACCTTATCCTTTTTATATGTATATATATATACATATGAATATATATAAATAAATATATATATAAGGAAACTTTAATGTGGGTTTTTAACCTCAGTGTGCAAGTGAAGGCAAGCTGCCTGGGGAAGACACTGGGAACCATGGAGGGTCTGATCAGCCCACCAGGATGTTTTAAAAAAATGCAGTAGCCTATGTATCTTTTTTTTTTTCTTTTCTTTTCTCCTTTTTTTACTCACATAGAAATCCCACCTGGCTTTGCTGTGAAACATCGCTCTCCTGTCCCTGCTTGTTCAGACAAACTGGCCAAGTGGCTGCTTATTCAGCATCCATGGCATCCACCACTTTGGGTTTGAGGCACAATTGGAGCTGTGCTTCAGATGCAGATGAACCTTTATGTGCAGGAGCGATTCCACCTGCCATCAATGTTGTACTTCCTCCATTTTGCGATGTACATGCTATACTCATTCAAGTGCGGAATTGTGTTTCTGTTCCTTTCTGCTGTCTGTGGTCCAATAATTTACTGTTGTGCTAGAAGTGATTCCTCTGCCCTTCAAAGCCACGACTGTCCTCCCACACTTTATTTATTTCACTGTTTGGTTTGGTCCTTTATCTCAGATTGCTTTTCTTTCCCCTAGGTGCATTCACAGTCATCAAATTACAGTTTTGAAGGATCATGTAGCTGCTAATTACGGTCATTTATTGTTTATATTTTGCAGCATATTTTTAAACAAACAAATAAGATATGTTTGGACCTTCAACGTTCGAAAGCCTATGGACTACTCTTTTCCGTGATGGCTCATGATGCTAAAAACCTCTGCCCAACTTTGTCATTTCTTCTTTTATCTCTGTTTGTTTGTACAGTTTGATAGTTTATTTGAAGTAATGCACTAAGAATCATGTAAAAAAGAATAACAATAAAGCTGAATCTGTTGGTAAAGAGAACTGGTCTGAAGAACAGTTCCACCATGTGCTGGATCGGTCCCAGAATTCACAGCACTAGATGGCCAGGCTGACACAGGTCTCTGCTAGCACCTGCCGCATGAAAGCCAGGCTCCCATGGACAGGCAGCACCAGAACATCTCAATGCCTTTCCACAAGTGGTATACCAGCCCACCCATCCTTCTGGGTGCTGAAAGCACTGGCCTGCCCATGCTTTGGATGGATGGCTCACCTCTGGAGCAGGTGTGGACAGATGGGCTGCTTTGGGAACACATTCAGGTAACCCTCCCATCTGTCTCGTGCATCACAGTTCTGTCTGTCCACATGCAACGTAAGGGTTTATGGGAAGAGAAAGACACCAAGATCTGCGTTGGTGGTCGGACATGTTCTGGGAACTGTTCCCAGAGAAGCCCGTGGCTTCACTGAGTGTCATGATGGTTTTTCCAAGGCATCTTGCGTTTGTGTCAGGCACTGTACAAGCATCCCTTCCACTGAATTCCTCCAAGGTGCTGCTATTCACATGAAGCGTCTGGTGCCCAGACTCCTGCAGTGAAAGCCTGGGGGAAAGCCAGGCCTGACTCTTGTTCTCCAAAATCCCAGATAATATTTTGTACCTCAGTCTGTCCTTTCTGACCATCCTCTCCAGCAGACAATGACATGTCCAGTGTGTTTGAGGAAGCCACCAAGAGCAGCTCAGTCCCCCGTCTTGAAGGTGCCATTCTGCTATTCTTGGTTAAGAGCAAGTTGCAGGGAAAAGGAGAATCTTGCAAAGTCTCCTCTGGGCACCAGCAAAGTGCCTCAGAGCCATGAGACTCTCCGCCCAATGCAGGTGGAAAGGGTGACAGCTGGCATTAAACAGCCCTTGACAAGACAGCTAAGAAGGTTGAACTTCCACTTATTGACAACCAGCAGTTTGCCCTGATGCTCAAGTACTGATTCAGGTGCACATGCATGTGCAGATGTAGTAAGCATCTTACCTACAAGAGGAGACTGAGAATACCCAAAAATGCTTTGTTTGACCAACCCGCAGCCTCAGCCTGTGACCAGGAAGAAAATGCTTTTTTTTTTTTCCCCCCTCTTTCCCTCCCTGGAGGTGAAGGACTCGGCCACATACCACCAAGAGACAAGAGCAGCATCTCGGAGGAATTAAGCAGCCACATCATTTTCTCCGCTTGGAGGTACCCAAATGCACTTCCTGGCACAGGCCTAGCGTGTTCCCTCCAGCAGGCAGCACGGCTGCTCCAGATCTTAGACAGCATCCCCTGATGGTGCTGGTTCAGCCTGACCTTCCTGCCAGGCCCCTTCTCCTGGACACAACCTGACACCAAATTCCTTTTGGAAGGACTTTTTTAGGGGGGAAGATTTGCAATCCTAAAGCCAGGAACTGATGCTCCTCTCCTGTTTGTGTCACCCCGTATGCCGTATGTGTCAGTGGAGCAATTCCCTTCCCTCTGGGAAGGGTGGCAAAGGCATCATACATGTGGAGCAGAGCTGGCAGGAGGCTTTGGTGGCTCCCCCGACCTGTGAAAACTGCTGTAAAATATTTACAGCCAAACCCTAGGGATACACATGGCTGGAAATGAGGGGTCTAAAAATAAAACAGCCAGGGAAAAAGGAGAGAGATACAGGCTTCCTTCAGAGACAGCTGGAGAGAAAATTGAACTACCTCCAAATATAGAACACAATTATGGAATCAAAGGGCATACTGAAGAAGAAATCACCACAAGAACTCATGAGGCTGCCATGGCTCAGAGCTCATGGTGTCTCAGCAGATGCAGAGTCAGAGATCCCTACAAACAACGGAGCAGGAAAACACCCCCTGCACGGGGCAGCACTTGGCAAACCTGCAGCTCCTTTCTGAGGCACCCAGAGGTGATGTCTAGCGTGGATCAGCTGCACTGAGCATACCCTGAAGTTCGGCCACACTGTCACTCTACACCCCAGCCCAGAGCATGGCAGCAGGAGGCCCAAGAGCAGGAGCCTTCTTTTAATGCAGGCACTGCTATACCAGCCCTGGGTGGACTGCTGCGTGAACAGAGCTCACCAGCTAACAGATGCTGAGGAGAGCCAGGCAGGGAGATGGGGTTGCCTTGGGAACTCAAAGGCCTCCTATCTCTCTCTTCTTCTCTGGCTTGTTTCCCCAGGGATCCTCACCCTAAGTGACCTCCCACACATGTCCCTTCCAGGGGGTCAGGTGCTCTCTGCCCATTCCTGTCCATCTCATCATGCTCCAGGAGATGCTGGAGGAGATAAATTGGACGACCAAAGGCAACGGGGAGTTGCAGCCTGTCCCAAGAGTAATGGGAGGGTGGAGAGATGCACAGTAGTGCTGCCTTCGTCCAGTAAGACCAAATGTCACTCAAATCAGGACTTGATTCACCTCCTTTATCCCCAGTCCTAGACATTTAAGACCTCCTTTGAACATTGCTGTTGGGTCACATGGGCCCCGTGGCAGGAGGGCAGCATCCTTTAGCCTTTAAACTTTTGGGAAATCAGTGTTGAGATGCCTCTATTCAAGGTGCAGTGCTGAGCCCTCTGGTCTGGCTGGAGTACCCACAGCACGTGCAATGGATGCTAGGGGTGGCCTGTGACCCATCCAAGTCAGCTTCAAGGCAATGGAGAGAGTTGGAGCAAAAGAAGCCCAAGCTGTGTGTGTGCTTAGCCTGGCCTTCAGCATGGGCATCCTTATGAGGACTGGGGACTTCTCTCATGGCTCTGTGCATTCCTATGGGGTTGACTCAGACCAGTGTGTAGCAGATCCCTCTCCAACTAGATGAGTTCAGATGGGACTTTTGGGCACCTGTTCATCTCACTGAGCAGCAACAAGGGAGTAGAGTCCAAACTGGACTGAGGCACAGGTGCAAGCTCAGGAAGTGTGCTTACTGTGAATACACCATATTCTCAGTGATTCCCCTACATGGGGGCCAGTCAGACACAAGACTTGACATGGAAGAGCTGAAGAAGGGACCAGTTTTGTGGGTAGGTATATGTTGCATGGCGGCATAGCACTTGCAGAATTGGACCCAACACATCTCCACTCTATTGCAAGAGTCACTGAACTCAGTGTCAGCCAGTGAAGCACATGCCATACATTTTGGCCTTCCTTGGCACAACAGAAAGTTTCCACAGGTGGGGTGAAGGGGTATCTCCCGGTCTGCAGGTGGAGACGTGTGGGTAGCATCCACTCACCTCAGTGAGCCTCTACTCCTGAGCCCTGCAGTGAAGGTCGAATGTCCATGCCAGGTAGAAAAACACCCACTGGTGAGTCTCTATGGGCATAAAGTTGTTTACAGAACCAGAGCATTGTTCATATGAGCAGAGGCTGAGAGAGCTGGGACTCTTCAGCCTGAAGAAGAGAAGGCTCAGGGGGACTTTATCCATGTGCATAAATACCTGATGGGAGGCAATGAAGAAGAGGGAGCTGGACTGTTCTCAGTAGTGTCCAGTGACAGGACAAGAAGCAATGGGCACAAATCAAAAAATAGGAAATTCAGTCTGAACACAAGAAGACATTTTTTTACTTTGAAGATGACCAAGCACTGCAGAAGTTTCCACCATCTCTGGAGATATTCGAAACCTGATGGGGCACAGTCCTGGGCAACTGACTCTGGGTGAGCTGGTTGAGCAGGTGAGTTGGACCAGATGACCTCCAGCAGTCTCTTCCAACCTCAACCAGCCTGTGATTCTGTGTATGGTACTAGTCACAGTTCCCCATTTGCCCTCCATATTACCTGAGATTAATGCAGCCCACAGCTTCTTATTTCTTATTTTATTTATAATATAAAAAATGTTCAAGTGTTAAACAGTCGAGAGTTCTGACATTCAGACAATCCAGAGCAAACTTTGACAATCATCTTATGACAAATTAGCAGAGTTTTCTATCTGACCCCATCATGGGTGAGGAATAGAGGGTTTAGTTACTTTATTGCTAAAAGTTAAATGAAATACACTGTCAATTGTTGTATTATCTTCTCAGTCACAGCTTCACCATGCATCCAATCTACAGTATCTGAAATGCAAAGGACATGCAGAAGTAAAAATATAAAAAGAAAAAAGTCAGGCTACAATGTAAACAGGTTTGCTGCAGAGAACTGAGGAGAGAGGGGCACTTCCACAGGGGATGCTCTGCTGCCTGGACACGCAGGACTGTCTCTTTGCGCCAGAGCGCCAATGGCCAGAGCTTCTTTGAGTTCAGAAACATGACGTCCATTATCGAATGCAAGACATGACGGTAACAACTGTCTTTACAATATACGGCACGGAGGCACAGAAGAATCTGCTCGCTGGGCTGCCCCATGTAGGACACTTCCCAGCCAATGCAGGGGCAACAAGCGGGGCCAAAAGGGCTCAGGCTCCTGCCAAACCCCAAGGCAGCACAGCTGGCAGCTACCTGGCACAGTGTCCAGAGTAAGCCATAGCCATGCTACACCACAGGGCCGCCCTCTGAGTGTCCTCCCAGCACTGCCTGAACCGCAGCCGAGCACAGCACGCAGGACGCCACAGCCCTGGCAGCCCTACAGCACCACAGCACATGACGCCCTGGCCAATGCCGCACCGTGGCTACACTGCTCAGTCACTGGGACACCGTGGCCAGCACGGCACCAGTATGGCAATGCAGTCACAGGGCACCACAGCTGAATGGAGACTGTCCTGTTGGGACCACCGCACAGTGCCGTCTGCCTGCCAAGGCTGGTTTCGGTGAACTGGATTCAACTGTAGGTAACGGGATATTATTTCACCACGTTCATATGGGTGTCTGCCTTGTTTGACTACAAACCTGTGCCAACCCAACTTCAGAGCCACAGGGGAAATGGCCGTATGTTGAGAGCTATATTGTAAGGGCTGCTGCTGCTGTACGATTTCATTTTCTCTTCCTACCTGTGTGCAGAAGAAACATTATTTCTGCATTTCAGTACGGTGCTGTTGGGTTTCTTCTTCTCCTGATTTAAGCAAAAATACAAGTATTTTACACGGCAAGACAGATCCCCATTAGACATGATAATCGAAATGCTCCCACTCATGTCCTTGATGTGTGTCTAAACAATACCTTAAAGAATAAGATCATTAATAGCAGGGTAGGGGGCAAAGTGGCAAGGCTGTTTTCTTGTGACGGAAGAGCACCCTTATGACAGGTTGTCTCCCAAACGAAAATCTATGATCTTAAAAATGCTACTGAAACAGAATCCTCGGCATGAATCCCAGCACTAGCATACAGCAAAAGGCACCACGATAGTTTTGTTTTCTATGTTTAAGTAGTCAAAAATTGGCCCGCTTTTTTTTAACTTTATTGTTTGTTTTCGTTTCTTCTTTTTTTTTTTCCCCCACTTTTTTCTCGGAAGCTGTAAATCAAGACATTACATATAAATAGAGATTCCCTATAAAAAAGTCATTGCTGTTAGCTATTATAAGACAACTTTGCTAAAATGAAAATAAAAGATTTTATTTGTTATATTTTTCCCCCTCTTTTATATAAAATAAAAATATTTATTTTTGTTTTGTTTTGTCTTGTCACCCTCCTTGGCCTCCTCCATGCGGGTTATGTCTGCAGACGTGCGAGTCTGGGAGGCACCTAGAGAGGATCCGGGTCCGGTTTGGGCGTCGTGTGCGCCAGGCTGCTGCGCCCGCTCTCCCCGTGAGCACTGTGTCTGCTGCAGGAGTAGTGAGTCCGGCTGTCGCCCAGCCGGTGGAGCAGGGGCGACTCTGTCTGCGCCGCCTCACTGTTCTGAGTGCTTAGGAAGGGCGTGCTCTCGGCCACCAGCTCCTCGTCAGACTCGCTGTAAGAGGCGCTGCTGAAGGAGAAGGAGTCCCGGACGGCTCTGGCTCTGTGAGGGACATGCCCATTCAGTTTGGATTTTTTCCACCGCCTGTTGCTACTGGCTGTTTTCTTTGGCTGCTCTAGCGCTGTGACATACTCCTGTGTCGTCTCGTACTCGTCGTCCTCTGTGATGCGGAAGGGGCTGGACGGCAGGCTGCCCATGCTGTCGTTTAGGTAGGTCTTCCTTTGGTAGTAGCTGTCGTACCTCTGCGTGTCCTGGAAGGGGAGCTGGTACCGCCGCAGGAGGGGCTGCTGTTCCTCCACGCGGAAGCTGATGGGGGCCGCCGGTGGCAGGGAGACAGCGTGAGCTGAGTTGGGAGAGGTGATCTCGAAGGTGGGCACCTGCGTGGCCATCGAGTAGTGGAAGTCGACAGGTGACAGGCGTGCTGGTGTGGTCAGGGCTGACACGTACCTGAAAGAAGCAACACCTCCGTTTGGACACCAAACAACCCCAAAAACCTTCAGCTATGCCCGTACTCTGCTGAACACCTGGTGCAGGGACACAGGAGGCCTCCAGTGCAGCTGGTTCTGGAGCTTGGCATCTCCCAGGAAACAAGGCAGAGGGACCTTGCACCGCTGTGCTGAGGTAAGGTGAGCTGCTGAGCACCATGCACTGTGTATCCCAGGACTGCCTCTCCCAAGGGACTCTGTGTGCAATTCCCACCCTGCATCACTGCAAACCTTACAGCATGCCCCAGCAGGCTGAGTCAAGACTCTTGTTTGCCTGCCGACTGCTTTCTGTTCCCTCTGGAGCTGGCGGGCTTGCCTCTGAGGAAGGTCCTGGAAACGCCCTCTCCCTGCTCAGGCCTCAGATGTGGAAAGCCCGGGCATTGCTTACTCTGACTTCTCAAAAATCTTATGTCTCAAAAAGGCATCTACCATTTTCATCTACTGTAGTGACAATATTAGTATGGCAACTCAGGTCTGGTCTACCCTCTCTCCAAACAGCCCTTGCTTCGACATCACCTTCTTCTAAGGAGGAGATTTCATCCAATGGCCACCCAGGGTCGCCCATAGCTAACCACAAAGGGCTGGAGATGTGCTTCTGCGCTTTGAGGAACCAGACCCTGCAAGAGGATGACTGTTTCTGCCTCTGACCGGTAGATTGTGTCTCAGCTCTTCATTTGTGTTCCCTGGAAGGCTGGGTCATGCAGATCCCTGTCCCAAGGCTGTTCCCACACACAGCACCCCTGCTCACCAGGCCATGCAGGGCTATGCTGAGGACACATGTCTTTTCCCCAGATACCTGAGGGCCAGACACTGCTTGAGCTGCCAGCCCACCAAGCTGCCCAGGGTGTGTTCTTCACCAGTTGCTGACTGCAGCCAGGTATTTTCCATTCCTCTTATCCCTGTGCTCCAAAACTGTGTTGCCACCAGGTGAGCAGAGTGCAGTGCTTGCTGCTGCCCCTACCAGAGTAGCCTCATGGGGCAGTGGCTTCTTCTGGTAGGACCAGAGTTGGAATTTCTCCAGTGTTACCACAGGACTGCTGCTCTAAGCTGGGCAGAGGCAAACATTTTTGCATTCAGCACAGAGAGCACAGCTCGCCTCTGCTGTGCTGGGGCAGCACTGAGTAGTGGGGTCTGACCTCTCGCTGTGTGGTGAGTCCCGCAGAGAATCCACCGAGTCACGATATTGCATCATGGGCCTCTGCGAGTCCTCAATGCAGAAGGCTGCCCCACGGCGAGCCCGTGCCTCCACACACGCAGGGCTGTTGCATTTACTGGTTCCCACCGAGGACAGCATAATCCCAGACTGGGAATCTGAAGTCAGGCTCTCCGTTCGCTCCAAGCTCCAGGTGTGGCTTTCGTGTCTGTGGACCAAACCCCAGATGGACAGTGAGCAAGGAATCCTCACCATGGTCTTCTCCAAAGAGCTGCATGCAGACACAGCTCACACGCTGCTCTGCACTGCCCCTTTCTCTCTCTCACTAGGATCCATGGCCAGGGATGCCCAGCTTCCCAACCCTGCCTTTGATTTGGTTTTCTTTGCTACTTCTTGGAGACATGATTAGACAGTAAAGAAAGGCAAACCAGTGCATACTGGGTATTTATCACACAACCTCCTGATGGCCAGGCACAGGACAGGACAGTCTCTGGAGAGATGCCAGAGTAATTTTGCTTTGTGTTTGCAAAGAATTCTGAATATGGAGCAACACACTGGCTGTGCCAAGGTAAGACCACAAAGGGTCTTCAAATGTGTCACCTGCATTGCCAAGTGACAGCCCCTTCAGAAATGCTACCCTTCAGAAAGGAGCCAGAAAAAAACCCCACTCAAAAATACCTTGTCATTAGCAGAAAAAAGCATATCAAAAGTAGATGCAGATTTTGGCAGCAAAACACTTTCAAGGTGCTACACAAAAACTATGATATGTTGGCTAGACCTTGCTGAGATCTTGGAGGTCCACCTGCCCTAGTCTTGATGCAAAGAAGACACAGCACAAGAACTCACCAGGACACATGGGGCTATGTGCACACTGGGGGCCCACTCGCACCGCAGCCACCAGGCTGACCCCTCTCCATAGCCGAAAACATGACCCATTAGAGCAACAGCTCTGAACTCCCAAACTGCACCAGATGGAGCTGTGTCGGCAGAGGATTTTGGGTGGGAGTTCGCAGAGGAGAGCGGGCCTCATTAAGACTTCCCAAGAACTTGTTAATTATTGATGGCTCCAGGCACATTCTCCGCTGCAATCACCACACATTTAGAACTTCAAACAGCATCCTCATTAGAGGCACCGATCAAGTAAAATGGAGCCTTATTATGCCACTAGTTTGCCTCTGGCATGACTTCAAGAAACACCTGCTTGCTGCACTTGACTCAGGAAGATTAGGTACCAAGTAGCCAGAACCAGAGGCTATGCAAGGTAGGTGCTTCCCAACAGCTCTCACTGTTAATGCTGTCCTCCAGACACACCTCTGTGCCTTCAGAAGGTGCCCAGAGGTGGCCCTGTGGTCCCAGAACTTTGAAGTGAGCACAGAAGGCCAGCAAGGTGCAGCCTTGCAGGCATAGGAGCCTCTGTGCACCTGCCTCAAGCTTGCACAAACCTAGCCAGGGTTGGGCTGCAGCATACGAATTAAAAAAAAAACTGGAAAACACACCATCTAGTTCACCAGGGGTAGGATTTCCCCAGACAAAGGCAGTCATTTCCAGCTCAGCAAGTCATTCTTGGCTCCCCCTCTATTTGTTGGAGGTCTAGCCAGAGGCCTCTAAGGACGAATTCACCTGAAAACCTATGTTCAATATCCAAAGTTGATATGACACACTGTACTCTGACAATACTTGCTCATCCCTGATGAATGACTGAACCCTGAAGAAACCTGCCAGGAGCCATCTTTGAGCTTTAGCTGAAAGGATTCATTGCTTCCTGGTGACGAATGGAGACAAACACCTTGGGATAATGAAGTAAATAAACCAGGACAGCTTTTGCTTTATAAAGTCAATGCAACATCAACTGTACATCATTGACAGGCTGTAGATGTGGCCCCCCTGCACCTCACAGTCACTTTTCAAAGGCAAGTGCTCTCCTAGGGAAACACTATCCTTTACTGGAAGAAGCACAAGAGCTATGTAAAAGGAAGAATCTGAACATTCAAACACAAAACAGCACACCACTTTCTCTGGAGCCTTTGAAGGACTTTCCTGGACATCATAAAAATACAGAAACTCCATTTGCAATTTAAATGCTCTCAAAAAGTGTGAGACCTTCAGCTTCTGAGCCATGCTGCTCTTCCCCCCATGGCTATTTTGAGATGTAAAAAAACATATGCCTCATCCTGTGTGGCAAGAATTATTGGTACTTTCCTGCTAGCCCCAGCTTTTCCGAGAGCTTCAGAAAGACTTCCAGGGAAAGAGGCACCACCCCCTCAGAGGCTGAGATTCTAACACAACTTTCTTCGCTGTGATTAATTGCACAGGAGTGGTTTTTCTGGTGAAAAACAGTGACTCCCAAGTCAGACCCTAACCTTGATAGACTGGCCAAAACATTTCGTAATATTTTGTGTACTTTGCCTTCCACAAGGCAAATGCATTCTAAATAAATTAAGCATGAAACGAATAACTTTTATGTGCTTATTGAATTATTGCAGGTGTCCAGCAAATGTGATAGCAAACACAACTTGCAAAACCTTACCTAGATGCATTCTCTCATTTGTGACTGCGCCAAGCATGAAAGCACAACTCCATTTCCTCCTAGTTCCCATCTATGTCAGTGCAGCAGGTTCCTGCCGGCACCTCACTGCAGGTCAAGGATCACACCTTTCCACACCTCTCACTAACTAGCTGTGCCAGCAAAGACCTGCAGTGTCGACATGGCCTGTATGCCAATGTAGCACCAAACATCAAGTAAAAACAGAAAGGGAGATGAAAGGAAAACCTTTTACTGGCTTTGAATCTCATAGCATCCTAAAGCAAACAGCAGGAGAAAGTTCAGGGGAAAATCGTATACATCACCTCTGGCTGGATGTTGGAGTGGCTGTGGAGCAGTGATGAGACGGTGAGCAGGAGTGACTTCCTGAAAAAGTTGTCTCTGTTTCCCTTCGGATCACATGCTCAGTAGCAGAAACATTCTTAGAAATATACTGTAAAATATGAAGAATCAGCCACTAGCTTGCCAACACTGTCACAGACAAATATGGCTGACTTGATTATTTCTGCTGAAATCAGATGAGGGCTGAGTGAACCCGGCAGCTCTGCACCCCATGGAAAGAGGCAAAGAGGCTGCATGCTCTTCTCTGCCCCTGTGCTTTGAAGACTCAAAATGGGCCGTGGCACAGGGGCTGTGGAAGGGTATGAAGAGCCAAGAGATTCCCCAGAGGGCAGTGGTACCACATGTAGCTACTGAGCAGAAAACCATCTCTGCTCACAGGTTGTCTTACACAGAACTGTACGAGCAAAAAGGCAACCACACAAGATCTGCCACAGATATGAGTCCTACAGAAACACCAAGTGTAATCCAAATATTTATGCTGAGATATTCCTTCATCCAACAAGAAGCACTGTTTTCACAGGGACACTAAGCTCTCTGGGATACACAGCACTTTGAGGCCAGAGGGCTGTGGTTCTTAGAAATTCCCTCTCTTCCCTCATGGCTGGAATTCAACCTAGCTAAATTTTAACATTTAAAGGGTGACCCAGCAGAGCTTGTAACTGATTTGTTGTACTCATTTCCATCAGCACTTCTTTTCGTTTGGCTCTGCCTTCCCCCTCCCTTCTTCTGACCTCTTTCAATGCCTTGGTCCAGCAAGGCAAAACACATCGACAGTCCTAAGGAGTTCACAGACTTTGACGGGCATCTCATGTGACTGAAGTCACGAGAGCAGCTGAACCACCCTTCTGGATCTGGTCCTAAATACTTAGATTGTTTTCATTGGTGTGACACTGGCACCCCACCAGGGCTTCCCACCTTGCCCAGGATTCAACTCTTGGTATGTGCAGGTGGGCTAATGTGGTGCTGACCAGGTCACCACGACATGCTTCAGCATGACATGGTCACTGTGGCAGCTCTGGCCACTGCTGCACTGATCACATTTGTCATGCCACAAAGTGGGGCTTGATGGGATAGTTTAATAAACAGGAAATGTCAGGAACATCCCTCTTAAAGTAAAACTAGATCACACTTGATTCATCAAAACAACCTCATCCAAAGTGTCCTAATCTCATCCTGTGCTTCAAAGTAAAGTCACATTTCCCTTCAGATGTTGTTTTTGGAAATGTTCCTATGCAGAATATACTTTTTTTTTGTTCAAGTTTGTTAGTGTTTTACTCCTCACGCACATGCACAGGTGTATAAGTGTACACATCCATGTCAAATCCCTGGTGGAAAATAGGCACTCAGTAACATGCAGGGAATGGATGACAAGAGGTCTTACATCAGCCATTTGGATTTCCTCAGGATCCAAACGTGGGTGGCTTGGCCCATTTGCAAGGCTCCTATTTTGATGGGCAGGGCACATGTTCTGCCGTAAATGATTATGCATTTGTTTTCTTTGTTTCCTTTAAAACAGAAAAAAAAAAAAATCTATTAGGAAGACTTATCTCATGGGGCTTTCTGCCCCCAGAGACACTTAAGGGATGCAGATGATAAAAAAGGCAAGTCTTGGACACACTTGATATTTCAGTGGTGTTTGTGGAAAGCTGCAAACAGGAAGAAACAAGTCATTCAAGGCTTCCCACCTCCTGCTGCTTTTTCAAAAAAAGGTGAACATTTCTCATCACGGGTCGTTTGGGAAGCTGGGTCCAGGGTCCCCTTTTGCAAGACAATGCCCTGCACAATGCTTTGGAGCCAGGGGCACCATGGTACTGGGAGCAGAGGAGAAAAGTGGGGATAAGGAAAAGGGGAAGCAGGTCCTGGTTTGGCCTTGGTAGCAAGGCAGTTGACCTGTCCTGCACTAAGCTTAAAGTGGCAAAGCCTACCCATGCCCCTGGCAGGGCATCAACTCCACAAGACCCCCGTGCATGCGAAGTACGAAAACGTTGCTGTCCAGGCAGGGAAGGCTGGCCATAAAAGAGGCCTCCAAGCTTCTTGTTCCATCAAGACTGCTCTGAAAGTCCCTGAAATGTACATAGCTCATGCACAAGGGCCCCCTGTGCTTCCGCTGTCAGGAAATGAGTTTGGGGGGCAGCTTTTCCCAGCATCACCTGGCTAGGTGAAACAATCCTGATTCAGGGGATAAGCAAACGGTCCAAGGAAAACATCCTGCTCATGCACAGGCTGGTAGACAGCTTTACTGGCCTCCTTCATGAGATGTTCCTGGGAATACCACAGCACAGCATCTCCTTAAAATAGTTTTTGGGTGAAGAGCATGAAAGCGTAAAGTGTGAACACTACCATTCAGTAACATCTGGCCAGTTATTGTCTTTAACCACCTGTACTCACTTGGTTTTACAGTAAGCTACCACACAGACGATGCCCACCACAAGTAAGGCAACACAGATTCCCGTGATGGTTAAGACTCTCTTCTGGTAGAGCTCTTCTGCTTCTGCAAATGGAGAGAAAGAAACCAGTTATTTACAAATGGGCTCCAGCACCAGGGACGTGTCTGGCTGCACAGGAACCAGCACTGCGTGGTAAGACCTTCTAACAATCCACTGTCCTTCTCTAATAGCTGCCCCAAACCTGAGACCACCTGGCCCAACCTTACTCACCCCTCAAGAGACCTTCACTTCTTTTGTCTCTCTGCACCTTTGCCCTCTCTTGCTCAGTAGTTCACCCCTTCTATGCTCAGATAAGCTTCTTGCTTCCTCTTCTTTTCCCGTAGCATAACTTTGTGACTAATATGTCAAAAAGCCCCATGACTCTCCTCTCCCTTCCAGTAGATCCCCCCTTCTCAGTAACTTAGTAGCATACCAAGGAAGTCCCCGAGCATCCCCCACTCACCACGTACAGACATGCCTTGTGATGCTTTCATCACAGGCTCTCTGCTCTGATGGACTCAGAATGCCTTTTCCTTGCAGCGGCTGCATGCCCTGGAGCTCAGTGGTGTGCTAGAAACCACTGAGCAACAGGCCCCAAAGCATGTAGGTGCTGAAAGGGACATTCTAAAACAGTCAAAAAGCAGAATGAGGATGGAAAAGTGACAGCGCGTTCGACAAAGAAAAAGGAGTGCGGTAATTAAAATACAGTAACCAATTACACTTCTGGATTTTTAATGAAACCGTAGGAAGCAATTAATCCCATTGCACCAGATAACTCAGATGCAAACACAAAAGTCAAGCAGCATGATGCTGCTTCTCTCAAATATCACCATTTGTCATGGACCACCTTTCAAACCAGGAAAGTCAGCCACTTGCATCAAAGCCCAGACCATGCTGGAAGTGAGGTAATTCATTCACATTAATCATCGCCCCAAGGAAATGCTAGCATATCACTTGCAGTGTAATTGAACTACACCTAGGCAACAATCGCACGACAAGGACAACTCTTTCTCTGTGGCTACACCAGAGCAGATGCTCTTCTCGGCAACATCCAGAAATCTCCACTGAGCTCAGCAGAGGCAATTTGGTTCTCCAGCTGGATGACTGAGAGAAGTATTCAGTGCACAGCTGCCATGAGCATTTTAGTTCAGCATCTATGAACAACGTCCTCGTTCCCCCATACTATGTGTTAATGTTAAAGTTCTCGGGGTTTGTGCCTTCTTTAATATTGGTTGAAATATTTTTTCTTATAGATTAGGCAATAAAACTCATGCCATGGTTGCTGTGCTCGGCACCGTTCACCATGCCACACTAAATGCCTTGAGCGGACTATGTGATAACCCCACTGTTAGTAAACAATGAAATACAAAACCAGAAAAGAAACAGGTCTGGTCCCAGAAACCTCTGGGACTAGCAAAAAAAGCAAAGGGAAAGCAATGAAACATTCCAGACAACTAAATATTTAGACCAATTTCAACTTGCCATTTTAGGAAGGAAAAAGCATTTTTGGAAGAAAAAAACGTGCCAGGAAAAACATCTCTCTCTAACTCTCAAAATGGTAGTGAAGAAAGATTTGTTAAACAAGGACTGAGAATGACAGCCCTGGCATAAAGATGCAAAGCATAATCAGCAGAGCTTCTGTCATGCCTGTGTTGCAAATTCCATTTGTTTTGTTTGTGCACTGGCCTTTGCCTTCATGGGTGCTCAGGATGCCAGTGGAGTTGCCAGGAAGGCAATGTCTCAGCATTCACTAGAAAGGTGGGCAGCTGAGACTCTCCCAGACTCTGTGTCCACGTGGTGTGGACCAGGAATGACAGGTCATGGGTCTCACTTGGGCTGAAAGTTACTGCACTGCAGCAGCTTCACCAGCTGGCTACACGTCCTCAGAGCCAGAGCTTGTACAGCCTGGGACCCACTCATAGAGGAGGGTCTGGGTGTTGGCTGACCTTATGTTTCGCTACAAAGAGCCAGGTGGAGCTGGCATGGGGAAAGAACTCACTCTGGGCTAAAACACCTCCTTCAGCGAAGTGTTTCCCTTGCATGGATGCCCTATTCCAGGCATCAGCAACCACGGCAGACAAGTTTTCTTGCTCTTGCACACCTCTGTGGTCTGGATTCCAGCTGTACAGCTCTTTCCTTCATACAGGGGTTTCAGAGATTTTATCAGAATCAGGAAAAACTTCTAGGATCATGTCCTGGTTACAGATGGCACCAGGCAAGAATTTTTCTACTACCCAGTAAAAACTACGTTTACCAAAAAACAGAGGCTGGGCAGGAGGTGAGTTTTCACCATGGAACCATCCATCAAGCCAATTTTTTCAAAGCTTCTTCACGAACTACTTTTTTTTTGCTACAATGACTTTTTTCCAAGCATAAATCATTTCCTTTGAATCCTAGAGGAGGGAGAAAGGGCAAAGTCATCAAAACTATGGCTTTTTTTTTACCTATTGCCTACATGACAAAATTTTTCACCCAAGGCTCAAATCACAGCCTTTGTTCTGGTGATCATGTTACTGTGGGATCCTGACTCTGGCAAGTCTGACTGTCCTGAACCTTCCCCTGAATTGCATGCGGAATGTTTCAGCTCCTCAGAAATGCAGATGTAGCCTCTCTGTCTCGAGCTTACAGCTCTGCTATGTGAAGCAATGAAGTGTGAGGCTGTGCATCATTGCACCGAAACTAAAAATTAAATGGCCTGCTGATAGTAATTTAGCTTGGCTCCTAACATCTCATTAAAGTTGATGTTCAATAACACAGTGTCTTCATGTTGCACAAAACCATCTGAACAGTGACAGAAAGAAAATGAGAGAATGCACACTACAACTTTGTGTTTGAGAAGGTCCTGGAGCAAGACTTGTCCATTTGTGTCTCTATGCTCTACAAACACCATGTCTTCATCAGCAGCATCATCACTCTACCGCAGCAAACACTATGAACAAACCATGTGGTGCCACATAATGCTGACAGAATCACAGTCCAGCCATGGGTGTCACAGCAACGCATGAAAGTGAAAGACAAATGACAGAGAAGAGACGACTGCAGACGGCGAACTGGATGTGTGCGGTTCTGTGATGACATTGAGAATGGATGAGGAAAAGGACAAAAGGTCAACAAAAAAGGGATGTCAAAAATCCTCAATTTTAAAGTTTCTTTAAGTGTATTAGCATTAGCAGCACTGCTTTCTCTGAAACACCTGACCACAAAACGCACACATTTTTCACAGCCAGGAAGAACTGCTGGGGTATACACATCAAACCCAGAGGATCAGGCATGTAAAAGCCAGAGCTGCAGCTTCAGCTAGTGCATGTTCCTCCTCCTCAGGGACCTGAGAAGACAATTTAGGATCCAGAAGTTAAAGACTGGTGTCCCCATACCTCTAGCAAATGGAACTGAAGTGTCTTCATGTGAAGATCTGCTCTGACTGACATTGCTAGGTCAATGTTTTTAAGTGATAAAGATTAGTCTCTCTGCCCTCATCTGACCAAGCCCTCCCTGCAGCTGGCCTGTACACTAAAGGGAAACCTAGCCTCAAGGGTTTGATTTCTCAGGTGTTTACTCAAGAGATGCTTGATATATTTCTAAAAACAGACTGAGGAGAATTGAAGAAAAATAATATGATTATGAGTAACTGGGCAGCAACAGATAATTGCCCAAAGGGGATATTTTTAAAAGCATTTGTTATGTTAATGTTTTTCCAAACTTCATCTTGCCGCTCTCCACCCTCATGGGACACTACTGATTGCCCTGGGCACACTGTTTCATGTCACCCTTCTTGGAACAATTTCCTCTCCGTCAAGAACCGAAATAAGCCACTAATCTTTGGGAGGAGGAACGGCAAAGCTCGTCCTGACCCTTTGTAGGATCCAGTGGAGGTTAGTGCATCTAGGATGGCAATTTCTATAGAAGGCTTGTTCTTCCTAAAACTTCCTTCCCATTCCTGGAATGTCTGCCCATTCCCAAGTGGTGCCTGCTGGCAACCTTTTGGATGGACACAAATTCCAGCTTTTCATTTAAATACACAAAAGCATGTTGAATGAGGAGACATATGGCAATTGTAACATCCCAGTCACGCCACACACACCAGGCTGCTGCTTGAAACAAAGAAAAAAGTGCTGCTAAAAATACACGTGCATTTTTATAGGTTTACACTTAGATTTTGTGTTTTGTTTCATTTTGGTTTTGTTTTGTTTTGTTTTTTTGGGGTTTTTTTCAGTCCAAACATCTATCTTCGTGCCAGGGAAGAGAACACAACAGCTGATTTTTTAATCATCCCATTAAAGCCATAAATATAATGTGGGAAGCTCTTAATGGCTTCTGATTAATAAATGAATGGTTGTTCCATACCCTTTAATTCAAATCCAAGATGCTCTGCCAATGCAGAAAGAAGACAAGGAAGAGAAAGAGAAAAAGAAAAACAGGTCTGTCAGAGATCTCTAATATACAGACACACACAATGTGCAGTTACAGCAGGTTAGCTTTTCTGTAGGCTCAGCAGCAGTTACACAGAAGATAGTGTATGCTTCAGAGCATTTCAAATTCCCAACAGAGCTTATATCTTATGTAAAGAAAGACCCAAACAAATTGCAGTGGAAGTTAATTATGAATTCTTTTCGTTAATCATGAATTCTTTTGAGATGAGACATGTTTGTTAGTACCTGATATGGAATTCACGGTTTAGGCAGGGAAAAAAAAAAGAAAAGAAAAAAAAAGGTACACTTGTTCTGAAACAGCTCCTGACAGGTCAAAACACATAGCAACTGCATGAACCTGGTAAAAACCATTCATTCATTTTCTACAGACAAAATATGCGCTGCATGGTTTCACACGTCCCTCTCTGCCTGCGGGCCTGTGCACCAAATTAGACCACTGGGCAGACAGATGTGCGGGCACTTGCATGGGGCCCTGAGGCCTGCCAGCATGATTCTGCTGCCTGCGACCTTAGGTCCGGTCTTGGATGCACAGCGTCATGTGGCAGTGTTGCCTGTAAATCACCTGAAGGTGTGTCAAATGTGGGAGCACTGTTCTGGGTGATACCGATCTGCAGCTGAATCACTGATGCTGCAAGTGATTAGTTGCCTGGGCAAGGCAATGAATCCTTTGCAGATCCAAAAGTGCAAAGTGCACTGAAAGTTTCCCTCTACTCTGTGATCTTCCAAATTTCACTTCTGCTGTGGTTCTGCATTGTTTCAGAAAGGACAAACATGCTGAAAAAAGCACAAATCAGAGCATCTGCTTTCAGATTCATATTCGTTACAAGTAAGATTGCAGTTCATCTTGCAGAGATAGTTCTAAGCAAAGTGGTTTACCTAATGCATCAACAATGCTGTTATCCAAAACAGATACGCTGATTTTTAGTAAATTTCCTGGTATAGGTCTCACCTAAAGATGATTTTTCTTACATAAACATTAAAGTTCTCCACACTCATCATTGTATACAAAAGTGAGCTCTGCTGTTCCCAGTCACCATATACACAAGATTATTTGCAGCTTGGAGATGTCCAGATTTATTTACTATATTTTCCATAGTAATTGATATTTGCTGCACAGAAATATTGGCTTTCTTTTGCAGTTCTAATCAAAATTTAGGCGGGCAGAAATTAGCACTAATTGTTATGGAACATGTTAACACGTTTTCTAAAGCAGGTTCTTCTTTTCAAATCAATACTGATGTTTGGAGGAATTTTTGGGAGTCAGGAGTTGGGTGGGGTTGGGTTTTTTTAGAATTTATATTATTTAAAGACCACAAAACCTGGCTGCTCTCTGCTTCGCATCTCACATTTGTACAAAAGAAACGGCAAAACCTACCATGTGTTTCACAGTCATTTTGTACAAGTTGCAGTCACGTGGACACAATGTGGTGGGCAGCAGAGAACTGGACAGAATACATTCATGCTAAATATCTTGGTTATCACATCTAGCCTTGACCTTTTCCTAAGGCATGCTACCATTACGCACACTGTTTCACCTGACACTGTGACAAATGTATGTAGAGATACATTAAATTTCATCTGTATGCCTATGCTATTGATCCATTTGATAGTTGCATACTGTCTGTACTGGCACATTTCCTCCCTGTTCCAGGATTTACTGCAACATCTACAGCTACAAATGGATGCAATTCAAAACATTTTCATGTTTTTTTGCAAACTCAGAAATGCCTGTGCAAGCAGAGGTGGTGGGCAGCACCTGAGGAACTTTAGCCTTCCCACAGTCTCTCTCACATCGGAACTGCAGTTTCTTTTGTCTCCTCAGCTCCATGGAGCAGATACAGCCAGCTGGCTCATTGGATCTTAGCTACACGTTCCCTGAGCAGGAGGAAAACCATGGAACCATGAAGCAGCTGGAATGTATGTGCCTGCCTGTGCCTACAAATCCTTGCAGACAGAAGAAGTCTTACCCCAGCTTATGCTCCTGCATCTGATGTCCATGGCAACACTTCTCTGTCATCATTTCAGGCTACAGACATTGCTTCTGTGTCACCCATAACTGAACACATCAAATGGGAAGCCACTCCCTTCTCCTGCTCAGGAGTTCCTCTCAGTCTGGGCAGGTATTGCCTTCTGTGCTGGGACAGTGAAGGAGGAGACACTTCAAGAGTAGGCTGGGATTTGGAGCATTTGTCTCTTGTCTAAAGAAGAGACTGTTCAAAATTATTCAATGTGTTATAAAACAGAGGCTAACAAGATGACCCCAGCCCCAGGAAAAACATTGTTTCAAAATGTAATCATTCTGGATTCATCAGAGGGGGGGTGTATTATTTTCACAAACATGGCTTACCACATAGTGCGTGTCTATTTTATATCAACAATATAGCGCTTGGTAGAAAACATGCTTGAGAAATCAAAATTTCTTCTACAGAATACAATTTATTTTGGTCTGGAGCAAAAGATATTTCTGACTGTGGACATGTTTGAAAGAAGTCTCCTTTGCTTTTTTAAGAGATTCATGAGGAAAAGTAATACATCTTTAAAAGCTTTCAGTTATGTTTGCTGCTAGGTGGAGAAGATGCTTAGCCTGAGGTGTAGCACCTGCACTGTGTCCTGCAACAGTTCAGTCAACCTGCGTTTTACTCACTCTCCCAGCTAGACTGACAGTCTGGCACACTTGGCTGCTGAGGATGCCTAGAAACGTTTGGGCAACAGTCCCCTCTGTGGCCATTAACGATGCAGAGAGAAGCATGAGGTCTAGGTAAATCCCCCAGCTCCTCCAGGCGGTGACTCACTCCACTCTGATAGAGGTGGTTGCAATGGGGAGGTGTATTGTATCCCAGACTTGTGGCAGGGGGAGCCTTTGGGATAGCTAATATTAAATGGATGAAGCTCATCTGTAGAGATAAATTGATACATGCCAGGAGTGCTGACAGAATGCAGCAGTAGTCTCCAGCTCCCACTGAACAAGTTCCATTGGAAGCAGTATTTCCAGAAGCTACCATGCAAAAAAAATTACAGTGAGACAGCACTGAGATGGTAGCTCTAGGCCGAGGAAATGCACGTATTATTTTTCTCACATCATCAACCTTCAGTCTGAGCTCCACACATGCTCCCTGGTCATGGCAAAGAGCTAGGGCTGAACACCCTGAACAGCTGTAAGACTCCCCTAACCATCTGAAGTGGGGATGTGTTTTGGAAAATCTCCTTCCAAATGTGCCTGCTAACCCTTTCTGAAAATGCTGGACGTAAGAAAGAACCCATTCTTTCTCATGCAATCATCAGTGTTAAAGAAACAGTATCTATTGGCGTCTTTAATGCATTACTTTGCAGTATTTACATTATTTCTTGTACCTAAAAGCTAAGCTAGGCTCTTCTGTGTTGATCCCAAGGGAGACTGGACTGGCAGTTTGTAAATGTTCAAATACCTGTCCACTGTATGTATGACAGAAGGCTGTCCAACAGAGAAAGGCAGCAAGCATAGGAGAGTGGAGGAAGAGAAAAAGGGAAACAATATGAAAGAGATGACAAAAATATTTCATTTTCAAGCTCTTCATTTCAGTTGCAGCACATGTGTGTGGGCTTCAGGTTGGATCCCATCATCCAGATTGGTACCACTCGGCTATTCAAAGCAGGGCTTGCTGAAGAGTCAAGTGGTGCATGGACCTTACACCCAAGTCCCCCAAAGAGACATTCAGTTGAAGTGGACTGAAAGAAAGAATTCAGTTGGATTTAGGTGCTTCCAGTATGGTGGGTACTCTGTGGACCCACTGTCACAAATTTCTTGGTGAATTTTTTTTCATCATCGGACAGAAGAAAAAGTCCTACACTTACTTGAGCCTCAGTGACTTTGTGACTACGTTTTTCTCTGTAATGTATTATGTATTTTACCTGTTTTAAAACATAAATAGACAAAAACATGTAATCTAAAGTATCCTTATAGGAGTAACACCTCAAGACAAGATGGATTTCAGTGAACTGTAGATTTGTAGGATGATTAAGAAGGATAAAAGCCTTCGCAAACAGTTGTGAAAATTGGACCTGCGCTCACATGGGCTCCAGGTTGCCCAAGAATGTCATAAAGATGTTTAGCTACCGTGTCCATTATTCCCCCCAAACACACTTGTTTCCCCCAGAGGGCTATATGGTTCACAAGACATGCTCCAAAGCATGAAACAAAGTGGAGAATTAACTTCTGAGGACCAGCATGACAGACTACTGATAATAAATTGTACTGACAAGAGTAATACTTGCAGCACCCTGGTGTAGGCTTCCCTTAGGGGGTACGGGGAGCAATGCAAGACAGTTCCATGATGCTGTGCTCGTGTTAAGAGCTGGGCAATACATCAGTTATCCAACTGCAGAAACTCTGCAAACTTTCCATAAACTGCACAGCCATTTAGCTTGTCCAGTACTGTATCAATAAAAATAGCTTAGGAGGCCTCTAGAGTCCAGATAAATAACAATAGAGTATTAACACACTGCTGTGGATTAGCATGCAATTAACTTTAGGAGATCCAAAGAGTAACCTCTACTGCTGTTGAAGGGAGAGGAATAACACTGTTATGCTAAACCACAAATGTCCTGTAATTATGCAACCACATCACAGCATAGTCATCACCCTGTAATTAAGTGATCAGCAGTTATCATGTCATTGAAAGGAAGCTGCAGAATATTTATTGAATTTAAAATGCTGCTATATGTTGTTTTAGGGTTCAGATGAGTAAGAGATGGAGGAGGGAACAGAAAGGAAGTTAAAAAAAGAAGTATTCTTCTGCTTATCATTTTCTTATTGCAACCAACAGGTAGGAAAGTATTGCTGAATAAGTGAAGTGAAGAGAACAGTGAAGCTGAAGTTCAGATCTAGACCTTCCCAGAAGAGCTTGAAGAGGTACATTTATCCCTCTGCTCATGGGGATACTTCACTTCAGTGTAAGGAGCAAGCATCCAAAACCCACCTGTCAGAAGGGCCACTTTTACATGTCAGGGTGATGACCAACACTCCTCCCGATGCAGCATGGTGTCTTCAGAGTGAATGTGACCATCCCTCAGAAAAATAAGCAGCCTCTCACCTGATAAACCTACACTCCTCTGCTTCCACCATGATATAGTCAGCAGCATTGGATCCAGTTTGTGTGCCACTTGGGAATACACGATTCTGTTTCCAGATCAGAGAGCCTGATACAGACACTGCAAGTAGAAACAGTTTATGCTTTTCTGGGCAGAAAGACTCTATAAAAGCTATTTCTTTGGAAAGAATGACTGATGGGAAGACACAGACATCTGATCTACAGGAAATGTGTTGTGATAGAGCAGGAATCATGTTGCTGAGATCATGACACAGATCACACCCAGTGATGGTGTGGTAGATGCTCAAGAACAGATGGTGGTTCTTATCTTGGAAATCACCATGCTCGTCATCTGTTGTTGGAAGGAATCTGTAATGCCAAAGCAAGGGAAATGTCCTGCCACACTGCAAATCAATCAGGAGCCAGGCCCATCACACTAAACTTTTGATGGCTACAGTTAGGGAGTCCTGGGAGACGTATCAAGCTGGGAACTCAGGATATGTGTTCATATGAGCATCCACTGCAAGCAGAATTGACCTGATAGTCTGCGACTGCAAGACTGATTTCTCAGCTCAAGCTCTTCTCTTCCATGTTTCCAGATGACTACGCTGAGTACCATGCAGCAAGAGTAGCTGTCTTTCTCCCAGTGGAGAAATTCTGCTCTCCCAATGGGTAGCAGAAAATGCTCCTCTGTGCTTCCAAAGTACATCAGTAAGAAAACTCCAACTATGAATTAAAGTTCAATTTGTAAAGAAATAAAAAATGAAATATGGGATAAAAATAGAGAATATGCTAGTTTACACAGTATATGAGTGTCAGCTCTATTCCAGGATGTTTACAGACAGGCTACAGACTTCAATTTTAATTAGGTCACAAAGTAGAAAATGAAAATGTTTCACTAGACAATAAGATGAACGGTATGACATTTGTCCTCTAGATCACTGACAATTATTTTTGGAGATGAAAAGCAAAGTTAAGACAAAATTTCAGATTGCACAGACGAGATAAGCATAAATATAAAGCTTCATCCCAAATTTCTAAATTGTTCCATAAATCACAAGTGGAAAGAATCCAAATGTGCAGACTCAGGCAAGGTATAAATGTTCCCACTCACGATGTTTAACTTTCAGTATCTTGGCCCCACCACGAGTGACATGGCTGCCAGTGTGTTTTACAAAACCTATACAAGCAGCCAGCCCCAAGCCCGGCAATTTATTAGTAAACTTCCAGCAGGGTTTTACAAAGACCTGAAAAGTCTCTTGTAGAAGAAAGAAGTTAGAGCTAGATCTTGATCTGATGTAGAACAGGCAGCTATGAAATACCAGTGCCAGTACAGCTTTTAAAAAACATTTCTTAAAAGGAGGAATGATTTTGGACATGCCTCTGTCTTCTGGAAAGAGCTACAAGGCAGAGTCGTGCCTATGAAGCTGGACCTTGGAGACAGCTGTCAGTTGGGTGAGTCTCCACTACCCACTAGGAGCTCTCATATTAGAAAGACTTCCTTACTCTTTTCTGATACTGCTGAACTTCTCACCTACGTGTGCCAGCAGAGATGAAGATTAATTGTGAAGGCAAAATGGTCCCTGAGTACTGATGCCATGGGTTTATTCAGGCTGTGGATCAGCAGTTCAATGTGTTAAACTTCAGCTCTCACTAGTGCATGCAGAGCCAGGGCTGTGGGAGAGACATCTGACAGCTAAATGTATAAGTTTGTATTCAGCACCCTCAGCACCTCTGGAGGATGAGTCATCTCATCCTGACATCAGCACTAGAGTTCAGTTAGCCAAATGCTCATCCTTGGGCAACAAACTCTCTGCAGTGACTATGAAGGGAGCCAGGGGTATGAATTTGGACTCAAACCTCTAACACAGATGTCTAAAAGCCCACTGAAAAAACAATGAGGGTCTGGCTGCACTATTGCTGCAAAGAGGGGGTGCAAGAGAACAGGGGTCAGAAGATGAGTTTATGACATGAACTCCGACTGCCAGTATGGCTGGTTACTCCTTGCCTGCACATTGTATTTGGAGTTAGGATGTCTCATCCCTGTGGTTTCACCAGAGTTTAACCATAACTGAAAGATCTAACTCCCGAAACTAGCAGGCGATGTGGCTTTACCGTCATATGTACAATGCATACATTAATTATATCTGCAACTATAATCATATGGAGACATAGAAATATGAAGACCTTGATGTGAAAAGCATTTTAGTAAGATGATTTAATGACTCTTTACCCATGGAAATAATTCTCTGTACTCTCATCTATCAGGGCATTCCTCTGTTTTATATAGTAATTGCAGACAATCACCTTCCCCTCTGTTCACTGCCATTGATTCTCTTTCAGTTTAAATTAAAACTGCTTTAAATGTTTCCTTAATGTCCCTCACTTAAATTGTACAGCCTCTGTAAGGCTTTTCTCTTACAGGTGAGTTAAAGCCTGAACAACATGATCTTCTAACCCTGATCCATCAGCCAATTCCTTATCCGCAGATGGAGAAGAGTGCACAGAGACCAGCTGAGATCAGTGAAATTTCATACAGTCAAAAGAGATCTAACTAGGCTTAAATCAGCACATCTTAAGTCAGGACATCTTTTTCTCAGTGAACGTGCAGTTGTTTGCTCTAACATCCCTCCTTCTTATTCTGCTAGGTTTTCTGTTTTGATGAATGTGGGAAACCCATCTGTCATACTGTGCTAAAACTGACTTATGATAAACAGGATAAAGCTTTTAAGTTTCTCTGTGAGACTTTGCCCATACTTATGGGATTACTATGTGTCAATGTCTCTAAGGCCCTCTTCTGTGTTGCTGCTGCTTGGCAGATTATTGACCGTCTCCTGACTGATGGTATCCAACAGTCTACACATACCTAGTCACTGATGTGCAAAATAAATGTGCTGCCTTAGATCTCCTTATGGTATGAGCCTTGCTAGAAAACAGACCATCAAGGTAGCTTAGACTAATACAGGCTTAGCATAAAGGCAGGCTTAGTGAGCTGACGCAGTCAGGTACCACAGCTCTGCTCAGAAGTGGCACCTTGCTAGGCTGGAGCAATATTTTCTGTTTGCACTATGCATCCATTTTCTCAGATAAGTAGCTGTTTCAGCATGCTTTGCTTTTTTTCTCCATTATCTCAACAAGTTTCCCATTACATTTGCATTGCAATGTGGGCAAAATAAAATGTACACTCCTTATAAGCAGATAGGAACCAACTGCTGAGATGCTTGAATTTTGTTGAATTCCTACCAAAACCAAATGTTACTCATCTAAATAAGGGCCGAGCTTGGACAGACTGGAGGCCGCTGAGCTAGCCCACTAATACAATTCCTAGTGAGTTAGTTCCTCTGTACCAATCTGTGAGAAAATAGCAACAGCATGAGCACAACATAGAAAAAACCTCCATCTTTAACTTTCCCCCTTTGTTTTCAAGCAGTAGGATATATACCCAGAATGTCTGGCAGTAGGCACTTGGTCATATGATTGTAACAGCAACACAGGGAAACATCACATGAGAGACAAACTATCTAAATAATTCTAATTTTCATCTTTATAATTGCAGTAGTCCAGCAGGTTTTTTGGACAATCAGACAAAACAAACCTCCAGGGCTACCTGTCAAATAGACAAAGATAGCCTGAACTCCTGAAGAACATGGGAAGTTTTACCTGTGCAAAAAAACAAGGCCAGGTTAGACAGCGCTTCAAGCAACCTGGTCTAGTGGAAGGTGTCCCTGCCCATGGCAGGGAGGTTGGAAAGAGATGATCTTTAAGGTCCCTCCCAACCCAAACCATTCTACGATTCTATGAAAATCTGAATAAAGGTTTAAACAGGTGAGATAGGAAGCTGCTCCCAGAAGGAAGATAGATTCACAACATCTGGCATGATGCTGGGGTACTGCACCGTCTCCATCACTGGCCCAAATTCAGTGAAGCATTTGTTATATCTTTATGGAACAGCATCTTAAATTTACTTCACTCTGCAGAGACTCTCACTCAGCCCTGGGATATGCCTAATAGAAGTCATATTGTAATATTTAACATTCTTATTAAAGAATCAGAAGGCTCCATTCTAGGCCTGAAAACCTAAAATACCCCAAATGCATTGAAAACAACACCAGTGTAGGTGTCATTATTTACTGTTTAAGTTTCTGTCAAGTGCTGGAAATATTCTCAAAATATGAATCAGGACTGAACTATTTTATTTCCTGTGGAAATGCCTGAACCTCATTTAATAATTTCAGCTTTTGACCTGTCAGAACCCATACGGGATAAAGCACTGAGTGAATTATAGAGCAACAGCAACATCTACTGTGCCCTAATTATTGATTAAAGTAGAAAGTAAGCATTCGCACAGTCCGGACTCAAGGGAAATGCCTTTCTGTCTCAGAATAACAGCAAGTTGTGCATTCTTTTCTGCAGTGTTGCTGCTATGTATATTACCCAACTGTGACCTGAAAGTGAAAACTGCTATAAAAATACATGAATCATCTTCTTAGATGATATTATCCAAGTTCAGACAGGTAACCTGGATTTTTAAGCTGTTTTTGCCTTACTAACCTGTCGTTAAAGCAGAACTGAAGTAAAGAAATGTACATGTGTCAGTTTTAAAGTTGGCAGTGTTTCTCTAACACATGAATAAAATTTGAACAAATCTCATTCCCATAAAAAGCTGGATTCTGCAGGCTGGGGGAAAAAAAATATGCTGTTTACTCTTGCCATTAATGTTCTGAAAAGATATTTTCCTGACATAAAACTCATTTTCACTCCTGTTTCGGTTTTGCAGCATGTTAGCAATAATGTTTAAGCCTGTTGGACACCACCTCATGAAACACACTACACATCAACTTCATCAGGTGAGCACCCCACTGTTGTCTGCAGCTGGGGACCCTGACACCACGGACTTAAAAGCAGAAAGGAAACCGTTTTGTATCAGGTTAAAGATCAAATCAGAACATTTTGTTTTGTCATTTTAAAAAGAACTTACTTGGATGTTTTTGTCTGAAAGAATAAATCAATAGAGGTTTCAACTTTAGAAGCCAATGTGGAACAAAAGGCAATGTAAAAACATCAAGCTGTCCCAAGGGCCTCACAAAGCCTATTTGCATCTTGTCAGTATACTCTGTAGAAGGGAGCCTAATGCAAGCACTTGCCAGCTATTAGCATGTGCTAATGAGACTCCTGCTATTGCCAGTTCAGGATGGGCACTGCAGGATTTCTTACAGAGTGGTTGGAGATGGGGTGCTGGCAATCAAGGAATCATCATGGAGAGGCATTTCTCCTCTGGTTCACACCAATTTAAGACCCTTTTGTGGGTCTTTTTAAAACCACCATTTGTGGTGGTCCAAACGGCCAGCATGGAGGCAGGATAGGTCACACAGAGGGTCACCGTGGCTGATTTCCTGCCCTGTAACAGCACCTCCTTTCAGTTCAGTCCTTACCCAGACCAGGATCCCACTGATGCTGGGACACTGTCTGAACATGGACCCAGAAAAATTATCTGCCTTGAACAAATAAGCTAATTATGAGGCAAGGCGTCTCTGGAGACCTAGCACCTGTAGGAACTGGAAACTAGAAACTGGGAAGCACTAAATGCAAGGGCTTTAGGGTATTTACACCCACTGAATACAGTGTTAAAGGATACAACCCCATATGCAAGGCTATCCAGCCCCCTAGGAGAGACAGAAAGACCTCTGTGTCCAGGAGGGATACAGTCTGAGATCTCCAGTCAGCAGATTTAGCCTGTATCCTGCATGGCACTGAGGTGTGGGAAGCCCTGAGACAGTGGCAGCCATCAGCGTGACCTCTGGGTCTCGAGACGTGGGTGTGTGCCCTGTCCAGCCCTCTGGGCATGCTCCAGCATCTGACTCCAAGGCAGCCTCCAACCATCTCACCTGAACAGCAACTGATGCTTGGTTTAGCTTCTGGAAACAGAAATACAATCTCACCTCAGGGGGAATTTCATTACAGCCCTCACTGTGGTTTGCTCAGTTGGTACAGAGGGACTCACACACCCACTGGCAAGAGTCATAGGAAAATGTACATCTCTTGCACTGCATAACATAGTCCCTCTTGAGACAGTAATGCTAGCAGATATAGCATACAACACAGGCTGTTCTCACACAGCACACCACATAACCTTGTGCCTTATTTGCATTTTGCGTGAAAAGAGCAAGCAACATTAAGTTCAATCAGAAATGAAAGCAGAAGTCATTCTAATAAACGGGGAGATAACAAGAGCCCTGATTCTTCTCCTGGACACGATCACAGCTCCTCTCACGGCCAAGTAGAGCTGGGAGCGCAGAAGACAGGAAGAGGGCTCTTGGAGAACAGAAGAACCTGCTTTAAGGATACAACACAGAGCTACAATAACCGGGGAGAGAGAGAAGTAGAAAGAGACATACTGGAGAAGCTGACCATTGCGAAATGCTGACACCGGTCTCCTGTGAATTCGATCGGACACCTACCGGAAGAAAGAAAACCAGAAAGACAGAAACAAGATAGCAAAATGACACCCAAACAGGTCAAACTGAGGCCTCTTCTGATCCCTTCCACGACTCCTATCTGTCTGCTTTCAGCCTTCACCCTTACCTGCATCCCTAAGCCCTAGCCCAAAGCTGACATCAAGAGCCATCCCTGCCTAGACCACTCTACATCCACTGCTGTGCCCGGGAGGTTTTAAGTACTGTGGTGCATTTTTTATCTTCAAACATACTTTGTTTAGGATCTGGCATGTACAATCGCAAAGGCAGTTTCTCCAAACATCTTTGTCCGAAGAATCCATTTGGACATCTGGAGGGGAAAAGGGGAAAAATCACAGAACATGTCTGGCAGCATTCTTGAGGCTAATGTCAGAAATAAAAAGTGCATTGTGATGAATGGAAAAAATAAAGGCTTTACGCGCATATTTACTCTTCCATTTGCTTTAACCAGGCAACAGCAACATCAGCCTTCCAGCTTTATTTTTGGCCTGGGTCTTCAAGCAGCCAGCCAACCCCCTCCTTTCCTCCTCTGCCTGCCTCCTTCCTTCTCACCTGATAGAAGCACCAGCTGGCAGGAAGATCGAGATGGACTGGATGCTACTTTCAGATAGTCTCCTTGAAGCTGCTATCTAGATGAGACTGGCAAAAGGCACCACAGAGTGGCGAGCAGCTGCTCAAGCGACAGCGAGTGTTGTCTATGGCAAGCATCTTCCCTTTATTACCCCAGAAGTACCCACAGGATGCTCAAGGGAAAAGAGTTACATGGCGGTTAGAGAGAAAGCATGTGCAGAGTCTCTGTGTTAACAGAGAGAAAGGGACAGAGAAGAAGGCTGAACTGAACAGGTCTCACATGTTGTCCAGCTGCGAAGCTCTCTCAGGCTATCCTGATCAATGTTACATGATGAGCTGGGATATGCCAGCTCATGGGTCACCAGTTATACATTATGATGATGCTGCAGTGGCAGGGATGGCACCCTGCAGATGAGAGCCACTAAACATGTGCACCAGCTCATGAGTAAGCTCCCCAGAGCAGCTCCCAGACTGAGCCAGGTTTGGGGAGCACGGGAACATGGGCAGGGGTGCAGCGGGAAGTGCTGAACCACGTACAGTGCAGCGGCACCTGCACACTCTGCAATGTGACCTGAAAGAGCTGTGCGTGAACCTGGGAATCGATGGGATCTCAGCTATGGGTGGTCAAACATTTGTTCTCCAGGTTCTTATTTCTCTCTCTCACTACACATCTTTTCTTCTGGCCTCCCTGGATAGTCCCTCAAAGTTATCCCTAGCTTTCTTGAAGTCCCAGCTGTTACCTGCCTGTCCCACAACTCATTTCCTCACTCCCCAACCAACCTCTCCCTCCTCTGGGCTTAAGAAAGTTTTATCATTACAGCTGGCATCTTAACATCTGTTTTCCAGCTTCCTGGTGTAAGTGGGGCTGCAGGTTCTGTGCCTCATAGACGTCAGACCTTCCTTGCTCTCAGCTGTAACCACAAGATCACACTGTCCCTTAGTGTTCATCAGAACCCAGCTGGTCAACAAAGAAGGGACTGAAAGACACCTCAGCAAAAAGCACGTGGACCAGAGGCCTGAGCTTGAGGCCAATGGCTTAGCTCCCTGTTGGTCCACTGCAAAGGACAGCAAGCAGCTGGAGCAGCCTCAGCACAGTGTCAGGCAAATGGTCCCTACCTGCACATGTGGTGGGGTGAAGTGGGATAGGTCCATATCCAGGTCCAGGTCCCACATGCTCACTGCCAGCCCCATGCAGACAGTGCAGATCTCACCCTGTCGTGCCTCCCAAAGGTACACTAATGCTTGCTCCCAGTCCACGGACACAGCAAAGGGGATGAGGAAGGGATGGCTTTGATGTTTAATATGACCAAAGCTTTGTAGTTCCAAAGCTTGTTGGCAGATTAGTTCTGTACTGTTGCTCAAGGGCTATGGCAGCTTTTGTTGTTCTTGACAGATTTATGTTTAGATGGTATTTTACAGACATACAACTCCTGTGGCAATAAAATAAAGTCATGAAGAGAGACGAATTCCTGCTTTTCTCTACTTGCTTAAGGGAACACAGACAGGTTTTCTCAGCAACTATTTAGTTCCCTTGGGGGGAAGAGGTAGAAATTAGAGAAGTCTTCCCTATTCGTTATGACCAGGAAACCTTGATTTTTAATAGTTTTCCCTCACCATGGACAAACACTGACCTAAGCCAGTAGGTAGAAATCACAACATTTGAGGGAGTGCTAGGGGCTCTCAGCACCTGCACCACCTGTACAGACCAAGGGTACACCAGCCCATCTGTGAGGCTTGCAAGGATACAGACTTCTACAAACTGGAGGGCTCCTCTCCAAATGGGAGAGGTGAGATTCAGCTGAGGTCTGGGGGAGGACTTGAAGAGGCACCAGGTGACTGGGCACAAGGCAGGACAAAGTGTAAAGATCTCCCAGCTGTGGTGATGTACATGGCTGGTGCCATTCCCCCAGTGCATAGACGTCTAATCCCTAGCTGGAGACCTGCATTAACACTCCCAAGGGGGAAGGCTGAGGCATTTGCTGACACACTGATACACCACTGCCACAGGCTCCCAAAGGAGGCCATCCATCTATGGGACAACCTGCTGGTATTCCACAGGTAGCCTGAGCCTCAGCGCTGGGTGCTGGATGCCTACACGGGACCTGCAGATGCACCTCTGAATCCAGCGTGATCCAAGGAGAAGACATAGCCAATAAAAGGCGGCATAATCTCTCCATCCCATCTACTGTCCTTCTCCACCTCAACACCTCCACAGCTCCAAACCTGCCCATTTTTCCCCTAAAGAATGCATTTCCCAGTTCTCCAAGGCAGGCTGCCCCATGTCCAGGGGACATTTCTCCTGCTGTCCCTCTCGCAGAAGAAAGCTTTGGAAGGCCCTCCATGACTGACATGGCTTTGGCACTTGATTTCTTGCTGGTTTTCACTGCAGTTTTGGTAGGTCTGCACTGAGCAAAAAAGCTGGTGCACCCTGACTGCCCATGACCAAACCTATTTTCCTTGCTACAAAGCATCTGGTTTTTGGACCTGAGCTAACACCTCCATGCAGGAGTGTGCTGGGCTATTTGTGCACCGTGAACTGCTCGGGGAGAACCTAAGTGCATGGCTCTGCATGAGGCTTCACTGAACTCCGTAGTCATACATGTAAGTTTCTCAGTATCCAAGTCACTTTTGAAACTGGAAGTTTGACTTCCTGGTCAGGCAAATATCTTTGAAAAATTCAGCCTCTTTTCTCGTTCTTGTACATTCATCTTGGAACACAGGAAAGGGAGACGTACCAGTAATGTTGGTTCAATACCAGGGAGCCCAGCCAGCTCCCAAGGGAAGTCCGGCCCAAGGGTTTACCATCAGATGTGAGTCCTGTTGACCTTCCCCGTGATGAAACAGAGGAAGCTGGTTCTGTGCAGTGCAGTGAAGAAAATGCCTAGTTGGCAATAAAAGAGCACAAACCTGAGGCAGCTGGGTGATGCAGACTCACAAGGACAGCTCTAGGGAAGCATGACTTTGAAGAAACCTTTAGGCGATTGCACTGGGATTTTAACAAGGCATCCAAAATGGTAGGTGTCTTCCCAATCCTTTTTGAAGTTTATTCATTGCCACTGATAAAGTCATAAACTTTTTCACAGAGTCTTCAAGGGTATCCAGTTTAGCTTGCAACGTGTTGCCCATTTGTCTGGGATCTGAGATGCCATGTATGTTGTAAGCACACTGAAGGGCCTCAAGGGTGCTGCTTAATGAAACAAATATCCTACCCACCTCAAAAAGGGGTGCTTCATCTGAAAGGAGCTAAAATTATCTCAGGCACACATTTGAGAGAGGTCAGCCAAGGCTGGAACTTCAGTGTGACTGAAGCTGCATGCCATGAAGCAAAGACTGAAAATTACATAAAAACTGGTGAAAGGAAATAAAAACCCAGAGAAAGAAATTGGTGAGAAGTGAAAACGCAAAACAGAAAAGTGTCAAAGAAGCTTTGATGCCATGACAGCTACCATATCGCCCATCTTCAGATCTCTGCAGTCAGCCTAGTATGGGTGGGGAGAAGAGCTTTCTAGACAGAAAGCAGTGGATAACTCTCTTCTCTGTGTCTAGAATAGCTCAGGCTTTTCATGTTTAGTTACTCATGAATCAGCACTAGGAAAAGAGACAGAAAAGTAGCCCTCATAAACATGAGAACCTTCTGTTACTTCCCAAGCTAACATACAAGCTGACAAGACACACGTGCTCCTCCGGCGTCCCTGAGTCCCGATTCCTCATAAGCAAGGCTTCTGGTAGCAACAGTGACCAGGAGACCTTTGAAAACATGCAGTACTCATGGCTCCTAGTTTCTGAGCTGTCTCATACTTCTAGGCTGGTGAAGATGATTGGTTATTTATTACTATGGTTCCAGACGTGACTTCTAGGAAAGAAATTTCCAGTGTGCATGGCACATGAGTCTCCCAGTCTGGACAGGAACAACAATGAAAAGCATCCCTTCTGCACGCAGAATGTGCTGGCTGTGGTAAGGACTTCTGGGCAGCTCGTCTTCAGTGGTCAAGCAAATGGCCTGAGGGACATACCTGAAATTTAAGGTTCACTAAATTTGAGAGCCATGAGATAGTCTTTGGTCGTGGCAACCTTATTCTTGGACGTTTGGCCCTAATCAAGAAGATTTTGCTGGCTATCCCAGCAAAACAGAGTCCATCCTCCTTTGGAAAGCTCTTGCTGTGACTACACAGGTGGTGGACTATTCCTGTAAATATTACCTTTGGAATTCCTGGTCCACTCCCTGGTGCCACGGAGGTCCAACATGTCTCTGCTCAAAGGCCAAGACAGGTGGACAATGCTGTGTCTGTAGGAATGGTCTTTGGAAAGTACAAGGCTGCACCAACCTCTTGCAGACAGTACTCTGTCCCCTCTCTAGCCTGTGTGGAGAACCCCGAAGACTGCTCTTGCTTAACTCCATCCTTCTGTGCCTAAGCAGGTGCATGAAAACTGAAAAAACATTGCCACATCTGAAAATTTGCTACGTGTAAATGACATCGATAAAACTAGTCCGTGATTTTTCTTTCCAGATTCTGTTGCTTCTGGAAAATGTTCAATTATTTCAATTTTGAACAAGTCAGTGAATTTTTTTTTATCCCATTTTGAAAACATTCACCAAGTTCTGCTCTTGGTTTCAGGATAAATTGCAGTTAAATATTTACACGGCAAAAAAAAATGCAGTAAGATGATCAGCCAAATAAAGCATCTCAAAAAGTATAAACCAAAATGGTTTGAATGACCCTTTTCTATGTTGTTTGCAGAGCACTTATTTAAGAAAATTAACAAACTTTGATCTTTTGCCCTATGTCAGGGCAGAGCAATAATTATTGTTGATTATTTGCTACTATTAAATAATAACATCATTATCATAATGTTCCTGCTGGAAGCAAAACTTTTTCTGCCCAGCTGTTGATTAAATCTTGCAAGGGTTGGCACATTTTCTTTATTCACGCAGATCATAATTAAAGTATGCCAAATTTGGTAGCTCTCATGCAATCCATGTTACAGAAGAATGTGAACAAGCAGGTGCTTCAAAATAATGGGATGAGGAGAAGCTGTAGCAGAAGGACACAATGCACTGATATAAGATAATGGATAAATGTTTCAAGCATGTTGCTTATTTGTGCAAATGGCTGAAAAAGAAGACAGTTCTGTCATTGTCCCCTGACCAGTCCCAGATGATCAGGTTCTGGAGAGCCATAAAAGGCTGCACTCCACAAAACTGCTGATGGGAAGAAAAGAAAGCAACCAGAATAAATACAGAGGCCTTATCCAGAGCAGCTGATCAAGGCATGTTTGCTGTATAGTAGAGTCCAAACCGCTGGGACACCCACTTCTGGACTCAGTGAAGACAACAGCACAGCTTCAACTGAGCTGTGGGAGCTCAGCAGGATCTGCGCTGTTGTCTTCACCGAAACTCAGTTGCAGGATTAGCTTCCACATGCTGATGTTTCTGCAGGGTCTGCTATAGTTATACGTGCATTAAAAAGGATGCATTGAACAGAATGCATAGACACGCTACTTGAACCCCCAAAATACCTGATCCTTTCATCCAAGATAAACAGCATTCAAAAACTACTGATTCCTGGCTAGTTCAGGAGATTTGGAACAAGATGTGGAGATTTTCACCCCTAGCTCAACACTGTGGGCTCTTCATTTCCAAGGACATTGCAACATCTCCCCACAGAACTGCACATAAGTCCACAGAAAAGTGACATACTTGTGGCTGTGCAATGCGTAACTTGTGCTGACCAAATCAGCAGAGTCATTGAGAGGGATGGCATAGCTTCTGACACCACAGGGGAGCTGAGCAAGCTGTGCTGCAAGGAGGATCATGGCTGTAAGAGATCAGCCTGATGTTCACCCCTTTGAATGGTGCTCTGGAAAAGCACAGGGGAGCTGGCAATGCGGCTAACCCTTCAGACCAATCTTTCCCCTTTCCCGGGAAAATCTGCAGGAAACAATATACATGGAGGAGGTAAGCAAATGGGTTTCTAGGAAGTGAACATGTAATTTTGTAAATTGGTGATTTGCATGCATCAACTAGTTTAAAAGTGAATTGAACTTTTCTGTTTTGCTTTGTTTTGTTTTTTATTCTCTCCTTGACTTTCACTTTTTGTCTGAGGTCCTCTAGGCCACTGACCTCACTCACATAATGCAACGCTATCAGCCTAAATGCAGAGAGTCTGTTTATCTGTCAGTGTTTGTAAATCCTTCAGCCTGACTCTTGCAAGCACAACCAGTCAAATATGGTGGGAGGATGTTGCTCTTTAAGTCTTCTGATCCCATGAAATTTAAGAAAAACCTGGCCCAGGGTAGCAGCCACTTTGATTAAATCAACAACACAGAAGAGTCACAAAGTGCCTTTGAGCGGGAAGAAGGACTGTGCAGTGATGAGACTTGGCTTTGTTTCTTTGATTGGCTGGGAAGACCCCCAATGGTAGATAACATGTGCCAAGACCTAACTGGGAAGAAGAGTATTTCTTCTGTGATACACATTCTAGCACAACCCCATGGGGCATGGCACACAGCAATAAAAAATTAGAGCAGCCTCAAATTGCTCTAAGTTGTGCCAAGAACCCAATGGGCTCCAGGACCAAGGCAGACCCAAGATCAGAGGCTGCTAGCCATCTCAAGTGCTACATTCAGCTGGACACAACAAACCAGTTACTACTCTTCTGTGTCCCAGCCCAGCTCAAGGTCTTGAGACTTGTTTGTGTGCATCCCTTCTGCAGGTACTGAATTTGCTCTGCTCAAACTCGCCAATTCCTTACAGGTATGGTGAGGAACCAGTCCAACTTGTAAGGTCAAAATGGTCTAGAGAAGGGTCAAGAAATTCTTCCTGTCAGCAAAAGCCTGGGGCTTTTCAATTTCCTAGGGCTGTTGAGTCAATTCTATTGTGTGTGGCTCAGTTGTTTCCTGGGTTTACGTGGAGAATTTGCAGAAAATCTGAGGCAAATGAAACTTCTCCCATCTAACTTCCAGGTGGTTTGTTTGCAAAGTCAGGATAACATCACAGATTGTATCATATTCGGGTTTCCTTTGCCAATAGAATTTACTAGTGTCTACTAGTGTAGAATTTACTCCAAATTAAGGACAAAATTAGGTAAGCACACAATCCAAAAAAGGCACAATTTCTGGAACAGCTCCAAGTCCGCTCTGGGCTCTTCCCCAGTGAAGAAAACTAATTGTCCAAGGTATAGATAAGTATATTGAAAAGGGATGGAGGAATTGTGTTTACAGGCAAACAGTTTTTTCCCCAGAATTTAAAAGACCAGGAGGAACAGGTTTCTAGGAAGCCTGTTAAAAAATAATAATAAAAGGCCAGCTGCCAATTTAGGTGATATCTGTAACAAATCAAGTATGAGCCACTTCAGGAGAAGAAATCATTTGAGAAGCCATCTGCTCTTTTTGCTCCAGAGTTCCCGGGGTAACATTAACAGGAAGGATCTCCTGTGCTTGTGGACAGCTGCAAAAAACAACATGCACTCCAGGAACCTTATTACAGGATGGTGGCAGATAGTGAGCAAGAACACTCTATAATTCTGTTTTCTGATAGCTGGTATTGGACAAGCTGGTAACGTTACACAGGTGCCGGGGTGTTAGAATCTTCTTAGCACTCAGTGAAGGAGGACTGAAAGCTGGCACACGGTGTCAGAAGACACCCCCAATAGCCAAGAGGGAACAGTGCATGAACATGTGTTGTTCTCGGCTCAAGATGCTCACGTAGCTTTTGTTTGATCTCCAAGGCATTTTAAGAGGTTGTGCGCAGAAGAACCTATCAATCTCCTCCATGTTCACATCTCAGAGGCATGGTATAGCTGAAGGACCAAGGCTGGCTCCCATGTTACAGAGTCCAGAAATGCAGGTCAAAGCCAGCATCTTCTCTTCCTCTAGTTTCTCCTCTGAATCTGTATCATTGTATCTTTCACAAATCACAGCAGCAGATCTGTCTTGGTGCAGTGAGGAAGTTGTGAAACATTTCAGCATTTTGCTAGTTTGCAGGCAGGCAAATGTGGAGTCCATTTATCCATCATCAGTCTTCCCCAATCATCCACGTTATTGGGAAAGCCATTTTATGGGAAATACTAAGTTCAGTTCAAATGCTTCTGCATTCCTCAATAACTAAATGTTGCCTTTTAGAGTCCAGAAACTCTAAAGCTATACCACTTCAAAAGTCAGGATTTCTTATCTTCAGACAATTATTTAATGATAAGAACCCCCAAGGAGAATGAACATCCAGATACCTCCTCAAGCAGTAAGATCAGAAATTACTTTACTGTGCAAAAGGCACTTGGTTCCCTGGGTTCCTGTTAACACAGAACTGTCTTTTCTGGCAGATGAATAGTGACAGTGCAGACCTTCAAAGCACCTCCTTTTGGTTAACAATTTGCTGCCCTTCCATATACACCCATTCAACTCCCATCTGGTTTTAGCAGTTGGTACCTTGGGACTCAGAAAATGAAATCATTTTACCATCTGCAAGTAAAGAAATAAGGCTTTCAGATGAAATAAAATAATTATATCTGTTTCGTATGGCACATAAAATCTTAATGGAATCCATCACTGAGCTGCTTCTCTGTTCATCAGCTATCACAGCAGCCTGCTTTGAAGGTAGACTGTTTCTTCGCAAGGCTGGAATTACTTTGGTTAAAATAGTCTATCTGTTGAAGACACATGATAACTACCATGTGTACCCTTCATTAGGAATAAAGGAGCCTTACCATTATAACTGCATATGGCAGGAGTTCAGGAAACTCTTACTGTAATTAGAAATTGATCCGATTTGAAAAGTCTTGATCTGGATTCAAGTTGTTCCCAAAAGAAATAGCCTTGAGATCTATGCTTTCAGCACCACCACATTGCTTACAGATAGAGATTCACACATTCCTCCAGGCTCCAAAGGTTGAGCTCTACCTGGCATGGAAAGAGTGGAACTGCTGGGGCTTCCTGGGGCTACAGCTACACCAGAATAGTGGCTGTGACTTTGATTCATCATATGGGGCTTCCTTCATGTTTTCTATGCGGAACACTGGCAAGATGAACTTACAGTGCCACCAAGCAGCCAATGGTAGAGACAACCAGCCTAAAGCAGAGGTCTGTGGTGTACAAGGAAGGGCTGTTCTCACTTCGTGCACATGGGAAATGTGGAGGACCACAGCATGTGGTTTCTGTCCTATATGGCTCTTTCCATGTTTGAAGGGGCAAACCTGGGAGAACTGGAAGATGCTGTTCATCCTATGTTCTTCCCACCACAGCTGATCCTGCATTGGAAAGTGAGAGCACAGGAGCTCAGCAGAATGCATTTCCACATGGTCTTTCCTACTGCTCCCTGCCATAACAAAGGAGTACTGGGAGAAGGGAGGAGTTGTACTAAGCGTAATCCAGCTCACAGCCCTTCCAAAAGCGGTGATATTTCTGCTCAGATGCATCCTTCAAGGCCTGAGGAGCTGCGGTGTCTAGTGAGCATCACACCATGTAGAAGCCGTGGTACTAGGTTAACATCCACAGATGTGAATACCTTTGGCTGTGTGTCTCCACAGAGCGGTCTCTGGGCCATGCACAGATAAAATAGTCAGCTCTAGGCTTCTCTGAGCTGGGCACAGTGATGCCTGGATCCCCAGGTGAGCTCAGAAGCTGACTGCATCTGCTCAGCTAATACACACCAAGAGCACCACCTCATGTTCACTCCGCAGGAGCCTGGGGGCCAGTACAGGTATGCTTTGGGTACCTACATCTCCAGCAGCAATTAGACTGCACTTTTCATTCACGGTCCCCATTAGGCTAGGAAGGTGAGCTGTGAGATGCTATTGGCCTTGCTGGCTGTGATAGATTTGAACCACTGGTGAAAAGGTCTCACATCCCATTCCACATGCCTCGAACTATCCAGCTCCACCTTAACCTCTCCAAGAAATTTAATTTTAAGGATAACTTAATATGTCTCCTTGGGTTATTCCGCAGGCTTTTTTGAAGGGGAGGAATAAACAGCCCAAACCCTGCCACAAAGTGGCACAGAGTGGTGAACAGCTGTATGCTAAACCTGCTTCTGGGACGCTGAGGTGCAGATGGGAGAGGTAAGAGGCAGGCCTCAGCAAGGGACCCCCTCCAGTCATGGAGGAGGAAGGTGGCTGTGCACTGGGGAAAGCCCCTCTGCTTGGAGGGGAAGGTGTGTCAGCCGGGGATGCAGAGCTTTGACTAGATCAGGGAGGGCAAAAGGGACCCAACCTTCCCTGTGGCTGCAGAGGAGAGAGGGAAGAAAGGGAAAGGAAACAGCCAGGACAAGCATATTCTTAGAGAAAGAGTCAGGAAAAGTGAACAGTGACACTCACACAAAAAAGAAAATATGAAACCACCTCCCCCAACCCCGACCCCTCCAGTCTCCATTTCTGAACTCAACTCACAGCTCAAACTGCAATTGCCAGGAAAATTTCAGAGCTACCCGTCCTCTGGCAGTTGGACAGAGGTCTTCTTTCCCCCAGCCAAGTAATTTCCGTACTGACACAAGAACTGCACTCACTTACTTGCAAGACAGCTGGTTAATCCCCTCGATGTAGTAGCATACCCCACCATTTACACAATAAGACTTGGCCGTTTCATTGCATTTTCTAGCATGCCCAGACCAGGAGGAGAGAGTTGTGGTTACTGCAGGGAAACAAAAAAACACACACAAAAAGGATATATTGTTATTTCCTTTGTTGAGCAATTCTGTTCTCTTAGATGATTTTCAACTAGTTCATTTGCCAAAGTAAAAACTGCAAAGCTACAAACTTCAGTCTGTGCCTTTAGACCTACCTTCACCTCTCCATGTCTTTGGGCTGTGACATGACCTTTCCTGTCCTAGCATAAGTGGCCATGTGATTGAGTTGAGGACATGCCTCCCTCTAAGCACCCAGCATGTCAGGACAAGATCATCTTTTTGGCAAGCTGTAGGGAAAAGTGTCCCTTTCCCACCTCTCCTGCCCTCCCCTTACACATGCAACCCTACACCAGCGGGCAGGCAGGAGGTGCTGCAGAGTCACAGAGTCATGATGGCATGCTGCTGAGGCCTGATTTGCATCATGATTTTTGACCCAGATCCAGAGATACCACAACGGACATTTCATTGCTCCACATCTCTTGGAGGAAGCCAGAAGCAAGTGCCCTTATTTTGTCCCCAGCACAGGTCCAGTGCAATTAAGAACAGCTCCATCTCTCCCTCTCCTCTTTCTGAGCATTTCTCTGTCATGTCCCAGTGGGGTTGCCTCAAGAGATCAGGCACAAGTTCTGCAGTAGAAATCAGTCAGCTCTGGTCTGTGCTAAGAGGAAGGCAGTCAGCACGACTCAAGTTTCCTGGGATACAGATGCTTTTCCAAATCCAAATTTCTTTCTGGAGAAAAGCTTTCCAGCCATGTAAAGCACAAACAAAACTGATGGTACTCTGCAGAATTTCACCGCAATTCCCATCTCCGAATGACTCAGGCAAACTTACAGCCCAAAACAGTCTCCACAGGCAAGATAAAGGCTTCTAGGAAGGGAAAAACCTTTGGTTAGAGTAACTGATACAGGTTACAAAAGCAGACCAGCTTTGGGGAATGCAGACCCACATTGATGTAAGTGAAAGTGGTCTGGGCACTCAAAACCATCTGCTTTTTCCAACTGAATGTTTAATCTCACTACAGATAGTCCCCCTTCCTGGACTACACACCTTGCTTATACCCTAACACAGTTACATCTCCAACAGTGTGGCTACTACCTACTTTCCAGTGCCTTTTATGCTGTACCTGAGGTTTCTGAGGAGATACCCTCCTCCATCCTGTTTTCCAAAGTATGAACGAACCTCACGGAGAGGTTAGTGACTTCAGACCAGTCACTGAAGACGTAACACCTCATTGACGCAGAATTCGAGGAAGAAGGCTGGAGCCAGAGCCCCAGGCAGGAGCTAGTCAGAACCACAGGAGAAGCAGCAAGGCATGCCAGAGCCTGCCCCGGAGGGAGCCAGGGCTGCTCCCCACATCTTGGGCAGCCCCTGTGCCCATCCCACCTCCACAGCAGGCTCAGAGGCTGCCACGAGTGCCTGCCCTGATGCCTCCAGCTGCAGCCCACACCTCCAGAGCCAAGGTTTCTGTTGTTACTCTTCGGCTCCAGACCAGTGCATGATGGGCATGTCCAGGCTCTCACATGTAAAGAAGGGCTCCAAGCATCCTGTGAAACTTCCTGCATTTTGGTGATGCTTGGCACATCAGCAGCTGAAGAAGATTATTTGGGCTCTCTTGCTTTTACACTGTCTCTGACTGCATGGGGTCCACGCTCCTCTGAATGAGGAGTTTGCTCATCAGGCTGTGCACAGCAGGAGTAGGTCACATTGTTACCTGCACGCTGCTGGAGGCAGAGCCAACCAAGCTTATTGTTCATTTTGCTTGAGCCAATGCATTGTCCAACCCCATTTTCTTCTGTTCCCATAGGGAAGTCAATGCCTTCCACTGTCTGACAGAGCCAAGGTTGTGCACCAAGCAGAGCTATTTCTGTGCTTTGCCTTGAATAACCATTGTCTCTGGGGTTGTCTTTTCACAGCTGTTCAGGGCAGAGCACGTTGTCCCAAAGTTCTCTGCAAACAAGACGTGGCAAATACTCAGGAAAGACTGAAAATGCATATGGCCCTGGGACAGCAAATAGCTGTTCCTCTCCTAGGTCACATAACACTAGCCAGCAGGGAGCCAAATGTGCAGAGCAGTGTACACATACTGGAGCATATGCTGGGTTTTAGGACAGACAATGATTTCACCAAGACACCAAAGTCCTTGTGAAAAAACCCTCAAATATGAAAACTCCCAAACATCTGTAGGGACATTCAACACTCCCTTCCAGTTAAGATTAATGGGAACTAGAAGCCAAAGTCATCATAATGACTTTGTAACAAGTGTGAGTAATTTACACCTTCATGAGATAGTAGCATATTTCTTCTAAGGCAAGTGGAGAGGTGTGGGTTCAAGACAGAGGAGCTTTAACCATGTGTGATAGCACCTGGACTTTCTTTGCAAAGTCTTTCCTTTAGCTAGACCCAGCCACTTAAACCAAGCCTTAACAACAAATGCCATTTAAAAAATGAGCATGAAAATAAAACCTAGCCTGGCAGCTTGCAGCTGTGTCCCAAAATGCAGTCGGAGCCAGGCTGTGCACAGGTTTCTCTATGCATGTGCACGAGAAGCTGCAGGTTGTGTAGGCTGCTGGGCTAGTAGGAGATGCCTGCTTTATTTTGCAGCTCTCTTGGGTCTGGCTGGGCCAGTAATGTGGAGGCAGAAGCAGCGGCAGAGCAAGCAAGGGCCTGCCAGAGAAGTGTGAAAATTGCAGGGGAGCAGGTACAGAGAAGACAGCCGCTGTCCCTTCAAACAGTCCCTGAGTACTGCCTGGCCAGCACACAGCACGGGAGCTGCTGAAAGTCGCTTGCAGGGCAGCCTTTGGTTTGGAGTGCTTGCAGGTTTTTAGTGAAGTACCTTAAAACTGCACAGTGAACAGGCCTCTGCTAAAGCTGCAAGTATGGTATCAGATTAGGGAGCACTGAAACTTCGTGAACCAAAGCACCGGTGCAAACTGAATGGCACATGGATGAAGAACAAGCACAGCCTGCAGGAAGCCGTCACCCCTGCAACCATCAAATGTACCAGTTGCTAGCAAGGAAAACTATCCATCTCGCTAGGTCTCACATCATAAATCCTACAGGAAAGGATTCTGGAGCAAGCCTTCCCCACAGTAAAAGAGAAGAATGGAGGGAGAAATAAAAACAGAGCCCAGAAACCTCCCCACAGAAAACATCTCACATGAAAAGGTACCCTTTCCACCAGAAAAGGTGGATGGGAAGATGTAGTGCTATGTGATGTTGTGATACCAGAGCGGATTACAGTGGTGACCAGCTAGAGATTGCGTGGGATTTTCATCCCATATAAACAATTATGTTCCTTTTTAACAAATAAAAAAGAGACTGACATGAATGAGGCTTGCAACATGCATGTTGTGCACTTCTAGAAATCGAGTTGTCAACAGAGCTATGCCTGTCAGAAAAATACGTGGTTAATCAGTTCTCCCACAAGCATCTTGTTAACCTTGTTGTCTTTTAAATCCTGTTTTCTGCAAGTACCATGACTTTTGTTCCAAAGAAGCACAAAGTGTTTTATAACTGAATCATGGAATCATAGTACTATGGTCCATTTGTTAGCAGCAGAGATGTAGCAAATGCTACAAAAAGAGGCAGTCAGCCCAGTTCCCTGTTGAGAAGAGAGTGTCATGAAATACAGGCTATTATAAGGCTATAAGCTGAGAACTACTGGTCAAACCAGAGCCCTATCTTGTCTCTGACAGTGGCCAATAGGCAATGATTAAGGAAGAAGCTCAGCATGAGCATACAATAATTTTCCTTTGGCCATCTAGGATGAGGAGCTCAGAGACAACCTAAATCAGCTGCAGTGTCTTTACACTTGATAGCCTTTGATGGATTTCTCTTACATGAATGTGTCTAATTGCTGTTTGAACAAATCTAATCTTGTGGCATCCACAATATTTGTGACAAGAGCTTCAGTGTTACTTACACTGTGTGCAATGACACATCTCTGTTTACTTCTTTTAGAACTGCCCCTTCCTGGCTCTTGTATTAGGAAAAATAGAGATCATCCCCCCCTTAACTGTCCTGTGCTGAGATAAATAGAGATCTGAACAAGCAAGGGAGTAGTTTTAGGTCCTAGCTGCAATCTGGGTGGAAAGGCACTCAAGTGAAGGCAGTGGAAGATGATGAGGGGATTTGTGCAGTAACATCAGTCATATACTGACTGCCTCCCCAGGTACTTCAATGAATTAAAAGCAGGAAACAGGGAGTGTGCATGGGGCAAGCTACATAAAATAAATGGTGAAATTAGACCAGTGGGAATAAGCAAGGCCTCCTGAGACAGGGTCCTCTGCAAACACACAGGCAAACTGGTCACAAAGCTCCCGCAAGGTGGAAGAAGGCCTGGAGCAGCTCACCCATCAGTAAGTCAGACCTCCAGCTGGTCTCAGTCCCAGGGCTGAGAACAAAGCAGAAGGGAATAAGGAGGTCAGGACAGGGAAAGGAGGGCTGCCTCTTGATGGATGTCATTGCAAAAGATCTGAAGCCACTTTTTATTTTTGCTGTCCCAGTCAGTGAGGATAGCGCAGCATAAACACAAGAGATTCAGAGTATTGTAATAATTTAGAGTGTCTACTTTCCACTGCATGCCAAGATTATTCAGGACTAACATCAACAGCAGGGCAACAGAGAGGAGAGCCATGGGCCATGATATTGCTATGTGGACTTCCCTTCACACAATCCATCTACACAGAAAGGTCATTAATTATTGTGCAGGAATTCTTACACAATTCCTAGCATGCACATCATGTAACCTTTGCAGACAGCTCACCAGCCTGTTCTCAGGAATCTGGTGAAAAGCTCCCCTTGCAAAGAGTTAATTAATGCAGCTTGGACTATAAATTCTAGTTAATTTTTCACAAACTACAGCTACTGTCGAGGAGAGCAGGGAGACAGTGATAGTTTTGCTGCTTCTTTTTTTATAAATAACTTTGACTGGTGGGTTCATAGAGTACAGACACTTCATTCTCTCAATATTTAGACATTCAGTTAGACAGATGAACTCAGCTGGTTGGAGAGTGTATACAAATTGCCTGCTCTGTATATGCCTCATGTACTTGCTGATAAAACACAGAATTGCTGAGGTTCTTCTCAACTGAGTTCATCCAACTGTTTGTCAGAAGAACATGGCTGAGAAGGTGTCTGGCCAAGCTGTTCCTTAGGTGCAGCACTGTGATCCTGGCGCAAGACACACTAGATCCATGATTTACACTGATTAATACACAGAGGGGCTGTTGATCCTAATCATTCTCTCTGTGACAGATTTCTGTACACCTGGTATGACACTCTCTTCTTTTAATAAAGCTGAACAGAGGCTGGATGTTCACTGCTGCTATCTGTACACAAAATCAGAAGGGCCTGTGCAGACTGGGGCTCACCTGGCAACAGACTGGGAAGTCTGGAGCTAATAAAAATTCTGCTACTATGTGTTTATTCATTTGGAAATGATCCATTATTCACCCCTGCATTTTATTGAAATAGATATGTTCCCAGTTCCTGAGGGGATCAGGAGGATCAATAGCTGCAGACTAGAAGTTCATCCCAAAATACAGACGCCAGACTACAGGACGCTCACCTCAGAGCACCAGATATTGCTGATCAAAACAACACAGGCAGCACTTCACCTGTCTCCCATCTACACTGTTCAGGTGTTTCGCTGAGGAGCAAGCTTAAAGGTTTCTGAGTGCCAAGGGACTGCCTCTTTGCATAGGATAGGTAGCTACTGCAGGGGCAAGTCCTCTGTTATTATAAAGCTTCTAGTTGCTCCTCCAGGCTGATCTCTCCAGCTTTATGAAGGAGCCTTTCCTATGCTTTTCTCTACCACAAGGGTCCCAAAATGCATGTGTTTGTTAGCACCACAGCATTTCATTTTCCCAAATCCCCATCATCAATTGTAGTAGCAGCAACGTCAATAAGGGATCATGTTCAACAACATAAAAAGCCTTTTGCAGGGCTAGTGCCAGCATGAATGCTTTTCAGGTGGGACAGCTGAAGCCCAAGAAGTGAAGCAACATGACAGGATCACACGATGGAGTCAGGCAGAGCAGATCTCCTGGTACGCAGCCTCCTGCTCTGAACAGTGAGCTTACAGCCTCAGTTCTTCCAGGGGACATCAGCCTCCATCCTGTGCTTCACTCCATACTGCCCATCTTTGCCTTTAGAGTCACAATGGCCTGTCTTTACATCACATCTAGAGTAGCAGATGTGATGCCTACTTAAAAAATACACAGCATGCAAAATACGCAATGACTGAGACTTGATAGCAGACAGGCACAACACAGAACTCTCTGCAGACTGACAGCGAGATCTCCAACACGTACACCTCAAGGTACCATGCCTGTGTGTGTGCAGGCTCCACTCAATTACCAACCACACCTCCAGCTGTGGATTTTAAATTATCTGAGCAAAGGCCACACCAGGACTTATTTTTAGTGTAATACTGAAAACTGGTCTGTCCGCATGATGGTTGGTGGACTGACTTCTGCCTGTTCTGCTGGTGCTCTGGGCTGCCTGGACACTCTTCAGTTTCAAACCAACAGCACCACTCTCTTGCTTGTAGCATTGCTGGCTCCAGGAGAGCACAGTGCCTTCAGACTGGAGTGACCAGAGACTGACCAGCCAATTAACATGCAGGTCTGCCATGGTCACCCAGTAAAAGCCATGCAAGACTGGACTCGAGACAAGGTTTGGGAGAAATGCCTGAACCTTGATTACACGGCACATCTTACTGTGGTGTATGCTGAAGCTTCGATTCAACTAGATGTGACTAGATGTGACTTACAAACCACATCACAGTAAAGACATCACTGAGCCATTGTAATCATGCAAGTCTACCAGGCCTATGTCACCTGGGAGAGAGAAAGTAAGGAAATCATTTCCAACACCCAGCCATGCTAAGCATTGGGGAAGGTATTAAATGGGTGAGGGAGAGCTTGAATGAGTCTAAATCAATGAGTCTACAAACATCACCAAGATGACAGCTAAGAAAACTGTGGATCCAAACTGGTGTGTGAAGTGTTAGACTTAATCAGAGAAAGAAGAGCCATTTCACCTGCCTTCCCATGGCAATCTCTAAAGGGACTTTAGGGAGGTCTTGTGATGTCCAGTGGTTGAAATAAAGGCCCTAAAAATCAGTCCAGAGAGCGCAGTTTTCATTCAGGTGCCTTACATTTTCCATCCTCAGGTTCCCAGAGATCATCTTCTCATCTGATCCTAAACTTCTCCCTGCCGCAGAGCACCCATAGGGTGAGTTTAGACAGCCCAGCCAGCACTGCCAGCCTACGTATGCTGGTAAAGTAAAGACACTCAACCAGATCAGCTACATAGTGACCCAGACAAAGGACAGGAGCAGAGTCCAGGTGAGCAGCTGCAATGATCCACATATTGCTTTGGAGCATCTGCCCATCACTGGCAGATCCTCTTATATCCTGACTGTGTTCAAACCACGCTTCCTTCACCCAGTCTGTGTTCTCTTTTTACCCTCAAGACTTCACCTGTTTGTTGAAGTCAAGGAAATGAACTAGAGGAGAACTCAGCAGTAGAAAACAAACAAAAGGGATTACCTGACCTTTTCAGAGACTTCAAACATTATCTTACCTTTTAAAAAAGAAACCTTGGCAAGATTTTAGTATCTGTCCTGCATAAACCCTCCTTCTCAGAATGCTCTACAGATTGCTCTGAACCTTCTTCCTTTTTTCCTCCATCAAAATTTTTCTAAACTTTGTCACTGATTCCTGTTCTGTTTACCAAGCAGATCTGTAACCACAGACTCCTGAACCTTGTTTAGCTGCTTCAAGCTGCACATGACAGGATCACATTACCATTTTCAGTTCTCCGGATGTTGAAATGAGCATAAAGGACCTTTCTCTCTGCATCAGGGCACGTGATCAAGTTACCCCATCCCTGCAAGTTCCTGCCTGTGAGCTGAGCCACTGTGACCACCCAACTGCACAATCTTAGCCTGTGACAAACACAAGACAACATGTCTTATTTAACACTTTTTCACTATGGAAGAGGCTACTGCAACTATCTCACGCTTACCAGGCTCAACAGGAAGACTTCTTGATAAGAATAGTAGTCATGTCTTTTCTTTTCAGCCCCAGCGCTTTCTGAAGAAAGCATCTCTAGGGCTGCTCGAGCCTGACAATGCTCAGACAAAATCATATACTCAGAGGAAGGTGTAAGACTGTGGTACCATGTCATAACATGCAGCGTCATGGAAAGACTTTCCCAGACAACAGATTTCCTTTATGAATGTGGCCTTCAGAGTCCAGCTTGACCATGTGGACCAAAGCTGGTGTTAGGATTGACACTACACCCCTATGACCAGGCTAGCACTCATCACACTCAATCTACAGATTTTTGCATCTGCTAAATAGCTCCAGCTCATCTGAAGGTGTCCACACCACTGAATGAAGTTGAGTGGTACCCCATGCCATACACATAAGATGTAGTGGGGGCATCAGGAAACCCAACTCTTGGTCTAGCAGGTCCCAGTACTCATGTGAAGTATAGGGTTGCATCCACATGGGCTGGACAAGGATACAAGGCAGATTTGAATCCAGACAGATCTCAAAATGCAGTACCATCAGATCCCAGATCTCCCAAGTGTGCTGTGTTTGGTCCCAGATCCAGACTGGTATCAGAAACACCATGAGATCCTTGGGTTTCTCCATACTGTCATGAGATCTGTGAGGCCTACACCAAACAGTCCCCCTGTCAAAAGGAACCAGAGGTCCTGCTCCAGCCAGCATGTAGGCAAGGGGAACAGGAGCTAGGGAAGAGATCCTATGCACATCATCGTAACAATGCAGATGTTTCCAAGAACCTATGGTACCAGTCTGCCTCCTTCCTTTCTGTAGTCTTATGTCAGGTGCCAGCTAGGCATGCTAAGGTACTGAGATGGAAAGCAGTAGGACAAAAAATATGCTTCCTGACAAGAAAGTGACGGAATAACAGAGACAGAACACCTTGTAGACATAGGTTATATTTTGAGTGCTGTCTGGTGTGTAAACCTGCCTTGTGTCAAGGATGCAGCTGTGCCCAGATGTCTGTGGCCACTGGAGAAGAGAATGAGGAACACAGGAGTGACTCAGAATGTGGCAAGATTTGCTAGTAGCTACACTTAGAGGTGGTAAGAATGGTTTTAACAGTGCTCCGAGGGGAAAATACGTGAAATCCCACTCCTTTTCTCAAGACAGGTGTAGAAAGGAAGGCCAGACCATCCGGAAATGAAGTGGAACCTTCAGGAAAAACACTAGTTGAAAACATATACAGCAGGAGCAACAGGGCTACAGGAGATGAGGCACATGGGGCTACACAGAGTGATGGGGTTTTATCCCCTTGCCCATAGGGATATCTATCTATACCCCCTCCATGTGGGCCATGGCGACAACACAGTGAGCTTCTTGAGGTGTAGGGTCTAACCTCAGCCTATCTCCTAAGGCGCCTGCTTCATGCCACAGGCCATATAGAAATGGCCAAGTGATGTGACAAAGCTGCCTGTGTGAGGCACTCTCTCCTTTCCCAGGGAACTGCAGCTACCACCATGTTTGCATTGTGCTTTCTCAACATGGTGTTTAAAATCCAGGGGATCATTTTCTACCTTTCAGTGAAACAATGAGAGATGGGAAAACCTACAGGTGCCAAACAAGCTTTTGAATACAGATATTTAAAAGAAATGCAAGAATTTTACAAGAATTAGATAGTTTTCAGCTTTCCAGATCATCACACATCACAACATAATTACCTCCCCACATGTTATACTCATGTGCAATTCTATGGTAGATCATCAGTAACCATAAAAGTCAGGGGGACTATGTGTTATTTAGATAACTATTGAGAGAGAACATAAAAAAGGAATGTGAAGGGAAAAGTCAATTACAACTTTAACTCCGGAGACTCTACCATCTCTTCACATTGTTAAGAAAAAACAGATAGTCAAAGATGATGTTCCCACAGAGGAAAGAAGTTTTTAAAAAGGAGAAACTTCTGTGCAAGCCACATGGTAGTTTGACAGTTTCCTTTCTGTTGTTGAAAACTGGCTTTTAGTGAAAATATCATATATCTATGGTATGCAAACACATAGCATGAATCTACGCTAGTGAACACAAAGTGGTGCTGCGTCTCAGCATGATGCTGTGCAATGGAAGGCTAAGCACTACACAAGAGCAAATTTTAAGTGCAGTTTTCTAACTAGAAGAGCTTTTAAAGGATACCTGGTCAGTCCCTGCTGTGGCTGCAATCAGATTTCCTTTAAAATCATTAAAGATTGCCTTTCCAAGGAGGAAACATCCCCATAAAATCTGCAAAGCAGAATTGTCAACAGTCAGCTCAACAGAGACACAGTCAGCTGTGCTGTCAGTTCTGGGCATAAGCAGCTGGAATGGAAGCACAGCACAGATCTCAAAATAACCTCCTGGTCCTCGGCTCTCAGGGTGCCTGCTCGTTTGGATGGGATCCTGGTGGGCTGTCCAGCGTGCTGACACTGCCTGGGTGGTGTGGTGTCCCCCAGTAAGGAGACACTCTCTGACAGAGAAATAATGTCCTCTACTAGAAAAAGCTGAACCAATGGCCAGGAACCTGGTTTCTAGATCTACACTTGTATACATGCTTTGATTTTTATTTCTGTGTGCCTAATTTTTACTGCATTTGTGACAACTGAATAGGAAAGAATGCTAAAAAGCACTTCCACAACATTAAACAAAAATAAACATTTTGGGAAATCTATTCCTTTCTGGAGATTCAAGGAAAAATGTGATGGCAGGGTGTGGATGTATTTTCTACAATTTTCTTATGGCTTATGCATAGAAGACTCATGTCTTTTTTCTTGTATTTCCTATAGCCTCTTTTGGTTTTCTCAATTATCCTCAAAAAAAAAAGTCGAACCCAAAAACAAGCCAACAAAAAAACCTGCTAAATCAAAGGCCATAATAAGCACATCTTACACGTATCAATAAACCCATGTATCAAAAGAGCTGGGAATGCCTAAAATCCAGTGGAAATTTTAAGCAGCATGCCTTTCAAGTTACCATTGCAATAATTATCCACCTCTCCCTCTCTCAGATAGACACCAGCAATATAAATCATATTTTTGAAACATCTAGTGAAAGACCAGTGACCTTGGAAGAAATCAAAGAGAAGTAGCAATTAAAGAAGGTTCCAGGAGGCAATAAAGCATTTATGCAAAATGTCTTATAAAACGAAAACAAATAAGGGCAAAGAAGCTATACAGAGGGGGAGCGGGAGGAGAGGTACTTACACTCTTCTTCCATAACAACTATTTTAGTTTCTGAGGCTGGTAAGACTTGTGGTGCTTTCGTTGTTCCTGGGGAAATTAAGGTAAGAAAGTAGTGAACAAAATATCTATTTTGAGCAGAGAAGAGTGGGCTTAGCTGCTGCAGGGAGGAGGACAAGAGCAGGTGCTTCTGGGTGGCGCAGGCTGGTGTAGCTGTCAGTATGTTAGTACTGGCTACAGTATGCTCAGACGGGTAACTGGGTAACAGAGGCAGATAAAGTAGTGCCCCTGTATTGAACAGCACAGGGCATGCTGGTCCCATCGCTACAAAGGGCCTCATGCCATTAGGATCTCTGTCATGATAAAAAGGCAGAAATGGCTCAGGAATCGCCTGGCAGGCGATGAGTGAAACTGTGGCAGGTTTTCTTAGCCCTGACGGCCACAAGAGTGCAAAGACGGGGTCACAGAACATGACAGTGAGAAAAATGTGGAGTTTAAGAAAAAGTGAGATCATCTGAAAAGCCTCCATCCCACAAGCATGTGCAGTTCTGCAGCACAAAGTAATGCTACTACAAGAGATGGAGGAACATGAAACAGATGAAGGCCATGGCCCAAGGCAATAAGGGAGCCAAGCACATGTAGTGATTTCCTCTTAATAAACCAGGATACTGGGAAAGTCCAGTGTCCACAGTCACCAGCTCTATGCAAGCCCGCTGGCAGCAACAGTGCCTTTTGGATCCAAGACCCTCACCACCCTCTAGAAGCACCAGGAGCCTATCCTGTGTGTGCAGCACCCTGTCAGAGGCAGGGAGTAACACCACCATGAAAAGGTAAAAGCAGAAAGAATATTTTGTTTTTCCTGCAGTGTTTAGCAAAGGGGAGGTGGGGTTAAGGCAGTGTCTAGAAATTTTCTAAGGAAAAAAAAGAGTCTGAAACAGTCACATCTGAGCTGTGCCCTCATGCCCATGTGACAACACTATTAGACTACTCAATAAAGAGAACTGGGAAATGGGACATTTTTCTAAGAAAGCATCTAATTTACCTCAAAGTAATAAGAATCTGAAAATAGCACCAAAGCACAGTATGTTTTGGCTAAGCCCAGAAGCATTTCCTCAGAAACAGACACCCTCCCAAAGCTTTTCAATGCGAAAGCACTTATTCTTGAGCCCGGTATTTTGTGGAAATACCAGAACTGCAGAGGAGAGATGAGGTGCTGGGTTTGGCTGATGGGCATTTTCTAAGTGACGAGGGGTCGTTGTACTGCCACTATCTTTCTAAAGAAAATTTCTCTTCAGTGTGGTGTTTTCAGTGACTTGCAACAGATCAGCATGGGTGAAAAGGTGCTCTTTTGAAACTCGTATAAACCAAAAAGTGGTAGTGGAATAGAGTAACGAGTACTTTGCTACTGCAATGCTGCCTCATCAGGCTGAGTAATTTTTACCAGCAGAGACTGAATCTCAGAACTTCACACTCATGGGCCTGAGCATCTCGCGTGTGAGCCAGCCAGGACAAAGGTGGGCTCAGGAGCCCCTGTCTCTGGCCTCTGCACACCTGGAGGGGAACGACATGATAGGTTGAGGACACCTTGCTCCTCCACAATGCTTATCTCAAGCCTCAACAGCTCAGGCCATGTCTTACAATGCCACCTCTCTACAGGGGCACCCAGAGTTGTCCCCAAACCTCATGTCTCTGTATCACAAGATGCGGTGTAAGTTCAGGACTTTTTCCCAGTCCTGATTCACCTGTCTGTATCACAGCAACATTACAGGACCTCCAACAATACTGCTGAGTGCCAGGTCAGAAATGTGCTTCCAGCAGGTGGTCCCAGACCATCAGTCCCAGCCAGCCTGTCCCGGATAGGCAGATACACCAGGTTTCCAGGGACAGGGCAGCAGTGAAGATGCAGAATAGCAAGCAGCAGAAGATACAGAAACAGCAATAGCTGGAGTGAGTTTCCAGGACAGAGGAGAAGGCTCCAAGAGGAGGCCAGCTTGCACGTCTGCTCTGATTAATTGTTATAAACTGCTAGAACTTCACAGAGCACTGTGTTGAGACTTAGCCACAATAGGATCTGCGCTAAGGAGCCTGGAGAAGAGTGCATGTTGCACATGGGGAGGAGGAGTTGCACATGCAGCTCCCAGTCAAAACAGGAACAGCTTAAATTGCGATGGGACAGCCAGAGCGTGAGTCAGAAAAAAAGGAGTGGCATTGCCTCAGCTAGCTTACTCTGGACACCTTTCCCATCATGATCGGAAAGAAACACAGCAGAGCAGTAGGGTTACATTCATGGACGTGAAGCACGAAGGTATGGAGGTCTGAGCATGGAAAGCCTTTCTCCAGACTTTGCAAGCACTGGCTTTTTACAGGCAGAGTAACTGAGGGGGAGGCTATGTGATGCTGTAACTTCACAGAATAAAAGATTCAGGACTGCAAACACTGCTGAGGCAGAGGTTAATAGAGAAAATAATGCCAGAAAGCAGCAGGACAAAGCTACCTTCCTTCACATCTGACTAATGCTAATAAGAGCACACCAGAGACACTGGATCACACCAAAGGGCTGCAGAGCACAGAGCCCAGGCTCCTGCAGTGGCCCATTATGAGTGGCAGGAGGAAGAGTTTGGGAAACAGACCTCGTACAGAGTCATCCCTCCCCTAGTTGCACTCTCCCAGTTTCTGGCAACCGCTGTAGGGAATTTCTGAGCTGGAGGGTGCATCCAAACCATCATGTTAAGCAATATAATTATTATGACCAAGATAATAATAAAACCACCGAACCTCAGACTCCATCCGCTGAGCTCTAAGAGATGGAGCACAAATTCTAGGATGAAAACCAGAAGCAACTACAAAGCTATGGTTTAATTACTTGTCTTCTGGTGAGCTTTGCTTCTCAGAAATTCTTTTAAAAAAGAAAACATCAAGCCCACCAGCTTTCTTTCCTCCTTACCCCTTTTAAAAAAATACATGGACTGTGAGTTTATTTAAATATAAATTAACCACATTGCCAGTGGCAGATAACACAGATAAACATTTATGCTAAGCTGCATTTTTCTTATCTCCCAGGATTGTTTTACTCAGTATCCTGAAAGCATGAAACAAAATGCAAGACAGATCATGTGCAGAACCTCCCACTTTCTGCTTGAATGGCAGACAGCTCAAGACATTTGCTGACTTCTTCACTTACCACTTTTCACATTCAGGCTGCCTTTTGCGGTGTCTTTCCCTAAAACGTTCTCCGCTTCGCAGCTGTATTCCCCAGCATCTTCCAACTTCACCTTGTTGAACTGCAGTCTGGAAATCTTTCTGTTGAAAAGTACAGCAGACATTTCTTACTTGATTGCTAACCATCCTTATGAATTGATAACCATTCCTGGCCCCGGTACACTGCCTGGTGTGTCACCCCTTCTCAAGAAGATGGGCTGCCTGACCTAACAAGCTGAATAGGCACTCAAGCCTCGTCAGGATTCAGATGAGACCCTTTCCAGGAATCACAACCACCATGATTTCCTAAATGAACATCTCTCTCTGAACCCACTGCTCCTAACATGTCGGCAGGGTTTGGTCTGACACCTACTCTCGTTCACACAGAAAGTCTTGCGAGGTGTTGAGCCCAAGAGTCCCAGCATCCCAGCACACAGACTTTCCGCACTGGAGAAAAGCCACTTTACTGATGGACAGTAGGATCTGTCTGCAAGACAGAGGTGTGGGGATGAGATGCATGTTCTGCACCTTCCTCAGCAATGAGGCTGAGCAGTCTGGTGCTTCACCAGCTGCATTCAGTTGTGCCACACACTCGATTGCAAAGTCAGGCAGGATTCATCCCTTTCCACTCTGCAGATCAAAATCTTTGATGTACACAGTTTGACATAGACAGCTAGCTTGTAGCTTTATCCAGGCCAACAAGAAGGGCAAGCACTTTGTCTCCCCCAAATACACACACTCCAATACTACAAACATGCGGGGCTGAACTGCACAGAGCCATCTGATCAGCCAGAAGCGCCTAGAAAGAGCAGAAGATGATGTACATGATGATTGCCCATGTCATGTCACAAAATGCACTGAACTGCATGCTTCATGGGATAGGAAGAAACTTTGCGGCAGAACTCTGTGGCACTACGGGGAAGATGAACATTGCCTTTCCCACTGGCTATGACTAATGTCTCATTCTCTGGGATGTCCCTCTGACTAATAGGCAAAACCTTTTGTTACCTAGTTTAACAGATATATAGGAGTCTTCAACACAGACTGAATACCACTCATGAGACCACAGTGGCACTCCCACATTAGGCCCTCTATTTTACTACATTTCCTTCCATTTTAACCATCTTATCAAAAACCACTCTGTGTGCTCTTCTCATGAGAACATCCCTCTGCGTCCTACCCCAAGCTTTTATCTCAGGTCTGTGCCATACAGTCGCTTTATTTAAAGACTTGGAAACACTGTCAGCTTTAGAAAGAGGTCCCAGGGGCCTATGTCACTGAAGGCAAATAAATTCCTTTAATGTGGAAAATAATCTTTAGATTTGGACTTATTTGCAATGTAACGTGTCATCTGAGAAGGACTTTTCTTTGAGCTGTACAAATTATCACCCATAGGAAGTCCTTTACAGAAGAACACAGGCATCTTTTTAACATCCTCACATGCTGTTCTACTGGGAGGCATGGCGCAAGGACACAGCATGAACATCTCACTAGTTATATTAGTAAATTAAAAGCACTTGGAAGACCACTTGGTACAGCTTCCAGGATATAGGCACTGCCCTGTTCTACAGGATGCAGTCAAGTGTTCAACTGAATGAGTTTAGGCCACATGTGGAGCAACTTTTAAATGAACGTTGACAGCACGCAAAGATCTCTTGAATCCCTCTAATCCTAGGTCTCCCCTAATTCATTGTGCAAAGCTAGTTATTTGGGTCAACAGGTTCCAGCATGGGTGCCTAAACAAGCAGGCTGATTCAGAGTGGTACAAAGCTGCCTTGATTCCCAATGCTTCTCTGTACGCTTCTCTGAATTTTCTCAAGTCTCCTAGAGCAACCTGTGACAGTCCTGGACATCATGGTCCTCGCTGCTGTGATGCCTTAGAAGTCCAGCAGTACCCAAGAGACAGCCAAGCACTTAAGGGCCTCCAGGGCCTGTTGCTGCCCAGTGGCAGTTGGGTTCTGCGTCTTTCTGGGGAGGTACAATGGGCACCTGATGAAGGGGGTTGGCTCTGCTGGGTTGCGGTACCCAGTCCAGGACCATGTTCCCCGCTCCTTCCGCAGAGACAGGTGTAGGAACACTCGGCAAAGGGGTGAGGTGGGCTCCTGGTACTACTGCATGCAACTCCAATGAGACTGTCCCCAGCACAGCCCAGCCATTGCTTTGTCTCAGATGTTCTAACCCTCCTTGACAGAATACACCATTTGTTTATAAGCCACCCCTATGACAGGCTTGGAGCTATTGCTGCAACACAGAGCAAAAAGGCAGGCAGCAGGTGTTGAAAGCAGCTTGGAAGAGCGAGACTCTAACTCAAAGTTCTGTAGAAAACACGACCCTCTCACACCATCATGCTGAGGCTATCTGCCAGTGCAAGAGCTGAAAGCATTAACGAACATGCTGCCTTCAGCTGCCAGAGGACAGATATTCTAATGGTAATTGGCTGCATTGCAATCTTACATGCACAGAACTTTTCGCCATGTGTAGTAACTAGAAAAATCCACTACAGAAATAGAATATCACCTACGAAACTGATCTTTTACAATAAAGAGTTTTAAGTCCCAAAGATACAAATTAGTAAGTTATTAGTGACACAAAAGGCTAATGAAAGGGGGCACACTTGACAGGTTTGTCTCCAAGAAAAGGATGAGAGACATTTGATCTTTTACCTGAAACTGGAGAGGAATGTGAGCAGAATAAAAGGCAATGCTGGCATTTATAGCATATCAGCATCAAGGTGAAAACAAATTATTTTGTTATAATGCACAAGACTGTTGTACTGTCAGAAGCGTTTATTTTTATTTTCTCTCACAGTTTGTTAAAATTCTCCTGGATTGTAAGATCCCCTTGAAAAATCAAGAGCTTTTTCTTGCATTTCACACCCCAGACCAATGGTGTAGCTACTTTTGGTCTCCACACTGTGCTGTATTATGTCAGGTAACAGACTTAGGGGAGACAGATGAAAGGTACAGATGAGGATCAGTTTGAAAGTGAAGCATAACCACAGTAAAGAGAATTTCCCTATTTCAGGAAGCACTGAGACAGCCAGAAAGACACCTTGTTTCACAGCATTAGTCACATGTCTTTTAATTTATATGGATAATGCTGATGGTCTAGATGAACTGAACAATGTAAAAGAGACTAGACCTTGCTTGATCTGTGTAGCAAAGACAAAGATGACCAGTCTATTTCTGTTCTATTTTAATATCTTCAGGTGTTACTGAAGTATCTCAAAACTGCCTAGGAAATTATTTTTTTAAGTTTGTGTTCTTCCTCATGCTGCCCTCAAGGGCAGGTACTTTGTTCACTTGAGGGCTGAGGCATGTTTTTACAGAAATACCAAGTAGTAGCATATGAGGAATTATGTTGTGCACAGGAGTTTTGTATTAAGTCCCCTGTTGCCCTTCTGGGCAGTGTGTCTCTTGGGGAAGCCAGCCCCTGGGAAAGCCCTACCATGTGCGTTCACAAGGGTGCCTTGCTGCGGGACGATGCTATTCTTCTGAAGGAAGGTGCTGCCCCAGGCTGTTTGTTCAGTGAAAGGGCCAGGGTCACTGACAGATCCCATCATTTCACTGCAGTGCAACTCTGTTTGACATTTCTTTACTCCAGGGGAAAATCTGCTTCATTGTCTTTTCTGACCCTCAACACATATGTCTTAGCCACGCGCTAATTATCTCCTGTAGTGCCAGTGGAGGAATAAGCCATGGGGAATATGTTGTCTGCAAGCTCTAGGGGATAGGATTCACAAGGAGACCTTCAGCCTGGCCAGAAGAAGATTCCCCCAAAATACCGTTCTGGCCAAAAGAGTCTCCCAGAGGGCAGTTTGGAGCGATGAGTAAATCACCCTCTACACTGTCAATCTCCAGACTACAAAGGGAGGCAGGGAGATCAGCCCTTGGCTGGGACCTACACAAAGACCCTGGCAAATTCTGGCTGGGAAGGGTAGCCTCATTTAGACATCTCAGAGTTAGACATCTAAATGTGAGCTTGGGCCCTGAGGCCTCCAGTATAGTCAGAGGAAAAGAAACAGGCACTTCATCTCAGCCAAGGAGGAACTTTTCATGACAGGAGTCATGTTCCCACCAGCACTTTGGTCCAGTTTAAATCATTTTTCTCCTCTTCCCTACTGCAAAGTGGAAATGGGACTGTATTCCCAGGTCACCTCCTCACAAAGCCATTCATCCCAGAGTCTGTGAGCACAAGAGCAGCTGCCACGAGCTGCCTCCAAGACACTTATGTTTCACTGAGGACTCAGCGTTCCCTATGTGAGTTCAGTTGCTTCTGCACCATTTAGGATGAAAATAGCTCTAGGATTACTGCTGTTGTGGTATTTTATTAGTCTTCTAAAAGCAGGGTAGCTAACACATAAGTAATAAAGAGGTCAAGGAATTAGCTGATGAAGAGAATTTGAAGACTACACCACATGTGGCCCCTAAATTGTCAATGAAGAGCACCGTACATAGTAAACACACCTGAGATCCTAGGAAAAGGAAATTCCCAAACATGACCTTTGCAAAGGACACACTGAATACACTGCTGTGGTTACCTATTAACTCCATTCCTCTCTGTTTGCACAGAGAGCCAGTGGCAGGAAGCACACCAACATTGCAGAGAGCAGAAAGGCCAGCAATTGCTGTAATGTGCACTGCTTACACTTCTGCCAAAGATTTAATCGGTGCCTATGTGCTGTCCTGGCACTCTGCATGGTGGTGCATTTGCCCTGAGAGAGCAGGTTAATGACTGACAAGAAGATTCAGAACATTCTTCTGCTTACAGTCAAGAAGTGTTGTCCAGCGACCGTCAAACATCAGGCAGCCCCACTGACCAGAGCAGGGGTTCTCCATGCCCTGGCCTCGGGGAACACATTCATCTTCCCCAGCACACAGTGGGATAAAATCAGGTAGAAGAGATCACTGCAATGAAAAGCAGAGTGAGGATGGCTGTGGCAAAGCACCTCTGTCCAGCAGGGCAGAAGTGGCAGCCAGGAGTGTCCTCTCCCCTGCACAGCCAGATGGAAACCACCCCAACCTCTTCCCTGCCCTTCAGTTACAGAGCAGCATGACAGAGCTGGGCAAGCCCACTGTGCCTTGCAGTGCTTGAGAAAAACAAGTGGCCCTGTGCTGCCTGCTATTCATTCTAGGGCATGATCTGGCTAGCTCAGGATTAGCTACAGGAACAGCAAATGGGAAAGGGGAAAAAAAATGCCCTCAAGCAAAGCAATCGAATAAGAGGGGTAAGGACAGGAATGTTCAGACTTTTCTTCTTGGCCGTCATCCCTTCCACAGTGGATAAAGTCCTCCTTCCTTCTCCCCTCACACCATCATCTGCCCTGCTCAGTGTTTGACCTGCTGGGACTGCGGGAGAAGCAAGCATGGGAGACAGCTAATGTCCTTGCAGGTGTCCAGGACAAGACCAGCCATCCCTTGATGCCTTCTGCCTGCTGTCTCCTACCCTCGTCCCCCAACATTAAAGTGCTGTTCTAACCTGAAAAGCAGATTTGCCCCTTTGCTGTTCAGTAGTGCTGTTATCTCTCTGAGCCCAGGCTTGGGACAGCCTGATTTTGAAACGGAGACTTGATCAGTCCTCACTCTGCTGAGCTGACACTGGTCTCAGAGTGAGAGTTGGAGTCCCTTCTGGGTCATACAGCGTCAACAGAAGGAGAAAAGATCAATAAGTACACTCCAAAGAGCAGGGTCACTTATGCAACGCCTCTCCGTCCTCAAATTCGCCCTGGGGCTGCATCTCTGAATTGCCACAGAAGTTCCTGCAATGGGAAGAGGTGTAGGGCAACAGAGGCAGCATATGCAACCACATACCAGTCCCTGGAGTGGCCTTTGTGGCTGCTCTGTTGAGAGGAAAACCCCCGTGTTCTGCTGCTCTTTGTGCCAGGCAAGTCTGTGGCAGCTGCTAGGGTGTGAAATCAATAGATATGTAAAAGCTGAGTTTTGGATTAAGGCTGATGCACAGGCCCGATGTCAGTGCAGGGTCTCTTATATTACTTGTCCTGGAACTCAAGGCAATTGATCCATCCCAGGAATGTTCCCTCCAACCCAAGTGCCAGGATTTGAACTTCTTTGAGAAAATGTAGATCCTGGAGCAGTACTCTGAGGTCTGCTCAGAGCAGGTTCTTTCCCTGCTTATTGTGATATCTCACAGGAGCATGCTAGCAGCCTCCCAAGAGCCAGGGAGCTCCCAGCACCAGATGTGGAACAGATACCTCCCTGTCCCAAAGAGCGTATGACCTCAATACAGAGATGAGACAGCCCTGGTATGTGTGCAGCCAGAACAGTGTGCAGAGGTCTCACTATCAGCAAAAAAACCACAAGCTCATTCTGTAGAGGGGG
>Ga0065711_1000272_pt1 | contig 76565 bp, 30 predicted proteins | sample Hoacrofraction12_FD_59098 | JGI IMG/M metagenome (GOLD analysis project Ga0065711, IMG submission 59098) | Hoatzin crop microbial communities from Cojedes, Venezuela - Epithelial fraction 12 v2 (version 2) | ecosystem: Host-associated > Birds > Digestive system > Esophagus > Crop | place...
TTGCTGCTGATGTAGTTGAAGAAGCCCTTCTTGTTGTTTTTGACATCCCTTGCCAGATTCAGTTCCAGGTGGGCTTTGGCCTTCCTCGTCGCATCCCTGCACGCTCTGACGACGTTCCTGTATTCTTCCCAAGTGGCCTGCCCCTCCTTCCACATTCCATGGACTTTTCTCTTCCACCTGATCTCCGCTAGAAGCTCCTTGTCTAACCATGCAGGTCTCCTGCCTCCTTTGCTTGATTTCTTTCTCAGGGGGATGCACCGCTCCTGAGCATGGAGGAAGTGATGTTTAAAGAGTGACTAGCACTCATGGACCCCCCTGCCTTCGAGAGCCCTGGCCCATGGGATTCCTCCCAGTAGCTGCTTGAAAAGGTCAAAGTTAGCCCTCCTGAGGTCCAAGGTTTTGATCCTGCTTATCGCCCTGCTTCTTCCACGCAGGATCATGTTGGACTTATCTCTTACTGAGTCTGCAAAGATAGGACCTCTGGATCACACCTGTAAAAGCAAGAAAACCTTGAGGTTTGCTTCTCCTAACCTCTTTGACCCTCTTTTTCTTCCCAGTCTCTGCCAGCTTCCCTGGGCATGAAGCTTCCAGTAATGGGAATCTACACGGCTTTTTTCACAGTCATGGTCATGTGTTGATATTTCACATGCAGGTACGTAGGTCAGGACTCCGCTTCTAAGAGCTTCTGCCTGAGCCTGACTTGCCAGTCAGCAGCTTCAGTACAAGAGCTAAGTTCTGTTGTTCCACAGAGTGAGCCAGGCACCAAAAAAAGACAGGATGCTTCAATCTGCACACAGGAGTCCCAAGGTGAAGGCAGGCTGGAGCTCTGATCTACAGCAATGGAAGAGAGCAGCAGTAGCACAGTGAAAGAGAAAAGTAAAACAGCAGAACAAAAGAGTAGTGATAAATAAGAAGACTAATTTTTTTAAAACCTTTTGTTTTTCTGGGTCAATGAACACAGCCCTTCTTTAATAGCTGGATTTCATATGTTTACTCACCTTCTTGTGTTGACACCTGCATGATTTGCATCCAGAAGTAATCCAAAGGGCCGTCTTTGTGATCCAGGATCAGAAGCTTTCATACATAGATCATTATCTGTTCTCAGAAGCAGACAACCTAACAGTCTCTTTTAAATTTAATTTTCCTCCCAAAAAGCTTTTCTAAGACTGGGAGAGCAACCAAGGGATATCCATACTGTGTTTTTATTTCAGCCTTTTATTTGACTCTGCAAACTGTGTAAAAATTTTGGGCAGATTTTGCCAGCCTTTGGTAAAGCATAAATGAAAATGACTTTATTTACATGACATTATGCAGGGCAAAACGACCTCTTCCACACCTTGATACCTCAGAAAGCTATGAGGGTCTGATTGAAATGAGAAGAAGGAAAGCAGAATTTGTGCCACTTTTGCCATAGCTTATAAGCATTTGTCTAACACATAATAACCATTGACACAAAGCTGGGGAAGTGAGAAGGAGGCTGGGCTGGTTTGGGGACTGTGACGGACAGAGGGTTCTCTAGTCCCAGAAGCGATTATTTAACTTCATTCAGAAAAGGAAAAGATGAAGATATAGCAGCAACAGTCCAGCCACACAAAATGTATGTGAGGCCCACAACATTATATATGCAGCAACTTTGAGCACAAAGGAACATGCTTTCCTAGTACGTGTATGCATACACATGTATATACACATACAGGTCTATATACATATATATTTATGTATTGACAGATACACGTTTGTTTATGTAGGCTTGAGGTCAGGCAATAGACAAAAGAAACTAGGAATGTTCACCTGTGAGGACAAAATCTGATTAGAATTAACGAAAAGCTGCTGGAATTGTGGGGAGATGAAAATTAATGGCTCGCACATCCTACAGAATGAGAGGGAAAGGCCTTGGTCTTTCACCTGCCACCGCATCTTTATTACTTTTACCTCTCTGCCACAATGTGGAGGTTATTTTTGCAGTTGCCATGCTCCTGTGTGCCAGGGAATGTGCTATGCAACGTCCCCCCTGCCGCCCTTTGGCATGCCATGCTATGAGCCTTCCTCTGGTTCTTGAAACATGTCAAGGAAACACATTCCAGTTTCTGGGATGCCCAAATTTATCTGGGATAGCAGGCACCCTGATGGATTTGTTGCAACTCTAATTTATTTGAATCTAATGTTTTGAAGAAAACAGGGGGCCCTTGTGCCTGTTAGGCTTCATTCTGAGATGCTGAAAAATGCAAAGCAAGTCAATCTCAGCAAAGAAAAAGTGTTAGGCTGGAAACACACAAAAAAAGACTGAGAGTAATAATTACTAGGCTATCCTTAGCTTCTGCCTGCTACCAAGACTTGGAGAGCTGTGGCATGCTGAAGGCAGCTGCGACTGGCGCCACAGAGACATCTATGAGATATAGACCTCTGCATCAGACCGGAGTCAGGCTAAAGGAACCTTTTCTGCAGCTACATCTGAGTACGACCAGAATATCAACGCATATAAATTATTTTTCAAGCACGTTCCCTTTATTTTTTTCCATTATTTAATTTAAGAGGATTATAACACCAGTTGTGATGAGCCTCATCTGTAAACATGTAAGAAATATTTTTCAGGCCTGGCTAGGAGTTACACAAAGACTTGACATACTAATTTCTCACACTACAATGGGGAGAGAACTGAGTTGGAATTTGCCTGACTTTCCATGTCCCAAGCACTGTGATTTTCACTGTGCATTTATCATAGCTTGATTACAATTTATAAATATGTCAGAGAAACCATTATCATTAAGATGCTGTGCTTCCACGGAGACCACACACTTCAAAATAAACTAAAAATACATATTACTAAGTTGGCACATGGTATCTCCATTTTCTAATGCAACTTCGCAAGCCAGGGCCTACCATACTTAGCATTTATCTGGTTAATTTAAATCAGATTAATACATTTAAAATTTTTGAGGATTACAGTTGCAACTGATTAAAATAAAATTAAGTGATGGGTGAGCTTTATGCCAGATGAGAAAATCCTACCGGAAAAGTAAACAAACTATTCCTTATACTTCCAGTTGCAATGTGTAGAAAGAACAAGTCATGGCTGATTTTAAGATGAAGGATTATTGCTGCACATCTCAAAAAGCTAGAATTCCATTTTCAAGTTCAAAAAAAGAAAAAAAAGGAACAGACAAATTTCTTACCGAAAGGACCTGTTTTATTTAATGTAAGATGACTCAAAACTGAATTTCACCTTAATAAACAAAAAAGAAGTAAGCATTAACTAAAATTGGTCTTCATCCATGAAAGAAAATCACAATCAGTATGCCTCTACACTGTGTACCCAAAATGCAAAATCGACCATAATATATAACCTAGGGAAAAATTTAAATAGCCATTTCTTCCTCAACTTAAAATAGTTGCTAGCAGAACTACTAAAAAATTTCAGGAGCTATAAACTTGGAATTACTCATACACTACTGGAAATCTCCAAACCCCACTATTTTATATATGAGGAAGAAAAAAATGTGTTGCCAGTAAAAACACATCCTACTGAAAAGGAGACCTAGGTACAGGAATATAGCGGAAATGAATATTTAAAGAAAGGAAAAATTGAAAAAGTAGTTAAGAGGTTTGAGTAACTTGTCAGTAATTTAAAAACTCAGTGAAATCTCAACAAGCAAAATAATTAAGGACAATAAGATGGAATTTTTAATAAGAAAAAGAAGTGCCTGACCAAGAATTAAATACGTTTCAAGATACAGACAAAAATCATAAATAACACCAGAAAAAAATTAGAAAATTTGCAGTAGATATTTGCATTTTATAATGAGAATTTTAAAATGAGAATGCAGCTATTCCATATAATATTAAACTTTCCAAAAAAGTTTAAAAAGTCCCCATCTGCCAAGAGTAAACATGGGCATGAATAATCAACAGGTCTGGTTAGCTTACCCGCACCCCCACAAAGCCTAAAATTGCTTAGCTGAAAGATTCTTCAATTCATTAAAATTTATAGATTATTTTTATTATAATAAGTCATGGAAAGCTGGAACAATTCCAGCAGATGGGAGCACTGCCAAGCAAAAGAAAATCCTGGGGCTGGAAAATAAAACCCTGCAACATGCATCTTCAAAAACTCATATCATCTCAATTTATTGAAGATTGACTGAAAAAATGTTGATCTGTGCAAAAATGATCTGACAGTTGACAGATTTTTATTCTGTAGCAATTTCTGGCAGGAATATAAACATTGGAATAACTACCTATATGGGCAGAAGGATGGTCTGAACATGAACTTTTCTATAGAGTATTTTTTTCTAAACCATATTCCTTAGTGCAGCTTCTTAGGCTGGGACGCTGCAGCCAAATTCTCCGGCTAGGTGGTGGGTCCCTGCAAACTCAGGTTTTGTGGAAAGGGCCCCCAGCGTCTTCAAAAGCCTTTGATGCTGTTGGACCAATGGGCACAAGTATGCAGTCATCACGCAAACAAATCATCACCACAGTCACCAGGGGGATGAATGCAGGATTCGGCCGGTGGAGATTAAATGAGTGTTTGCAGATTCTTGTGATATCTCTCGGAATAAATGGAAAAATCTGAAAATTAATTAAAAGCACAGCTTCACAGCTGAGACCTTGAACATGGCATTTGATCTGGAGCTAATGTTTATGACAAGTTACACTCTCCCCACCTTGGCAAAAGGCTATAAATTTGCAATTAATAATTGTGTTGCTATTAATCTTTGAATCAAGTGGAACATAGTCATTAAATGGAGAAAGCCTTCTAAAAGCAGATGCATGCAGATGAGTACAGAATCCTTTCAGGGATGAAACAGGAAAAGTGGAAAGAAATGTTTTTAAAGGCTTGTTACTAAAATGCTCCTATGCTGGTCACGAATAAATACTTGAGGCTCCCCCAAATGAAGACTCTGAGAGTCAGCTGCAGCAGTAGCTAAGCCTGCTCCTGCCTCATCCTTCTGGAGCCGTGTCTGCTTTTCAGTCATAGCAGATCAGAGCTCACTGTTATGATTTCAGTCATTCCCATCAGCAGCTCGAGCTCAGGCCTCTGGCATTTCCATGAGCAGGTCATGAGGTACAGCATGTTGTGTTGCCACTTGTTGGAACGGGAAGTAGCATGTGTAGTCTGGAGCTACATCCAGCACAACAGCCTGTCTGGGACCTTAGACCTTCCCTTACACTGCTTTTGGTCCAGTTTTGAAGCAGCCTCAAGCCAAGGTGAAGCGCCATTAGGGAACAGGTTCAGTTCCCATCACTAAGGTGCACAGGGAAGATCAGTTGCCCAGAGACTTTCTAAGTTTATCTCCTTTCTCTCTGTTTTCCCGTTGTCTGCCACTACCAAAACCAAAGAAGCACGAGGCCCTCGCCCACAACTTGCACTGGAAGCCCCTGCAACAGCTGTGGTCCACACCAGTGGCTGCCCAAGAATCCAGGTTTGATGCTAAAGGTCCTCCTGACAGCTCTGGTGCAAAGCATCCTACACTCTTTTTCTTGCCTTTAAAGTAACCCACCTGAATATCATCTCCATGGAACTTCCCTCAGAGATGTAATGGGGTAGGAGGAAGGGAGTTTCTACCTTAGCTTTGATGCTGATTAAAATCCCCATGATCCTCAAACCTCCCAAAAGCCGCTTGAATTAATTTTACTGCCCCTATTTGAACAAAGCTCCTTGTTAGGGTGAAGAGGAAGTAATTTTAACTACTTATCCTCCTGTTGCATGACGTGGGGAAAACACACTGACTTCTTTAAGCAAAATATGAGTGAGAAATTAAAAATAGCAAGTGGCCAAGTTTAGTCCTCCTAGGGAAGTGTGCTTTTACTGAAGAAAGCATTCTGGCTTTTTAATGACATCAGCATTAGACACAGCATTTAGACACCAGTATAATTATTACACTGCCAAATAGGATTTCCAAGTTCACAGAGCATCAACAGCTTCCATGTTTCAGAACCTAGAATGCCCTAATGCTCCCTGATAGTACCAGGAGAAAACTTTTAACATCACTTGTAAAATGTTCTAGTTGTTCTCCAATGACTATCACAAGTTATCCAAGAAATATCTAATAGAGCAAATTAATGGGGAACCTGCATTGAGACCATTAGAACACGAATATTTAGTTTTGGTGAATTTTCTTGGGTAGTACAAGTGAGCCTTTTGCTTGTGATGGAAAGGTTTTACTGATTCTATCCACTCTTGAGGCAGCTTGACAGAATTTAAAGAACAGTTCTCATTCGTTAAAATATAATAGAAAATTATTATGAAGATTGATAGAGATGATCTCCAGCCTAATTGTTATAACCAAATGATCATTGCACACTGACGCATAACATACAAGGCGTATCAAGTCAAAAACTATGCACAGATTTTGCAAGGCCAGAGCAAATCACAGTAACTGTGGAGAAGCTATTGATTATTTTCACTAACTGGCCTTTTCATAAGACTCAGCTTTCACTTACATACATCCACACAATGACCGGAAATTTTTTAATTCCTATCCTGACTGGAATTACATAGCCAAAAGGAGTAAGTGGAAGACAAAGTGAAGGGAAGAAGCAATGTAGAAACAATGGAAAGCTGGTCAGTAAATCATAAATCAGGTCTCTGATGAAAACTGGGCAAACAGAGCTAATTTCTAATATATGGCCCTGACAACTGCAAGTAGAGCAGTGGCTGGTGCTAAGGACCCAATGCTCAGATTATACAAGTTTTAGTGAGATTTTAATTTGCTCTAGTTTGATCCTGAGGACTAACCATCCACTAGCTGTTGGTGTGGATCTTCCTGTTAAGTTTCAGCCGATGAGAGTTCAGCTCGTGCTGCCACACCACTTGGCAAGGGGAAGCAAAGCCCGGTAAGCAGGCACTATGAAGCAAATCATCTCAAAGTGCACTCCTGATCTAAACCAAAATGCTGATACGGGTTTTCCCAGTGTTTCAACACACAACAGACTGTGTAGCAGAAAAATAATAGTTGCATTTACAGTCATTCATGTGGTTTCTGCAATGATGGTGACAGTAATGTCTGTCCTGCATGTTTTATCTTAGCTTTCATTCCACTAGTACGTGGGTGTTATCACTGGGCGGCCTTTCTCTTCCAGGGGAGAGGAGGGAGGGTGCCCAAGATGCACCGAGCTCTTCTCACTTTTCCTTTCTGTCTCTCTATCAAGTGCCTGCCAGTAAAGCATACTGGGTCCACGCTGACACGGCACAGCTGCTGCTCAGAGGGGCCTGCCGAGATCTCAAAAGGAACTGTCACCTGCAAGGGCACAAGAAGGAAGGACACCATCCAGCTTCCACCTTCTGTGCTAGTGAGTGGACAGATGCCTCCTCTCACCCACAACCTCTCTCCCTGCTCAGGCTCCACAGACCCCAGACAGCCCAGCAAATATCTGCCAAGACAGCGTCGGGGTGAGCTGGGGTTGGGGAGAGAGGTGGGAGTCTCCTGTGGTGGAAGATTGCAGTGGTACCCTCTATCACTAGGGGACAGTCAGTCTTCTCCAAGCAAGATTTAGACAACCCTTGAGAACAAATGTAATGTAGCTAATGTAGCTGGTTTCCACAGTGCACGCTTCTGCAGAGTGTTTAAGTAACTACGAGCTAGTCACGAGAAACAGAGAAGTGAAAATTAATGCACAAGCATTCAAAATTCACTATCAATTCTCCCTGATGCACATACCTTCAGCTGAGGAGGGAGTGAGAGAAGGGCTTAAAAGACATTTGATTAGAGATGAGTACCTTTTTGTTCCTGCCTTCCTCTCTAAGCTTTCCTGTTGCTCGTAACACACCACAGCCACGGATGGGGACTGCTACCCACCAGACTAGGCACACTGCCACACAAGTCTTACCTGGCCTTCTGACAGAGTTCAGCTTGTATTGGTCTTTCTGGAATGGCATCCTCTGGATTTATACCCTGATGAACTTTCTCTACTGATGAACTTTCTCTACCTTTTAAAGACTGAACCTGGAGCAACTGAGCTGTCTACTCTGTTTTTAGTTATAGCAGCCTTCGTTTGAAACAGAGGCCAAAGAAGTCAAGGAACAGCACTCTGTCACAGTGGGCAGCAGATTCTGGGTTTCTAAATGACAGCCCATGGAGAGAAAAAATAAAGTTGCAGTACACAGGAAATAGCTATCAAAAAAATACATATGCTACATACCAACGTTAGACCTCCTGCTTCTGGTCACACAGGTGATGATGTTTTCCATTAGCAATATATCCTGTGAATAGCTAAATGCAATGGCAAATGTGGATCAAATTTCCACGTGAACAAAATGCAAGCAACTGCTCAGCTTAAAGTCACCTGGTTGAAAACAGCAGGTTTATTCAACTATCCACAGTAAGCAGACTCTTAACAGGTATTGCAACCAATGTTCGCTTTTTCATAATTTAGAAGGTACTACATCACCTATTTACCATTTAAGTTTACAGTTCACTAAATTTGATGCAGATATAAAAATTATCCTCTGAAAAAAATTAATGAAATCACTTACACACACACAGCCTGGCACTGCTGTAGCTTTAAAATTTAATGTGAAATCCCACATTTGAACTCTTTTTGCTCTTATTGTCAATATATGATGAAAAAAAAATTGTCTCTGAAGGCTTTTGGAAATAAGAATTTTCAGAATCGGTTACAGTTCTCATGAAACCCTCTGTAGTAGCTGGTATGGAGTCTGAAACTCCTTTTCCCACCTTCCCTTCAGAAATCAGGTACAGTATAGGGGCATGAGAGCACCAGCTCCCTATGGCCATCTTTCACAACATTCGTTCCCAGTACCTGCCCAACAACTGGAGTACCACATCCAGGCAAGGGAAAACAGCTAACTTCATCTCCATGCACATTCCTGCTCTCTTTGCTTGTAAAGCCAAAAAGATTATAAATAGTGATCGGGAGTATGTGAGGTGGACACCTGTGGGGTTAAGATGTCAGATTATTTCACAGGTTGCGGAACAGCTGCCTAATATATCCTTTCTGTCTCCCATTCCTTTTTCTCGCTCACTCCCCCAGAAATTCACACAGAAGAGATGAACTTAAGCCAGCAATCGAGAAGAGACCTGAATCATAATAAGCAAGAAGCAACACACTGCTTTGCCTTAAGTAGATCAATCTGCAAAGACAGGATTTTTCTCTCTGGTTGGGAAAGCATATGGAGGAAGCCACTACATTGGTTAAGGGCTGAAGGAAAATGATGCTTCACAAACAGCATATTTAGGTTATCACAACGGCAATGCTGCCAAGTGCAAAGAAATGTTCAGTGAATCATAGAATCATCAATGTTGGAAAAGACCTCTAAGAACATCAAGACCAACCGTCAACGCAACACCACCATGCCTGCTAAACCATGTCCCGAAGTGCCACATCTACATGTTTTTTGAAACACGTCCAGGGATGGGGACTCAACCACCTCCCTGGGAAGCCTGTTCCGATGCCTGACCACTCTTTCAGTAAAGAAATTTTTCCTAGTACCTAATCTAAACCTCCCCTGATGCAACTTGAGGCCATTGCCTTTCATCCTATTGCTAGTGAGTTGGGAGAAGAGACCAACACCTGCCTCACTACAACCTCCTTTCAGGCAGTTGTAGAGAGCTATAAGGTCTCCCCTCAGCCTCCTCTTCTCCAGAGTAAACAACACCAGTTCCCTCAGCCTGTCCTGATAAGACTTGTTCTCTAGGCCCTGCACCAGCCTCGTTGCCCTTCTCTGGACACGCTCCAGCACCTCAAAGTCCTTCTGCTAGTGAGGGGCCCAAAACTGAACACAGTACTCCAGGTGTGCTCTCACCAGTGCTGAGTGCAGGGGCACGATCCCCTTCCTGCTGCTGCTGGCCAGACTATTCCTGATAGAAGCCAGGATGCCCTTGGTCTTCTTGGCCACCTGGGCACACTGATGGCTCATGTTCAGCCAGCTGTCAGCCAGGACCCCAAGGTCCTTTTCCGCTGGTCAGATTTCCAGCTACTCTTCCCCAAGCCTGTAGTGTGGCATCGGGTTGTTGTGACCGAAGTGCAGGACCTGGCATTTGGCGTTGTTGAACCTCATACAATTGATCTCAGCCCATCGATCCAGCCTGTCCAGATCCCTCTGCAGAGCCCTCCTACTCTCAAGCAGATTGACACTTCTGCCCAACTTGGTGTCATCTGCAAACTTACTGAGGGAGCACTCAATCTCCTCATACAAATCATTGATCAAGTTGTTAAACAAGACTGGACCCAAAACTGAGCCCTGGGGAACACCACTCGTGACTGGCCACCAGCTGGATTTAATTCCATTCACCACCACTCTCTGGGCTTGGCCATGCAGCCAGTTCTTTATGCAGCAAAAACTACACCCGTCCAAACCATAAGCAGGCAGTTTCTCCAGGAGGATGCTGTGGGGAACAGTGTCAAAGACCTTACTAAAGTCCAGGTAGATAACACCAACAACCTTTCACTCACCTACTAGGCAGGCCACCTGGTCGTGGAAGGAGATCAGGTTGGTCAAGTAGGACCAGCCTTTCATGAGCCCATGCTGACTGGACCTGATCTCCTGGTTGTCCTTCATATGCCTGGTGAGCGCACTCAGGATGAATCACTCCATAATCTTGCCCAGCACCGAGGTCAGACTGACAGGTCTGTAGTTCCCAGAATCCTTCTTCTAGATGGGCATCACACTGTGGATCCTCCAGTCACCTGGGACCTCCCCTGGTCGCCAGGACTGCTGATAGGTGACGGAGAGGGTCTTGGCCAGCCCCTTCACCAGCTCCTTCAGTACTCTTGGGTGGATCCCATCTGGCACCATCGGCTTGTAAATGTCCAGGTGGCACAGCAGGTCGTTAACTGCTTCCTCCTGGATTATGGGAGGTTTATTCTGCTCTCCATCCCTGACTTCCAGCACTGGGGGCTGAATACTGTGGGAATAACTGGTCTGACTGTTAAAGACCGAGGCGAAGAAAGCAGGAAGTAGCTCAGTCTTTTCCTCATCGTTGGTGGCAATGCTCCCCCCTGCATCCCATAAGGGGTGGAGATTCTGCTTAGCCCTCTTTTTGTTGTTGATATATTTGTAAAAACATTTTACAAATGATATCCCTTACAACAGTGGCCAGCCTGAGTTTGAGCTGGGCTTTTGCCTTTCTAATTTCCTCTCTGCACAACCAAATGAGAACCCTTTGCCCTTCAGGACTCTCTCAACCAGCATCCTGAGCAGGCCAAAGTCTGCCCTCTGGAAGTCCATGGTGGTGGTTTTGCAGAGGCCCCTCCTTACTTCATCATGTACCGAGAACTCTATCATTTCATGGTTGCTAAGCCCAAGATGGTCTCTGACCTCCACCTCTCCCACCAGTCCTTCTCTGTTTGCGAAGAGCCGGTCAAGCGAGGCACCTCCCCCGGTAGTCTCAGTTACCAGCTGCGTCAGGAAGTTCTCTGCCACACACTCCAGGAACCTCCTAGACTGCTTCCTCTCTGCTGTGTTGTATTTCCAGCAGACATCTGGTAAGTGAAACTCCTGCATGAGAACAAGGGCTACCGACTGTGAAACTTCTGCCAGCCACTTGCAGAAAACTTCATCTACCTCTTTATCCTGGTTCGGTGGTCTATAACAGACCCCCAGCAGGACGTCTGCCTTGTTGGCTTTCCCCCTTATCTTTACCCATAAACACTCAACCTTGTCATCACAATCGTTGAGCTCTGTCCAATCAAAACAGTCCCTAATATACAGAGCCACCCCACCTCTTTCCTCACCTATCCCTTCTGCAGAGCTTACAGCCATCCATCGCAGCACTTCAGTCAGGAGAGTTGTCCCATCATTTTTCTGCGATGGCGACCAAGTCATACCTGTCTCACTGCACAATGGCTTCCAGCTCCTCCTGTTTATTGCCCATGCTGTGTGCATTGGTGTAGATGCACTTGAGCTGGGCTATCGGTCTCACCCCGAACCCTGGCATGCCACACCTGAGCTCATCTCTAGTGAGCTGGGTGATGTCCCCTTTCCCTTTTGAACCTAGTTTAAAGCCCTCTCAATGAGCCCCACCAGCTCATGGGCAAGTATCCTTTTCCCCCTTTGAGACAGCTGGACTCCATCTGTCGCCAGCCAGCCCCATGATCAAAGAAACCAAAATTCCACCGACGGCACCAGTCTCTGAGCCACCTGTTAATCAGATAAGTTTTCCTGTCCCTTTCAGTGCTCTTCCCTGCCACTGGTAGGACTGAGTAAAACACTGCCTGTGCCCCTGATCCTTCAACCAATTGCCCCAGTGCCCTGAAGTCCCTTTTGACGGTCTTGGGACTTCTCTCTGTGATCTCATCACTGCCAACCTGCATAACCAAAAGCGGGTAGTAATCAGAGGGCTGCACCATACCAGGAACCTTCTTAGCAACATCTCTAACCCAGGCCCCTGGGAGACAGTAGACTTCCATGTGGGATGGGTCTGGTTGGCATATCGGGCGCTCCGTTCCCTTCAGAAGGGAATTGCCTATAACAATTACCCTCCTTTTTTTCGTAACAAGGGCAGTCACAATGCGTTGGCCTGACAGTATCAGCATCTACGACAGCAAGTACTGTCCACACACCTGAAAGTTGACTCTGACTTGCAAGAGGGTGCATCGCAGCTGTATTTCACCGCTTTTCGCCAAAGCTTCTAAGAGTGTCTAAGGCTCTCCATGTAGCAACCTGTTCTCAGTGGCCCCACAACTGTGTCCACGTTACTTGCCCTACAGCACATCTTTTGGGCTGAGGCTGAGAGCAGTGTGTAAAGCAGCAATTAAGCTGTGTAAACTGGACAAAAGTGGATGTTGAATCATGAGTTCTTCAAGGCCGTGAAGCAATTTGATCTGTCTGAGGAAGTCTACTGCAGAAGGCATATTTAAAAGGAAAGAGTCACACACAGACGGAGGAGTGCAAGCAAAGCATTTCTCTGACTAGAGAGCATCTGGCATACCATTTAGCTACAGTTAAATAACTAACAAGCTAAACAAAAGTTTTAAGTAGCTCATGATGTGTCTTTTTGGAAGGTTCTGAAATGTGACAGATGAAGACAAGTCACAGGATGTTTAACTACTGGAGATCCAAAGCTGTCCAGACAGATGCTTAAACTGTATCTAGAGCCAGAGGAAAACAAAAAAACAATCACAGAGACTGTTCAAGTCAAAATGATGGATACGATGGAGAACTGGGGCTGCTAATCTAAAGACAGTAAAACAGTCACTGTATTACAGAGTAGAGCACTTGAAGGAGAGCAAGAATGCTGAGTAACTGAATTTTATATTATGAGCTGAGTAACTGAGCATTCTGTTTTACCAGGCTTTAAATTTTAACCCTAAGACCAGATGCAGCTCTGCTTGTCCACTACTGGACAATTTTGCCTCTGGGCACAAAAGTTGGACAGTTACCCCACAATAACTAAGTCTGCAGTCCCCCAAGTCTTTTACGTAGAAGAAATAATGCTTGTGTTCCTTTTTCAGAAAGAGGGAGGTGAAACAGCTTTCGTGCACCTCTGGAGTCCTTAGCCATTCTACATCTCTTTCAGATTCTGAGGAGCAAGTCTCTGGATTTCTGTTCCCATTTGTTACAAAAAAACCTAACACCCTTTTTTAAAATTTTTTCTGGCATCTTCCACATTTACTTTCATTACCTTGTAAAATACAGCCATAAAAGGAGGTGGACTGTGATCCTCTCCCATACACTACTGAATCAGGAGGAGTTTGGCGCAGAGGGTGGTCAGTGTACATGTGGTCATAAGAAAGCCTGATGTCAGTCCAATTAATGTTAAGACGAAGAAAAAACACACTCAGATGAGAATAACTTGTAACTTGATGTAGCTGTGACCTTGAAAAAGAGGTGCAGGTAATGTGCTTCAGGGTATTGCCAAAGAAGTAAGAGAATATTTCCCCACTTATTTTAAATACATTCCACATTATTTTAATCATAACTCAATTCTTAAAACAAACTTTTGGACAGAAAGAATCTTTGGCTGTAGCCTGTACTTGGAAGACTTGTATTTCACCCCTTTGAAGCAGACTAGCTCACAGCTGGTTAAAGACTATCACCCCAAAATACAGGTGCTCTTAACTTTAAGATGTCTTATCCTTGCCTTTGTTGTTTTGTGTTCACTTCCCCAGTGGTTAATAACAACTAAATAAATACAATAGTAAAAAAGACGCCTCCCTAATATCTAATTTGAGCTTGTGTCCTTGAGTCTCCAGCTATTAATTCTTCTGTTTTTCTCTGTTAAATTAAGGAGCTCTTTTGTATCCATTTGTTCTTACCATGGAGCATTTATACACTAATCAAGTCACTTCTCAGTCTGCTCTAGTATAAAGAACAACTTGATCTGCAAGTGTCTTATTATACAGCTTTTTCTCTTCCCCTTCAGTAATTGGTATTACTTTCTTCATACTCCATAACTCTTAGTATCCTTTTAAAAAGTATAAAATGTAAGAAATTTGTGGGTTCTGACTGTTGTGCTCGCACAGAAAATTACCTTGCTGCTTTTATGTGTTCTTCTGCCCATGCGTTCTTCTTCCCAGAAGTCCAAGGTGCCCGCTACCTTTCCTGACACTGCAGGGACCCTCACATTGACCAAATGCCCCTTCTCATCTCTGTTTCAGAGTCACTGCTTTCCTTTCCCCCCATTATGTTCATATTGTTCTATCTTTCTAGACATAATTTGGTTTCTTCTCATATCAAAACGCATTTCATTTAAATGGACTCTGTTGCTTAGTATTGCTGATTTATCTGAAGGACTGCCTCTTTTTCAGTCTTTGGCAGAGCACCTCTCCAATACACATGTAAATTTTAGGAGTAGGAATTTAACATTCACTGCTGAATATGTTAAATAGTAGCAGTGAATTCAGTGTTGACTTCTGCGTAACCTCCCTGTAGAAGTATCTTCCTTCACTGATTACTCCTCACTAAATTATGTTTTTCAAAATTTGCCAGTTATTCAGTGTTTTTCTTAAGTAACATGTTCTCCATTGAAAATATGAAAGACAGTTTCTGCCCCCATGGCAACACTGGCAGGGAACAGTTCCAGCTTGTCCCTGTTTGCCTTCCTCTATAGTGTTCAGTATGATGCACTTACTAAGAACCATCCAGGCATTTTCAGCTAATGAAATCTCTCCTGCCGTGCTGAAGTGGGACATGGCTGAAGCCCAGTGTAAGTCTTGCTCTCCTCTCACCCACCAGTGTGAGCTTGTGACATCTCACCAAGTGTCTAAGATCCGCCTGCCTTCAAGTGTAGGGACAAGGCTCCATGGCCTGAGTGGTCCCACTCTTTCATCTGAGGTTTAAGCCAGATTCCTGTAAGTGGTCCTTACTTCTATATATTTAGCTAGTTTGTATGGCTGAAGAGCAAAGAAGCTGAGATGTTTCAGAAGACCATATGGCCGTACTGGCTGTCAAAGACAAAATTATGCTCTGGCTTTCAAGGACTGTGTTACACCCTCCCAGGGCTCTTGTCTCTAGTCCTTTTTTGGAAGCTTTAGGAGCTTTGAAACATCCGTTCTAGAGATCTCAATAATCCAAATTTTAAGCATAAATTAGATTTGAGTGGGGAAAGAGCTTCTCAGCCAATGCCTTTAGGATACCTGGCAGTAGCCTCTGTGAGGCTGCAGAGTATAAACTAGCATTCTAAGCTAGTAATGACTTAGAAAATACATTTTCACCCTTAAGCGATAGAAGTACCTCAGACTGACACTTCCCAAACAGAGAACAGAATTGTTCATTGAATCCATCTGCTTTTTCTGCACAATTATTTTTATTATTTCCCTCTCCTTACAATAGCCATGTACAATTACCAAGATTTATGCATACAACAGATAAACTTCTTTGTGTTCTCGGTCTTGGAAGACATGAAATTCTTCATCACTTTTCTGTGTTCCATAACTTCAGATCAGTAGTGATTGCTACCTATTTCTTTGTCCATATTTTTACACCATGTTTTTTAATAATCTTCCATTATATTACCAGCTTTATTTCTTGTCCATGGAGTACTACATTTTTTTGACCACTCATCTAAAATAAATCTTATTTTTATTTATGCTTTCTTTCTGACGTTTTCCTTTGCACGATTTCTGTTTAGTTTCCATGTGTGCTTGGAGGATTGCCTTTGTAGCACCAAGTATTTATACTGCTATTAGGATCAATTTTCCTTGCCCAGACCAAACATAATTAGATCCTGATCACTGGTCACCATTTAGTTTTAATCCAAAAACTATTAATTGCTCACCAGCTATCACAGGCAGGTTCTTGATAAAATACATTTGTTATCTCTTCACCTGTAACTCAGGTACGAGCTCCCAGGTATTGATGACAACTGTTATTAACTTCAGTGTTTCTCTAAATGGGAGAAATCAATATCAGGTGCCAAAACTACTCTCGGGCCATGAGAAAAAACTGGCTGCACCCGAACTCTTTACTGGAGGTAGGTCTGCTGTGTGTGCTAGCCATACCCACTCCCATTTTCTACAGAAAGAAAACCTGAGGACAGCACTGGACTTGACCGCTTCACGTGCTTGGACACATACTCCTATTACTTTTCCTTTTCTGCACTCCATTTTTCAACTTTTTGAGCAGAACCTTCTGGAAGTTTCCTCTATTTCGCTCACCCTACCCCTTATGGTAAAGTACCTCTCCCTTTTCAGTGCACAACCCTGTATCCTTTCCTGCATTCATCTCAACTTCAGTGGTGTCATGGCACTTCCCTCCCTAACCACTGTCTCCTCTTTCATTTCGACATATGTAGGAAGTATGTTTTGCAGAAGATTGCTGCTTGCATTGGGCTCTGTGTGTTTACACTTCTATTAAAATCTTCAGAAAAATACATTGGGAAGTCAAGTCTTACCTCGTGGTATAATATTGATGAACAACCCGGCCTGAGGTTCCTCAATACATCATGACTCTGGGGGAGATGAGTCATCTGAACATATTACTGCTCACTTTGGCTCATCCATCTTTCTCCCAGGAGCAAAGAAAAAGGGAAGTCCACAGCGTGTCTGATGGCAATCATCACAGAAATGTTCATGTGTCTTTCACCTTTAAGTCAGTGTTTAGTTTTGTTTGCTTAAAATACAGCCTACAGAGGGAAAAAGAGAACACTAACATTGACAAGTGAGTACACCATGGGCACGGCTTAGCTGAGATAAAACAAGGTTTTGTTTTTAAACAAGATTTGACTGTCTTACACCTGCTGTCCAAAAGCCAGAGCAGGCTCAGTATGCGAGCAGGGACCCCTTTTCCCCCCAGCAGCGCCCTGCCCGCACCTCCTGCCCAGCCCTGTGACCCCTGCACAGCGGCACCTCTGCACCCGAAGCCACAGCTGAGCACTTCCCCTTCTCCTTCCCCCTTCCCTTCCTCATACAACCAGCAGAGTCGTGTTAAGCTCTCCCTCTTCAAAGCTTTTTGTATAACCATTAAATAATTAATCCTCACAAGACCCAAAGAGAGTTGATGGAGTCGTTCTAACCAGGAGTTAGCTCTCAGTGCGCCTCTTCTAACTTGACCGTTTAGACAGAAGGAGAAAGAGAAATACGTGTGTATTTATTTTTTTACAAGACCAGAGACTGAAGCAACACAGGAACTGGAGCTATGGCAGTGTGATTTTTGATTCCCATTTCTGACCTGGAACTGCTGTGCTGCAGCTCTCACAATCTCCTTCCACCGTCCTCACAAGGTGAACTGAAAGCCCTACGACACGAGAAGATTGAAGAAAAGGTTTTTCCTCAAAGCAATGTTCCTCCTGCAGAATGGTAAACTGTATCCTTGATTACCTCTATCCCAAAACAAGGGACTGATTACTTTTTAACCTTTACAGAAGCTGAAATACAAACTTACCATGCACTGCACACTTGGAGATTTATTGAAATTTGATTACAAAAAAGAAGGGAAACATGCACTGCATCTTGAGCAGCTTTACAAAAAGTCAGTCTAGACAATCCTTTACGAAGGACTCAATCTATGCATATCATGAAAGAAAACATGCGACACTTTCCAACTGCCATTTCTACTTAGACATGGCTAAAATATGTGTTCTGAAATAAAAAAACAGAAGTAGCAGGAATGTATTTTAGAGGCAAAAAACCACTACAGCTAAAATCATTCAGGAGTGACTGCAACAAACAGATGTAAATTATTTTTTCAGACTTCATGGATCGCTTTGAAATGGCTCTTATTCTGTCTAGTCCTCCCCAAACTCAGGGCAGCATAAAGCAAAAGAAAAAGGGTCTGAATGATTTTTTCTTTTTAACCTTTATTTTTAGGGAGAGCTGTTGGAGATTCTCACTCTCTCTTGCTGTGGGATTCACCCAGCTATGCGGAGGATGCACATGACTGTCAGGGTGGTCCATGCCCTGCCCTCGTCCGGAAGCTGGTGGCAGGACCAGCCACCCAGCACCAACCCCAGCAGCAGCCACCTGAGCAGCACAAGCATACCTGGCTCTCAGAATCCCCCATAGTGCCTGACCTTTCTCCAGCAGCGCAAGTTAGAGATTACACCACAGCGGTCACCAAGTATGTGGGAAAAAATAATTTCATCAAAAATACATACTCATAGTTCTAGACCAGAAAGGACACCTGCCTCCATCAGAAGATTAACAGGAAAAAATAGTTATTAGGCTAAAACCACCCAACATCCCAGAGAGATGGTCATAGCCTCTGTCTCATGGAGTGGAGCTGCCTCACCATGCACAGGGCAGGGACCCACAACTGAGGTGCATACCTCCAGCACAAGGGCAGTGTCAGGGTCCCTTGAGGGCCCCAAGGTGACACCCAGGGAGCCCAGTGAGGGCAGCAGGGCCAGAGCACCACCGTGGTGATCCTCAGAGCAGGCCTGGGGTCTGGCTGAGCTGAAATCACACCCTGTTCCCAGGAAAGGGCGTCCTAGGCGGTGGTCTTGGAGGGGGCATATCAGAGAAATTAATGCCTACAGATGTCCCAACAATACCTTCTGAATTGAGTGGTGGCCCATTAAATCTTCCTTACCCATCTGAGGTCCAAATGCATCTTAACCAAGCAGAACAGTAGAGCAGCTTGTCATGAAGGCTGTGTGTGGCCTGGCTTCAAAGCACGCTATTTTCTTGCAAAGTGCATACCCAGGAGTGATGACTGCAATACTAGCATCGCAGTTACAATTGCATTTGGTGAAATGAAATCATGAGGTGAATTTTTTGGAGACTGAGAAGTTGCTGTACTTGCTCTAAAACTCCCAGTGAACAGAATGAAATTTGCTATACATGTTTTTTAGACCTAAGAAGTGAAGAGAGCTTCATCTTGACTCCTAGACAAAGGCGGGACACAGCAGTTCTACTTCAGCCAACATCGTTAGAGAGCTCACAAAGGGGAGCTGAAAGGACACTAGCCCCATTGAATTATCTGGCACGGTTTCAAAGAGTTTAAGTCAGCCCAAGCTGCACAGTGAGCAGGTTAAGGGAACTGATCCATCCAAAAATTAATAAGTTTTGTTTAGAGTTAGTTTTTGGACAGCTCGGCTCCCTGTATGACCAGCACTGATGAGGACACTGGCTAAAGGTTGAGAGAGGACAGAGCCACACCAGCACTAACGTGTGTCACTGTGTGCTGCCACGAAACCAGCACCCCAAGAGCTGTACTACACAAGAAAACCTCTACAGACACTGTGCTCAAGGTCTGCTGTATCCAACTACCTAGAAGTGCAGCCTAATCACACCTGAAAAGCTGTGAAAATAAACCTGACCAATTGTCACTTCATCTATGGAGAAAGTCATCTTAAACTGGGCTAAGTCTGTCTTCCACTGGGATCTTCCAATGACACCAAGTGCAAACATGTTGAAAGGCTCTCCTTAATTTTCAGAGCCAAATCTGAATGGTCCCATCCAGCCTGTCAGCAATGTATGAGAAACACCAGGAACGAAAAAAATGCCTTGCCTGCCAGCAGTCTCCTGCTCCCAGGTCACTCCCAGAGGGCTGTTAATGCCAGTGAAAATTAATGGAGTTACAGTCACACCCATTTCATCAATCCTGGATGTCACTAAGCTGTGTGCTGGAATCCTCCATCTGAGCTACAGGAATAAACGAAACCCACATGAATGTACACAGCTACTTCTTAATAGATGGGTATACCCATTAGAGGTAGATTCTGTCCTTCTAGCAAGTTCGCAGAACAGCCCTATCTCTGGATTTGGGAAACATGCCCAAGCCCTAACCTTTTAAGCAGCTTTATTACCTGTCAGCTATCTAATAAGTCTTGTGCAATGTGGGCATAAACACGATGCTAATGGTGTAGTTACACAAATACTTCTCTGGCAGCAAAGCTGGGTCAAGAAGTTCCTTCGCATCTTGGTCCAGTTCCAGCTCCAGCTTTAGCATTTCTTCACTACGCCAGCCAGACTAACAGAGATGCTGCACTCTCAGTGAGACTGAAGTTACCAGGGTAAAAAACAAAAAAGAAAAACCTCTTCCATTGCAGTCTCTTCCTCTCCAGCAAAGAAAAGGGTGTGGAGAGGGGGGTGGAATTAGAAATTTGAAAAAGCTTTTCCAAGTATTAAAAGAAGAACTCAGAAAATATTTAAACTGACTTTGCCATCTTCACCAAGAACTCACGCTTGTAGCTGTGCATAAAGAAATGTGTATCAACAGAAGAAACCATTCTCCCACCTGTGTTAAAGCAATCAGAAGCTCTGCCGGAGACAGCTTAGAAGATAGCATGCATTCTGTAACAAAACTACAATTTATCCTTCAGGGAAATTCAATTTGAGATTTGGCTCAAGGTTTTCTCAACAAAAAATGGAGACAATTATAGTTATAGGATGACAGCATGACTGAATTGTTAGGGCAGCAGCCCGGATGAGAGAAGAGCTCCCAAGCAGTTCCCGCAGACAGCACGGGCTCTGCTGGCACGAGGCAACTGGGAATGACCAACCATGAAACCATCGAGAGTGATGTGATTTGGCTTCATTGCACTAAAACTCCCGCTTAGAGTCTCTTTCAGAAATCAAATGGCCTTAACCCAATTTAAAGTAGTGAAAGTGAACTGAATTAAGAACCCTTGAATCGAGAATAAATCCCCAGATGGTTTTCATCTTGTTTAGAGGATGACAGGAGTAAAGGAGTCCCCAGCTCTTTTCATTTCGTGCAGCCTCATCAAAATTCCTTGCTGCACTGATCAAGGTCAAGGAATTGTGACCCCAGTGCTCTGCAACTTGCAAGAAATTTGCCTAATTTTCATCCCAAATTTATTCATGGCCAATTTATTCCAATTTATCCTCGTAACAACAGTGTCCTTTGGGTTAAATGTCTCTTCTCCCTCTCTGCTCCATGTATTCTAGGCAATATCTTATCTTCTTGCAGCCATCATTTTGCTAGATGAACAAGCCAAACTGTTGAATTTTTCTTTCAAAAGGAGAACAGCTTTCCACTGAACTTTTTCAAAAAATCTCTCCTCTCCTGCTCTAATTAGAGTTCAGCTTCCCTGGGCCTCGGTGACCAGCACTGCACACAGCATTTAAGACATTATTTCACTGTTGCCCTAGATCAGGAAATCCATGTTTGAAATTAACTTAAATTTACACATTTATTTTTTAACTTTTATTATCCACACCAAAAAACTTAAAAAATATCAAGATCATTTTTTGAGCTCATACCTCGGTATTTGTACACAAACCCAGGAAAATTAAGACTGAGGATATTTTCCCTCATGCTGCATTCTGAGGCAACACGGTCTGAACTGGAGACTAATGTAAATATCCTTCTCTATATATTGTTATGGCAGGATCAAATAATTCATACCACATACCTTAAAATATATAATTGACAAAGAAATAACACACTTCTTAGTCTCGATAACTTTTTCTAAACATACTATTCAAGTTTATAGGTAGGTTATAAAGATTACATCTCTTTTCCAGAGATCAAAAACCTGTGCTAAAAACCATAACCGTTATGGAATACAAGACACCGTAGCAGTCCTTATAGTGTACTTCATTTTATCTCTATATTTAATTATTTCTTTCATGATTTTTACTAGGCTCTTTGATTGATGATGCTTTTCTCCCATTAAAGTGATAAAATGAGTCAACTGTTAGCACTTTAATGTTTGTTAAGTAGCCCCAGGATGGTGCCAATAATTGTGCAATGCTTAATGGCCAGAATGTATTTATCTGCTTTGTTTCTTGACTGCTATGAATGTAACATACACCTATCATATAGGCAACAATCTTCTAGAATATTTTCAATGAAACAGAGCTTTACAATTTTGTGGGCGGTTTATTGTTTTTGTTTTATGTTCTGGGTTTTTTTTTTTACAGTTAGACCTCTGGCTCCATATGACATATGGAGGTGTGTGTGCACATGCTCGTGTGTGTATCTTCATCTCAGACAGCAATTTGTGAAAAAGCAGTTCCATCTTAAGAAAGAAAGAGAGCTGTTCTGATTTATACCACTATGAACTTAGAATGACTACTGAAAATATCATTGAATAGAAAAAACATGTACCAGTTTAGCTGAACACTAATTCCACACCTATGTGACCGAATGGTCACCTTTTGAAATCTGAGATGCTGAATCTCAGGGCTGCCATTTTAAAAATGGCAGAGCAACTTTTGTCTGTGACCTCAGTATTTTACAAATATTAGTTTTCAAAACACGTCTGTGTAAAAATTACTACCCCATCACCACACAAGTATTTTTCTCCCTCAAACTGAGAAAATGTAGTCATGGTCCACAAAGCAAGCTCTAACAGAGGTAAGACAGGACTTCTGCAGTCTTCCCTACTGTGGAACCACCTCCTCAGAATGAGCTCCATCACACGTTGCATACACGCAAGCAAAATCAAAGCCTAAACTACAGAACTTCAAATTCTTAGCAATTCTATTGTCCGAAGGACTGTTGGGGCTCTGGAGTTACCTGTAGTAACAGAGATCTGCAGTCATCTAAATCAGTGTGTTCTTACAAGCTGCTCTGTGAGGATTTATATTTGCACTCAGTTGTCTCATTTACAGCTCTAAGTGCGTTCACTTGTATGGTAAAACTTGGCAGTTAAAAAAAAATCTTCGTAAAATTTAATAACACAGCTTCATAAAAATCAATGTTTTTGATTACTTCTCCTGTCTTCATGAGCTACATTTAGCCTGCTGGAAAGGTAACAGGAATGCTCTTCCATGTTGAGCTATCTGTACAAGGCACTAAACTTCAGCTTTGTGAGCATCCTGAATAAGAAAAATTATGTATTTTGTTTTCTTTTTAAACCACAGCTTGTCAAAATGAACCACATAGAAGAGCAGGGACTCATTCCTTCACGCCTGACAGTAATCACTAACTTTATCCCATTTCCATTCGTGCCTACCTTGTGTGAAGCAGAGAGGCAGGTAACAGGAGCTCTGTAATCCACAATAGCAAACTTTCTTTTCTACTTATTAGATGCTCTAAATAAAACATCTGAACTCCAGAAGTCAATTTACACCACTGGTTTGCAGCTGTGTTGAAGGTTTAGGGCCCAATTTTGGTCGTGCTTCACACATGCAACTCTCTTACAAGTTAAGGCAACCTTTGATACAAGAATTGAGATAAAATACTGGACGAATGCCTAGCTTACTACACTTCCAAGAGTGGTATTTCAGCTAGGGGACCAGAGAAAATACACCTACTCCAAACACAGTAGTCATCTCCCATTTAGTGGACCAGAATTTTCACATCATTACTGAGAAGAAAATTCTAGGTACTCTTAGTGAAAAGGAAACAGCACAGTTGCAACTCCAAATATCTGTTGTTTCTACAGTACTTAGAGAACATAGCTGTCAGCAGGCAAACACGAATACTACAGTTCTTCCAAAAAGTAAGTGTACTTGTCATATATATGTATAGATATATATGCATATGTATTTTTGAAAGAAAGTTTTTTAAAAAAAGGTAAATAATTTTATCCCCCCCTCTTGTAAGCAGAACAAAGATTGTGTAAATTGCTCCCTGTGCCATCAGTCGCGGCTGGAGAACAGCAATGCTGCTGACAGCAGTTGCTATTCTTTTGATACATCAGACACATGCCTCGCATTCCCGCGGCAGCTGACACCACAATTAGTCCTTGTATGGCCAAAAGGGGGTGGGGAAGGAGGGAGTTCTTCTGGAGAACATTTGGTTTCCATGGATAAGCCTAGTTTCTTCTACTGCAGTACTGTTAGCCGTCCGAATCATGAAGTCTTTATACTTTAATTCCATTCATACACATCTTTTGCCTTTCAGTAAAGATTTCTAAGGGGAGCACTTAATGAGTTTCAACCTTGTTTTGTGAAATTTCATGCCAGTGAAACTAGGGGAAGGGGGTGGGTTTCTCAGAGTCAAGTTATCTAGTACATGAACAAAATGTCTACTGAAAATGGGAAAAGTTTTGCTTAGTAAGTTTTCTGGCTTTCTTTTTACATTTTCATTGTTTGAAAATCATTTCTGGCTAAGGATAGTGCAGAAGACTTGAAGGTTTACTAAATGTTTGATTTTGTATAAAGCCATACATGGCAGCACAATTTGTGTAAAGAAACAACGGGTGTTGATCACTAATAGAACTTCGTATGTATTTTTCTCTTAATATAAAATCACTTCAGTGATCACAACAATTTTATAATCTCCAATATCTAAAACCAATTAGAAGTTCTTACTGGTCTCCTGTAACAAGACTTGAAATTATGCCCGTGACCAAAGTGTTGTATAGACTTCAACTAAGGATATATACATATATACACACATATTTAGACAAATCACAAACTGGCTTGAAAGTTCTACACTGAAGACATAGTTCTGCATAAAAATTAATGCTGTTTTTTGTAGTAGCTAACGGTTGCATGTTAGCGAATCTTTGGATATTTCTATCACGTCATGAAGAATGGACAATTTGTGCCTAGAGGTCAATGCCTTTTCCATTCACCACAGCTGGAACAGCAATTCGGTAGGCTGAGGCAGAGCTGCCAAGGTTGTTGTTTCCCCTGCAGGCTACATAATTTTTGCCCTTTTCAGAAGCCAAAAGAGAAGGCAGTGCAATCTATTGGTTTGCCTCCAGCTCAGAGCTCAAGATGTGTTGAAGGTTTAATGATTTGTGTGCATTATGGAACAGCTTTGTCACTGATATGTTTTAAATAAAAGTCATGTTCTGCTTTCCTGACTTAACTCATAATTTGATTATCCAAATCCAGATTTCCCAGGGGCTCTCATAAGACACTCCAAACAAACATTTCACTCTTTTTCTCTTATGCCTGCATTTCTCATGCTATCCTAGTCAAGACTGGCATTTGTTCTGAGAACAAGCAGAAGGTACCTTTCTGTCCAAGTGGAGAAGGAAATAAGTTCTTCAGAATCCTTACCCTTCCATTGCAAACCCAGGCCCTGTTGTTCCTAGCCCTGTGAATAACCACACACAGCTCAAATAACTTGATGCTCTGCTTTTACTTTTCATGTTTCTAAGGCTAGAGGATAATGTGGGACAAAACTAACATTTATTTCCCCTTCTTGTTTGTACTCTTCCTACATACTATGATGGGAAAGAGCCATGTCTGCAAGATAGCATGCTAGTTTTATTACTTCTGGTTTTAATTCTTACATGGTACAGGATATTTATATCCGAGGCTCTCCGTAAGAGGATATGATTATTTCTACATCACTCAAATACAGAAATGCACAGTAAAAACTAGATTTTTTCATTCTATTCTCTATTTCCTCCCCCTTTGATATTAATATATTAAGCAAATACCACTAGAGAGCCAGTATGATCAAATGGGTAGAGCTGTAGGTTACATGCGAGCAACCTGCCATCAGGTCAGAGCTGCGCTGACAGTGCGCTCCATCATTGACTAGTTTCTTCCCGGGGAGCATTTTCCATGAGAATTTTAGCAGGCGTGGTGGTATTCGGTTGATGGTTGGACTTGATGATCTTAGAGGTCTTTTCCAACCTCCATGACACTGCGATTTCTACTCCGTGAGCATCTTAAAGTGTTTCACAGGCACGGAGTCAGACGCCATTCTGCTCCACCTGATTTAAAGCTTGCTGTTCATCAAAGGAAAGTTGAGAGAGTTGTATGAAGAAATTGAAAGGGATTTTTGAAAACACTGTACTCGAGCATGGAGAAGTCAGAGCACAGCTGACCTGCCCAGCAGGGCAGTGGCCATCTGAATCTCCCCAGTCCCCTTCTCCAGCGGCGACCCAGCCCACGCAACCGCTGCGGAGGGCGGCCGTGCTCCCCGGGCTGAACAGAGCCGGTAGGAATTTTACCTGCGGAGAGAGAAAACGCTGCGGGTGAGGCAGCGGGAAGCTGTCCCGGGGCACGGGCCGAGCCGAGCCCGCGTCTCCCCGGCCGGAGCTCGCTAGAGGGAGCGCACAGCCCGCCGCGCCGCAGGGCACCCGCCCGGGCTTTCAGGTCTCCTCAGCAGCCGAACGAAAGTCGTAAATCCTGACGTAAATCCTGAACAGGCGTAAGAATCACCATTGCAACTTTCGGTGGAGGGTTTTCCTTTAAAAAAATTTGGTTTTAGAAGCAAGTCTGATTGTTCTGACGGGAAAAATACAAAGCTAATAAAAAGATGAACTTGTTAATGAATAAATCCCATCTCCCTTTCCAGAAACATAAAGGTAGTTTTTTCACCCACTCCCATTTCAACAGTTGCATTGGGATAATAAAATAAGCTCCTTACCATATGGTCTGAGCAAAGAGGAGGAACCAGGGAATCTTGACAGACTGTGAAAGAAGACTTGTTTTCCCCCATCTTTCATCAGTTGATTTTCCTAATGCTGTATTGCTGATAGATTCTGGTGTAAGCAATTGCATAGCCAAATGATTAAATACCATCACCAGGGTCAATTAGGCAGCAGCAGCTCTTGTGGAAACAACTGTTGTAAGCTCAGGTTGAAGTCATGAAAAGAGAAGGCTCTGCTATGAACCTCTACGCCGCTGTCACCTGTACTCACCTTTCTGAAAGTGAGCAGTGATGCGTCTTCAGGCAATTTTTGCAGAGATCTGTGCCAACGTGGTATTGATTTGTTTAAACCACAAAGAGATTGGGCATTAGACTTACTATTTTTTTCAGCTAGGAACTTTGCATAATTAGCACAGAAATCACCTGAGCCTGATGCTGATGGCAGTTCTCTGTGGTCTAAAGCAGCCTTTTGAAGCACATAATCTCCTTCAGTCCGCGTATTTGCACATCCACCTGCTCCATTTCCTCCATCCAGCTGCAGATGGATGCTCTGGACAGTGCCTTTGGTTTGCCTGCTGATGCCTGCACCTGAAACAGCTGTTGTACGTCCCAGACTCTGCTCCTGGCTTCTCTCTTACCCCCTTTTATTTTCTTTTGTTTTCTTCTTGCTTTTGCTTTTCAAATAGTTATGCAAGAAGGCTGCAAATGCCCTTCCAGACCCATCTACAACCCCCAGTGAAATTACCCTTGATTCTCCCCTGCTCTGCATTCTTCACAAGCCGTTTGCATTTGCTACCTGTTGCACTTGCACAGTTCTTCAGGCACTGCTGCATGAAGGAATTTCTCTTCTAATCCTTATGTGGAGTATAATCCACTCTTAATTCAGAGCAGTCAGAAGACAGATCTCCTCAGGAGAAAGGCCAAAGTCACACTTAGTCACTCTTGCAAGCAGATACACACAAAGGTTTGATGATCATTTCAGAAATGTCAGGAGGTTAATAGCAATCAGCTCTATTTATGTAGGCATGTAAAAAAACCATCACATGTTGTGAGTCCGTGTGTGTTGGGAAAGAAGGGGAGAGAAGAAGAAAAGCCTTTGCAGAGGACTAACATTAATCCCTTTCTCCTAAAGACTCACAGGAATATTGAAGCAGCCACTGCAGCCTGCAAATCCCAGTAACTTGGTAGCATAAAGCCATTGTTGCCGAAGAGACAACCTTTAAAAAGAAACTACTGTAGCCCTCTCTAGCGGAGTGCACCGTCCCAGCCCTGTCAGATTGCTGTAGGTCATGAGCGGAACATATTGAGGGTTTATTTCTCTAATAAAGGGAGTAAGTCCCTTTCTCTGCATCAGGATTAAAGTGATCTTTCAGCAGCTGCCACAAAATCCTCGCTTTGTGGTGATAACTGGGAATCTTTCCCCACTGCTGCTCAGCAGTTCTAGCAGGCTCACGTGACAGGCTTTTCCAAACAAACACAGATAACCCATTTATAAAAAACCCAAAGAAACTCCAGTCAGTATAAAACAGAAAGGCAATGTTTTTCAATACTGATGACAGTTTTCTCTGTGTGCATTTTCTCACTCTTTTTTTTTCAGCGGTTCTCTGACATTTTTAAATTGTCTTTAGTGCCAAACCTTCATTCCAAATGGATCAGTCCAAACTGAGTGTGATGTAAGAATCAATATGGCTTGGGAAGAATTAAACCCATTTCTCTCTTGAGTCTTTGAAGGCTTTTAAAGTGCCAAATATTTTTCCCATTAACTGTACCGTAGCCAACCTACTAAATAGCTGGAAGATGCTTCTTAATTTTTTAAAGCATTTCTCTGAATTAGTGAAAGATTAATCTTTAAAGAGTATTGGCTGCTAGCAAAACCTGACAAGTTACCTACACAGACACGACACAGATCTGTGAGGCATCGTTATCCAAGGAATCCTTGATCTTTCACTTCTAGCGTTGCATACTCCAAGACATGACAGATGAGAGGCCTTTCTGTGGCAGAGATCTCACTTCTACTATCACTGCAGAGAAAATAAAATGACCTGCTAAATCATGACAGAAGCAAATTTTTGAACAGTGAAACAGAATTGATCAAGCTTTCCGCGAAATTCTTTGCCTGCTCCCTTAGCACTCGCACAATTCTTGTCAGTTATGGTAACTGCAGAAATATTTGTGTCAAGCACATCAGCTACCGAGTTGGCAGCATGGTTTGCTGAGACGTTTTTCTGGTGATTCCCCTCCAAAAGTATGACAGTGTATTACAAGCCAAGAAGAGAACATGCAAGACATCAGCATGATTTTGGGAGAGAACTGGATAAGAAAACCTAAGATGACACAACACAATTTGGTCTTCATAAAAAGATAGTCTGAATGGTCATATGATAGTACTAAAAACCACATTTGAGGAAAGAGTAATAAACACCATAAGCATCACTTTGAGAGCAAAGTTGTTTGGGAGGGAGATGAGAGGAGAAATATCTGAGGAAGTTATTTTACTCCCAGTACATTAGTAAAAGGTCTAGATAATCTACACGAGTACTATTTGGGCCACTGAAATGCCTTTAATTACAGCTCTCATAATTGGAGTTACTGCTGTAATAAAAGGGCAAAAGTTTGATCTGGTTTGCTTGAAAAATGAGGCCTCTATTAAAATTTAATTTATAATAGCAGGATTTATTCTGATAAGGGCATATTTTTTCAGACTGATTTCACACAGTGTTAATATGTTTCAGTAAAGGAATGGCTCTTCTCAGGGCTAATGTTGCTGTGACAGGAGCAGAGAAGGTACCACTTTGCTAAATCTGGATATGGGCAGTTGTACATTATGGTCTGGCTCAGTGATTTTTTTGCATTCAAGATGTTTAGTCTGGTAGTGTTTGGACCGGTTTGTGCTTTGTGTAATGCTTGTCTAGGTGCTTTATTAAATTCATAATAAACTAGGACATTGAAGACAGTTCCACAAAATGCTCCTCTGAGTCAGAGAGAGACCCTGCTATCACATCTGACCAAATAAAGAAATTCCAATCTGACTCTACAGTCTCTGCTCCTCTCTTGGAGTTTATTTTGCTGGAAGACATAAACATTAAATTAAAAGAAGCAGGAAGGACAATCCCTTGTCTCAGAAATGCATTTGGGGGTAGCTAAATGCATATGGGAAGGAGGGGGAAATAGAGCTAGTTGGGAAGTTTGTGATAAATAGACTTCATCAAATGAAACTTTTGTAGTGAAGGGACCATATCTCCAATGTCTGTGCATGTTTTTTTACTTAAAAGTATATATATCCATTTTTCCAGCCCTAAAGTAAAAACTGATTAAGACATTGACAACGTAAAAGTGAAAAGAAAGTGTAAGTGGTGGGAAATGAACTGAAAGTATTAAAGATTATTGAAATATAACTTTTGGTAGATCAAGACACATACTTTTCTCCCTTCAAAATACAAGCAAACACACAGTCTGTTTAATAATAATTTCAAAGTTCTAAAATTTGTCTTCCTCTCTGGCTAAACACCACCTTAAGAGTCTCTATACCCTCCTATGTCTCTTTAGTGAAACAGGTTAGCCTTTGTTCTGAAGAAGAGAGCTGTAAAGCTAAAGATAGTTCAGCTTCAGTGTTATACCTGGGGACTCCCCTCCTATCTCAGCTGCAGACAAGGAATACCTGCCAGTTAAGTACTGGCTTGCATCATCGAGTCAGCCATGATTGGTGTTTAAAACACGACAATAGATAGAGTTCAGAACTACTGAGAAGGCAGAAAAAATCTGCTATAAGTGCAACTATATTTCACGTAGTCCTATAATGTATTTAATAGAAAGTCTGCTTACAAAATGAAGCTCTTGAGAAAATTTTATGGCAAACAGATGGATCTAAAAGAATCAAAAAACCCAAAAGAATAATAAAGGAGAAGGTTAAAAAAATAGTGGTCACAATGTTTGTCAGAAACTGTGAATTTTACCTCCTTAAAAACTCAATTAAAAAAATTTTTATTCAAATTTAAGATTTTTAGATGCCAGAGTAGCAAATGTAAGACACCTTAATCATTTATCTGATTCTACACTGCAAGCTTTTAATAGGAAACTGGAGACTTTAATTACAAATTGTGATGCAAACCCAACATTCTTAGGCAAACAAGTATATACAGTTCACTCCTGGAATGCATCAAAAGCTTTAAGTCTCTTTTTGCATAGCAGTCAGCATAGTGTTATGTACTGAAAAGCCAAAAAAAGAGCTGACATTAGTGCATAAACTAATCTGAACATGCAAAATAATTAATTCTACTGTTCTGGCCTACCCAAATCCAACAACTCAGCTCTACAAGCACCTGTGCTGAGTCCAGTAGCAATCAGCAGAGTAGCTTGCAAGCAGATACTTTACACAGACCTGTTTAAATTAAACTGGCTTCCACATCTGGTCACTGCACTCACAGCGGTGTGTTTTCAATGTAATACCTGGTCGCAGATTTCCTCTGTGAATCTGGGCAAACTGCTGGGGTTTTTGTACATTAATTTCCCATCTGTGTAACAGTAACAAGTCTTTTTTTTCGCTTAAGCAGGGTGTCCTGGGAATATTCAAGTTAAAGGATGAAGTGTGCAGGTACGCTAGCAGAAAAGATTGTGCTAGGAAAACAAAGAGCAAGCAAATCTGAAACTACTCACAACTCTCTAAATGACCAGCTCTTTATACTTAGGCAAGGGCTGGGAGCTGTGAGCCATACACTGCATTTTCTAATCTGTGCTTTTCTGTGGTTAGGGGAATGAATTTCATGGTTGACAGGTGCCCGCTCAGACAGCTTAGGCTTCTCAGCCACAGCCCCTGCATGGGGTGATGTTTAGTAAAAACACATCAGTGATATCAGTGACACAATCACAGAAGACAGTCAGACATCGTCGGGTCACAGCAATAACTAGATACCAGAAAATGATTTTTAGGAAGTCCTCATTTGCTGCAGCAAAAGAGAGAATCACAAGCAGAGCTTCCCCAGGAACTTTTTCCAACCGCAACTGTATTGTCTATCTGGTGACAGCAGCAGCCACTTTGGAGAATCGTAAAACCAGAAAACAAATATTGTCCTAGTAGAAATATCTATGGTGAAGGTTATATGAAGGAGAGAAGTGGGTCACAAACAGTCTGGCCATTTTCCATGTCCCAGGTTTTGCACCACCAGTCTCTTCTGTGTGACTGCCCCTGTTCTTGCCTCCATGCACTGCCTCTGGTTTTCCTCCCCTCTGCTGATGGTGCTCAATTTACCTGTCCTGCAAACACTCCTGCATTTACCCTTCCTCATCCCTCCCTCCTGACTTGTTCCTTGCTGCTGTGACTTATTCTCCATTAATCTCCTGAAAAGCAGTCCATGAGGACATCAATCATGTATGCAGCTATAGAGTTTTTCCATACTGTCACCAATAGTCTTAGTAAATCACTGCTATCCCACTTCCCTCCTTTGTCACTTAGCTTCGGTATTTTTCTTTGTCATTTCCACTTGCTGCCATCACATCTGCTCAGGCTGTGAGCTCTTCAGAACAAAAGACTTGTTTTTCTCCACAGCAAGACACTTACTAAGTGTAAGGTTCTGTAAAATAAAGAAGATTTTTCTCAAGACTCTATTAATACATTGGTGATTTCAAAGCAGTTCCAAACGGACAGGCAGACACATAAACACCTGGCAGAAACTGGCGGTCTCAGCAAGGAGGTCAGGGACTGAAAAGGCCCGAAAGACTAGCCATTTTGATGCATTTGAGAACAGCCAGCATGAAATTGGTTCCATTCTCTTTTAAAGGATTAAAAAAAGCACCGAACAGCAGCCAAACTCTGGTCCCATGGAAGTCAAAATCTTTGCCATTCACATTAATGCAAACAAATGGACAAATGCCAAGTGCTTTCCAAAGTTCTGTCCCATACACCTGGTTTATATTCAACATATGTATGCATGTATCTTAATATCTGCACATCAGCTAGAATTATTAATAAAAACAAAATAAAGCTGCAGAAGAGGCCAAAATTTTTCACTTAATTTTATGATGCTTATTTATTAGCCATACAGTCTTGTAAGCATTGCAGTATTTCCCAGTGTGAAATAAAATAAACAAAAACCATAAACATAAATGAAACATAAAAGCATAAAAGAAATGAAACAAGCAAAAATACATTTTTAGCTACCACTGAAATCAGAATAGCAACTCTACACATGCAGGCATTAGCATTGCAGTAGTACTGCGTGAGCTAATTAAACTCACCTGGCTATTCGTTCTGCAGCCCCTCTATCTGGCATTTCAAGGACCATGTAGATGCTTCTGAAACACGTGTCAGAAGGTGTGTGGCCACATGCCCAAACCCACTCGGTGCTAGGAAACGAACGGTGATGAACCTGGTACCTGTACATGTTGTTGAGTTAGTAGGAAAACAAGGTCTTATTAGCCCCACACATTCTCTCTGTTTAACGCAACAGCAGCTGTCACATGTGCGGAGCAGGCAGCGTTTGCATTAATGGTAGGCAGAAAATGCCCCAGGGAAGTGGAGCCAACAGCAGCATTGACTGCAGCGGACAGAGAGGATGTATGCTTCCTGTAGATGTTACCTACCCATTTCTTTCTGTCCAATGTTATTTTTACTCTCAAGTTGCTCTAACTTTCAAAGTGAAGTATCATCTGCGGTTCTGAGTGCTTCAGATTCACCACTTCGTTTTGGGCAACAAAGAAATAAGAGGGGCCCCCCAAGCCAAGTTATTCCACCCGCAAATACAGCCCAAGGAAGAAATTTCTGCCTAGCTGATACACTGCTTGAGAGGCACTGCTGCATATTGAAATATGGAAAACCAAGGCAAAAGGGTGAGAGAGATTTGGGTGGCAGAGTCTAAAACAAGGTGGTGGAGGTGGGGGGAGACAAATCCATCCCAGGCAGTACTGATGTCCTGTAGTCAAATGGGGTCTGCCAAACAGAAAAGGTCTGCCTTTCCAAGAGCATCCTAAATTGTAGGCCACTTTAAAAGATACTTCAAGCTAGATACCCTAATATTTTTGAAAATGTGAGTTCTCAGCACAAAAGGGCAGACGCAGGCAGGCAGGGCAGGGCACAGGTGCCCCGGCAGTTGGTGGGTAGGTAGAAAACCCACATCAGGGCAGAGGAAAACATTTTCTGACCATAAAAAAAAAACAAACAAACAAATAAAACCCACAGTAAAAAAAATGCCCCCCTCAGATGTCTGCTCTGCAGGACAGGCCTGTTCTTTGCTTTCCAGCAAGTGCCATTGCAGCATCTAATAAGGTGTTTTGTAATTATTTTACCTTTCCTTAGCCTAAGCTTTCAGGGAGCTGTGGTAACACTGCGTTTTGTGCCTTCTGCGAAGATGCAGACCTTGCCCTTTGACAGTACCTGCTGGGATAACATGACATACTCTCAACTAATCTTTTCTAACAGGGAGAAATGACCGCGTGTAAAAGGTTTTCCCAGATTTATGCCTCAGTTTACCCAGCAGGACAAATATGATTACCAGGAGAAATCTAAAAGCTAGTTCAAACAAAGAAACATCCTGGCTCATGTCCTTACCTGCTCAGCAGGAGTCACTGCAGGAAGCCTACAGAAGCTTTTAGTGAAGGCTCAATGAGACTTTTCTACTGTAACCTGTTAAATTTCTAAGTAGTGCAAGTAAGTGTGATAGTACAGAGCCACAGGGCCCGGCACTCCTGTTAGCTTGCTATGTAAGCTTAAACTTTCCAATTATTTTTAGGACATAAGCTATTCTGCCAAGGACTAGGTTTGAATGGAAAGGGCTCACTATAAAACATGAGGGCCAGGCTCACTCAGAAACAGAGGAAAATTACACTGAGCTTTCTGCTGTTTAATCAGCTCATTTTTTGTACATGCAGGCATCAATCAATTGATACTTAAGAACCAGGGTTTTATGAAAAGTGGAAAGATTCAAGCAAGGCATATGGCCGAGTTGCAGTACCTAATTTTCAAAATTATTTCAAGACTTTTTTTTTTTGCTGGTGAAGCAACTGCTGAGGGAGGAGAATGTTGCTTCTGCCTCAGTGGTGGCAAGACACAGTGGTGCCCTCCTCCCTGGCAGAGCTGGCAGGATTTGCTCGGCAGCACAGCACAGCTCCAGGAGCTGCCAGCCCTGCAGGTGAGCTGCTCCCCATTCCTTCCACTCCCGCCCTACCCCTTGCTGCTGGCTGCCCTTCACGCTCTTCTCCTCCTTTCCCTGCTAGGCAATCTGGCCAGCTATTTCCCTTGTCTCTCTGTCCTCTTGGACATTTTGTTTCAGAAACATCCACTAACACTAACAAAGCCATATGCAAAACAAATGTTTTAAGTTTGCTTGTAAGTATCTATCGTCCTCTCAATCAGAAGTCCAAAAAAACTTCTCATTTTATTGGCTTCCCTTCTCCCCAGTGTAGCCCTCAGTCTCCAGGCTTACAGAAGGCATTCTTTTCAAATAAGGTTTTTTTGGGGAGCAATCCTGCCCTGGCCCCCCAGGGCCACTGAGATTAAGGGGCTCCTTGGCCCGTTAATGGGTTCATCTTTAGACCTTTTCCTAATCTTTCCACTCTCTTTTGTCGTGGCCTTCCTACTAGTTAATTTCAACTCCAGACAGCTCAGTCTTATTTTTTAGCATATCATTAATTTGCATTTTTACAGACTAGCTTTCACTTTCAAGAGTATCTGTGGGCAGTCAGAAGAACCACAGACCACGACAGTCTGTGAAAATGATCCTGGCTGTGGAGTACAGCACTTTGCAGCCTACAGCCACACGTGGCCATGCACAGGAAGAAAAATGGGAGCAAAGGGACAATGGCCATGAACATGTAATTGCCAGAAGTTTAATGGGTCACAGAGTTAAAAGGCTGTTTGTTTTTTGCTTTTTTTCCCTCGTTGTTATAATGTCCCTTAATTGCTTCACTTCCCGAAAGTATTAAGACAGACTGGTATCCCAGGGAAACACAGCAGTGAAAGGAAGGCAAAGACTTGGCTAACTAAAACCAGAAAGCTCCGAGAAAGCTTTCCTTCAGATCCCCCGAAGCAGTTCCCTGTGTGCTGGCGAAGAAGTAGCCAAGGAGACTTTTGCAGCTGTCGTTACTAGTGAAGTATAAATCCAATATAAATTATAAAGAAATAAACAGAGACTTAACTTTAGGAATTGTTGATTCCTAATTTACCTAGAGATGTTAAGGCATCTTCTAGGAGACTGAGAATTGTTAAGCTGTATGTGAGGTCACCACTCATAAAAACTACTATCCCCTTCTCTGGTTTTCCAGTTTCCCCCAAATTAGGAACCTACAAATACTTTAACTTTCTCTGGATGCCTGGGTTTGCCCGGATGCAGTATTCAAAACTCCTTACGTTAGACTGATCAAGAGACATCACACACAATGTACATCCAGGCTTGCAAATTTGGGCTGTATTGGTCTATGAAACTGAGTACAGACAAATTTTTGTCATTGATAACTCTTTATATTATTGCAGGTTTTAATGCTCCTAAGTGCTAAGGGAATGTAAAACCAGCATCTTAAATTATTGCCTTATATTTGGAGACAGAGCCTCACAGTCAGCTTCTGGGGTATGCTTTCACAATCAGTTAGGGAATTTCTCTTCTTCAGAATTACAAAATGGAGGTTTAGTAACCTGGCCAGCCCAAAATAGAAAATAGCTTAAGCACTAACTATGCATTAAAAAAAATGTCCCAATGTTTTCAAAACCATAATTTTTATTAAAACATGTTTTTCAGTATTTGTACGTATCATAGTTAGCCACAATAGGCTTGGGCCAGATGCTTTTTCCTTTACTGTTCCCTCCTTTTACTCTTCTGATGCTGATGGGTCAAACCATCTTCACTGGCTTCCCCCCAATAGCTCTGATGTTTTAAGAAGTTACTCCTCCTCTCTCAAGCTGCTTTTGAGTTCTCCATCCCCAAAACTGGCCTAAGAAAACCCAAGAGCACTCCTCAGCCACCCAAGCGCAGAGCCCTGTCCTCATCTCCCACCAGGTCTTTGGTGCTGAGCTGCCAAACTTTGGCCACAGACCCTGCTGGGGGCACCAGCCTCTGGCACAGGGTGGTACCACACACTTGCGGAAACCCACCCTTCCCACTGCTGCAGATGCTATGGCAGCACGCAGTTCCCCATGGCTTTAGACAAGATCAAAACCTGTCCTGTGGTATTCAGAGACATGGAAATTGGTCCGTTTGTCAGCTGGCTGTCAGAGACCATGGCATTTTATCTTCAGGGTTTTAATTAGGTGTTACCTATAAGTGCACAATCCATTCCCAGTGGCAAATATTCTGCCTAGGAAGTTCCTTTCCTAGTGAACTCTTGTGCTAAAGATTGCAGTAAACTGAAGTGCCTTCCTGAAATTTGGAGAGCCTCGTTCTTGAACTGAGAACAACTGAATTTCACAGGGAATATCAAAGGGATGTGAAACAACCCGAGACTGTGAGTCAAAAAATAAAAATTTATGAGAAATGCATGCCTTTTCCACATTACTTTAATCCAGTTACAAATCTTAACCCATTTACCTTTATTATGCTTACTGTGTATTTGAACTGCAAAGGATACAAAGCTCTTCCTGATGTTCTTATTCATATGCCGTTTGTGCCAAAAACCTAGGCAACTGGGTTTTTTTGGTCCTCACAGAGATCAGTTTCCCAGTTCTTTTGAGTGGCAAAATTTCTATTTATTTTGATGTTTTGGGTTTTAATATAAAAGAATTGTTTTAATTACAGGTGGATTTTACTTGTTTTACACCTTGCAGTCCTAAACTCTGTGTTTGTGTCTTCTTGTTTAAGGCACACTCAGATTTTGTATTTCACTGTGAAGTCATATATCGCAGTTTAAAAGACATTGTAAACTGGGATCTGCCTTTTGTTTTTCAGAATCCTACAGGGAATTGCCTGGTTACCTAAACTTTATTCTGTCTGTTTCTGCATTAGAAAAACGCAGATGTCAACAAGTGGGTGAATCAGTCTCAGATTGCTCCATAGGGTGTTACGTCGGGAGAAGGATGTCTCCCCTGAATCGTATGTTGGTTTGGGTGCTCTCCAATACAACAGAAAGACCAACATCATGGCTGACGCTGTTACGTTGCAACGCCACGGCTCTGCTAAAGTGAGTTTCTCTTTGATGGTAGATGAGTTACCTAACGCATACCTTTTCATCAACACTTCTGAAATTTGCAGTAATCCATTGTCTGGTTACCTCAGGTTTGATATTTAAAACTGTTGAGGACATCAAAGTCCTGCTGATGTTAAAGGTGAATCTACTCTGAACAAACATGGTACTACACAACACTTGAAACACTCTGAGAACTCATTTTCTAAATGTTTCGAATTTGGCACTTAAGTGGAAACTTCATGAAGTGCTTAGCTATATGTCTGTGAAACAGGAGTGACTGCACCCACAGCATGGGGCTGCTGCCGCAGGAAAAAGAGTGAAGGGACCACCTGGGCATTTGCAGGGAAGGCCATACTGCAGAGAGAGCACGGAACTGTTTTCTTAATCTTAATAGTGAGCAACAAAATAGTGCAAACAGCAAAGAAGTTATTTGCGCTCTGGACTCTGTGCTAGGTCTGTCAGAAAGATAGGACTTTTTGGCATGATCCATTAAAGCACTGACAGCTTTTAAGGTGAGGTGGAAAGTTCAGCCTCCACAGAGGGCAATTGTTCTTTGTCACCAGAGAGCTCAGAAGGAAAAATTGTTACTCTCAGCTGAAAATTTAAGCTGAACTGGAATCATACCACCAGAAAGACCATTTGCACAGTTCTGCTTTTATAGTTACTGTCTTTTGATATTTGGGTAAGAGAGTATTAATGTGCCATGGTGTACAGAAGCCCTCTTCAATTTATCCACTTGACTTCTCACATCTTTTCTTCCCATCTGCACTCTTGTAACATCCTTAATCAAAGGTCACAGGAGACACTGATACACAGGCAAACCTTATATACTGCAAGGCATGGTTATCACACCTGATAAACCCAGGCCTTCTCTAACACTTCAGAATCTCTCAGAAGAGAGAGCTTGGACTTGGGGATGTTCTCCATTGTTTTCATGCAAATGCTTACATCTACATATATTCACACCCCTATATATATAGGCTTATATAAATTTATACACACACATTTATATTTGCACTTTTTAATTCAGTAGGTTCGAGGAAGACCACAGCTACTTCCCAGTTCAGTTTTTCAAGTAACTAAAAGCCAGCATTGCAAAGCAAAAAAAAAAATAAATTTAATGCTTCCCATTTCCAATCCAAATAAAAAAATCCCTCCCTTTTACATTACAAAACTGAATAATTCATTTTCAAAACAAAAAACTTCTCAAGTGTGTTTTGAATTGTTCATGGGAATGACAGCATATTCCATTCTGCCCTAGCTTTTACTGTCTTGCTCAATATGACAAAAGTCACCAGCAGAAGAACAGGAATAAAATGTTTTCTCCTGGAGAATAAAGCCTCCTGCATCTTTGCTGTGAGCCATTTGCCATGCATTTTTAAGCATCTTGCCCCTGACACCAGTATTAAGTGGCTGCAGGAGGCATCTTTCAGGAAGCACTCAGCATCCCAGGCTTTTATTGACAGAGTGGACTGACTTCTGGAAAATACCACTCTAACAGCCCCTTGCTGGCATGAGTCTAGAGACAAGGGCTGTGCATTTTGCAAAAGTGTCATCGAGGAGTGCGGTTTTTTACAATGGTGCTGACTACGGCCTTCAATTGTGTTCTGCATCTGAATACATTACATTTATTACCCCAGAGCTTAAAAATAATTGTAGCCTTAAGGGAAGTATTTAACTGATAGACAAAATGAGGCACAGGTTGACCCTTCTCTGTTTCAGCCTAAAGCACAGGTACAGGCACACTGGAAAACCTACTTTGTTGGTCTAGAAATAAGGCAACTGGTCAACACACAACAACCTTATCAGTTCCCTTCCCTTTGACAATGAAGAAGGCATATTAGTCAGTGGCTGAAAGACAGACTGCCTTGATAAAACATTTTACTTTCAGTCCAGTTTACAATACCTGACTACCTGAACTGGGAATCAGTGGGTGAAAAACGCATTGTTGAAATTCTTCTTCGCTCCCATTTATTGTCACTGGGGGGGTGGGGGGGGTAGGGGGTGTGACAGAGATAATGTGGTTAAGAGAAATCTGTTTTAAGTCTGCAGAAAGCAGACCGTCTCCAGCAAGACACAAAGCGTGACATCAACATTGGCCTATGTATTCAGTAACTGATGTGAAATTTGCAGTTCGGGTTACTGTTTGTTGTGGACAAATTCATTGGGGGGCGAGGGAAAGAAGTAAAAGAAAAGGAGAGAAGAGAAAGACATAAAATGCTTAATTTTGTCACAAGCTTACTCTTGCTCTAGCGAACAACAAAACTACCAAGTGTTTCCATTATCTGACTAGCTTTTAGAGTAAAATCCACCATGACATTTCCCATATTCAGTGACATTTCCCCTGGCTGACTCACACAGACAAATCACAACAAGCCAACCTGTGTTACCTGTTCTTAAGACTGGTGAAATGAAGTGCAGGGAAGAATAGGAAGATCTAAGCATGAACATAATTTTAGGTCCCCAGACAAAATCAGATTAACTATGCATGTGTGAAAGAGACAAAGAACCTCCACCCCATGTTACTTCCTGATCTACTTAATATTGATTCAAATACTGTAAATACTTACATCTGTTACTTTTGGATGCAGAGATGTTGACTGTCATTCAAAACCTCATTAAGCAGCCAGTAGACATCTCCATTGCAAGGAACAAGTAATGACATCAAGAAAATCTGATAACTTGTCAACGAAAAAGCGTACAAGACATACAAGAACAGTGGCCTTCTCTGTGACAGAACATGACTCATTCTGTGCTCCTTCTTCTTTGACACATGCGCCTTTGTACTCTCAGAGGGAAAGGGCAACATGGGGCAGAAGGAAACACCTGCAGAAAGGAGCCAGATAAAAGAGAAAAGATGTGGTAACATGAGCATATGTATTAATGTACACACTTTCTAATCAGCTAGTAGTAAGCTCTGAAATTCAAATATGGAGCTGACAATGCTGATGAAAACATGAATAATATCTGCTGTCAAACAAAGCTGCATTGCAGAAGATTGTAGCAACCAGAGACTCTTGGAACCAATTAACTGTGTGAGGTGGAAATGCAATGTAAAAAGGAATTAATATGGGGCAATAGTTTCCACACCCAACCAAAAACTCATGTCAGGTGCTCTGGCACTGAATACTACAGTGATGCAATTTCCAATGTAAATTACTGTTTATACAAAAAAAAAAAAAGAAAAAAGAAAAAAGCTCAAGCTTTCATAACTGCTAGTAACTGTGTGTATGTGTATATAGTTATAAATACATGTGTGTACATATTACATACATGCATTAATATATGAATACCCCAAATACACATAAAATTGATGTAGAAAAAAACCTCTTCCAAACTGCTGATATCATGCACAAGCTTCTTGCAGCCTACAGAGAACACAGCAAAATCCAGAGGGGACAAAAGAAGTTACAGATGAGGCAACTGGTATGCTGTACATACCACTTGTGTGACACAAGGCCCATGTGTCCATGGCAGAGATCAGTGTCAGTGTTTCAAAATGTAGATGTAAAACAGGTCAGACAAAATCTCTGTACCTGGTGGTTGGGGCAGACCGTGGAGCCAGCAACTGTGTCGTTCTGTTGTAGGTTGAGCTAGTATACAACTCTGTTCCTGGAGTGGGAAAGGCCTTAAGATCTTTGTAACTCTGATTAGACTTTTAGTGTCTTAAATGATTTCTTGTTGCAGGCAAACAGCAATGAGCTTCTTGAGCTGCTCTCATTCCTGCTGTTCTCTAACTAACTCTTTGAGCTTTTTCTGAAGGAGATAAAAAAATCCTCTTGGAACGCATCTTAAAAAAAAGTAATTAACTAGTTTTCTGTTCCAGGGTAGTAAGCAGCTCTGATGCTCAGAGAAGGCTGCAACCTTCAAGACAGTTCAACTGACAAGGAGATGACTCTCACCTTCTGTGTATGCAAAGCTGGATGCCTGAGCATGCAATATCCACTCCTTCCTCCTTTTAACTTAATGCCTCTGATAATATTTGCACACGATAGGCTAAACAACAATTAACATGAAGTCAGATGTTGACTTGTTTTGTTTGTGAAAAGGTTTCTCTTGATTTGAAATGCGAAGACAAAAGAAGTTCCTTGAAGCAGAACTGCAATCTAAGTCTACACATCAGTAAATTGGCCTGCCTCACCATAAGCAAGGTCTCTGTGTATCAGTTTACCAGCTCTTGAAGAGGTTATGAAGCAGCTGTTTGCAAAACCTGTGGAGAGTCCTACTGGCCAGGTAACATCCTATCAGCCCAACTAATGTAGCTGGGGTAAACCAGGCAAACTTGGAGCCTGATAGCAGCCTTCTATAACACTGTTTTTGTACATTAATAACTAATGTGTACCATTCCTCCACAATCTGTAATCTGGCTCATTGTAACTTCACCATTGAACCATGTCTAAACCACAACAGAAGTACAAAGGTGTCAAGATGTAGGGCTCTTGCTCAGAAGAGTCACAGGGAGTTTTCAGAGCTGTTCTAACCTAACCCTGTTACTGAAAAATGCCCTAAAAGTCACCATCCAAGTGTGACAGTCCCTCCCCCTCAGGGACAATGGAGCAAAGGCTAACGGAAATAATTGGAGAAATTAAAAATCCTCAGAAAGCAGGAGAGAGGAAGGTGCAGAAAAGCAACAACCAGTTCTAGCATAGCCAGACTTCTATACATTGCTGATAAACAAAATCTATCTTGCTTGCCTTACTCAAACTTGAAAATCTAGACTAGATAACTACTAGCAGCCAAAGCAATACCCATTGTGCCTCTCTTAATGTTTTCTTTATAGCGCTTACAGACTGGGTACCCCAATAAATTTGAACCTGCTAGCCACAACCTCCATAAGTGTATCTTAAATTACTTAATAAGCAGGTTTTACAATACAGCTGAGGAAATTTAACTGCAATCTCTCCTTGAGATGGGATGTTTTACTTTTCTTTTACGTGCGTGCTGGAGAAAGACTCAGCCCCAAGTCCCATAATTCATCAGGAAAAATGAAATTGAAATGCACAGAACTGAGGGAATAGAAACTTTAATGTTTCTTCCCGTAATGAAGTGCCCCACTGCATGTATTGGGAATGTAGGCCAAGACTTCATATTTTTTTTAGAATTGTCTAATGGGAACCGCTTATGATTTGAAGGTTAGCGCATTGCTGGTTTGCTTTTGTAGCTAGATACTAAATAAGAAGCAACCTTAGAAATATAGCTTTGGCAAGCATAAGCACATCATTTCAGATTGCTCCCTGCTGCCAAAAACTACACTTGACTCACATTTGCAATGAAAGAGTTAAGATAATTGTATGGCCCCGATCTAGTCTGAGGCTTTGTTTTACAGGACTTATCTGAGCTGGATGATTTTCTCATTTATACTAGAACCCCCCAAAATGTGTTTCCTATTGCACACTGTAACCTCACTCTGGCAAGTTATTAATAAAGGTGTTCAGTGTTTTAACCCTGAGTGACCAAATCCAATTTTATGCCCTGTACAGAATGTTCCTCTTGAAACGATTCAAGGAAAATTAACGTTATTTAGCCTGAGGCTGAGAAGGAACAGGAGAATTAGCATGCATGTCACTGTGTTCAAATCCAGACAAAAGTTGACAATTCTATTTGCAAGTATAATTCCAGACTGTCCAGGGAGATGACAGACAGGCAGGTGCAGGCTAGCCCAACAGGGAAGCTGCTCTAAGGCACCACATGTAACACAAACAGAATGAATCTCCCCTCTTCCCTGGAAAGATTTTAAGGACATGCTTTAATGAATTGTTTTACATGAACCTGAGTATATTAAAGAAGAGAAGCAACAGGAGGCAAGCAAAGTATTAGCCTGTGCATCTTCTCCAAGTCCTCTGTTTGCCAAGGCAGCAATAGCCTTGTTGTCCCCTCTGGAAAATGGGAGAACTGAGCATTCACATTACAAAGCAATGAAAGAAGTACACTTATTATAATAATTCAAGGAAAACACTGATGGTACTGGAATTCACTACCACGCAACAGCATTTGTAGCTGGCTAAATGCAGGAGGGAGGCTTGATAGAGGCCATTTTGGCAGAAAAACTAGTTGTTATGTTCAGTGTATTCTAAAAAAGTAGTTGGCACACAAAATTAACACAGCTGAATGTATTCAAGAAGCAACAAGCTGTGAAATATGTATTTAGCTTCGTAGATTGGCAATAGTAGTTTCAGTCAAAGAAAGGACCACCTAGTTTCTCTGGGATGTTTCCCCTGTTTGGAGATCTTACCTACTATAGCTTGCCACAGACAGTTTATATATAGTTCATATAGTTTATTTTTCAGTAATTTGATCATTAATAAAGGCAGGGCTGATTATCCAGTGAAACATTTATATTACTCAGAAACTAACTTGGTAAACCTATTTAAAAATTGTCACTGCAGAACATGGTACGTTTCTGCTTACTCATCTATCTAGCATTGTTTTTTACCTCTGAGAGAGTCAAGGCTATGGCCATTTGGGTTAACAGGTGTCTCTGCTGTCCCTAGCACATAATCTCTGAAGGTCTGGGAGCCAAATATAAAGAATGTTTTATGCACTGTCTGCTTGCAGTGAAACATGCCTCTAAGGAAGAGACAATTACAGATCCCGTTGCGTTTCTCCAGCAATCTGATTTGTTTGGCTGACAGCAGCTAATAAAACAAATTGTAAGTGAGAGCAAATATTAGCTTCAGGCTATGACTTACAAGCAAGCTGAACACAGACATATACTGGCTTGAATCTCTAGGAGCTCACAGCCATACAGTATACAGCCTGTACAACCCCATGTTGTTAGAATAACACATTTATTTAATCACTTTCTTACCCCTCTTTACATTAAAAGGAGACGCAGATTTTGGGGTCACGTTGGCTTTTTTTTCCAAAATCTCTATCCAACATATTCATAGCATAATTTTGAGAAAATTATACTATTAAAACAATAAATAAAACAGATATTTCTTATTTAATGGAATACTTAAATACTTAATGGAATATTTAAAAAATGTAGTTGTGGAAATTCTATTTTTTTGTTGTTTATGTGAAAGAGGTAAATCTTTTTCTTCAAACTTTTCCATCAAGTTCTCCTATGTTATCATTAGACACATTTCTTCTAGAGCTATTGATTGATCCCAAATGAGTGGGAACTGAAATCACTGGATTTGCTAGACTACAAGAACTAGCTACATCTCCACTTTAGGGCTAGATATTCTTCTTCAGGATAAAATATAACAGTTGCTTACAGATACTCAAGAAAGTTGCATTCAAAGCTTACAGTCATTGAAACACGAATTTTGGATGTACCTTAAAAAACTTGTAAATGGATTTATTGTTTTAAATGACACCTTATTTCCAAGAGGATTCTTTTTCCCACCAAATGAGAAGGCAAAGCTATTTTATGAAATGTAAAATATCACACAAAGTTGCAAAGCTTGAACTGTGCGTTGGATTGCTTTCTAATTGCCTCTTCACACAGTGTTTTCTACAATTTGTTTTTACTCAATATCATAGTTGAGTTCAGTCTTCTCCACTCCCCCAATAAAGCTTGGAAATATTGGCATAAAATCTGATACTTAGAAAAAAAAACAAACAACAAAATATCATTGGAATCCTTCACATTTTCTCACTAGCCTTTTGGATCACTAGCCTTTTGGGTTTTTTAGTGGGCACTTAACTTCTTCAAGTCTCGAGACATATCTTTGTGGCCATTTGCTTTAAACATATGCCACAGTTTCTCACTTCACTACGTGACCCTGACACCTGACTTTAAGAAAAATACCTACTATTGAAAAATGTGTGATACAATCATGGGTTAGTGATGATTGATTGAAAACAGGCCTGAATTCTAATGAATTTCACGTGACAGGCACCTATATTTAATGCTGAGACACTTACTCAGCAGTACTTAGCAATATGAATCTGAGGTCTGGATCAGGTTGTCATTTTTTCATACCCATCAAATTTAACATCCAAATCTCTTTTAGCTTCCTCTGACAAACCTCTGGCTTTTTTAGTATGTAAATTTAATCTGTTATAAACTTACTGACCTCCCTACTACTAAATACTTAGCACAGTTTATTCTACCCTCGCACAATATAAGTTGTTTGCTCATTTATCCTTTATTTAGGAGGCTGATTAGTACAAAAGGATCCACACAACAGCCAATGATATAAACCAAAACAGGCACCACTAAAAATCAGTACTGTCTGCAGATTTCTAATGATAGTACAAAAGAATGCTTGCATTCAGGCAACAGGCACCATCTTATCACTTAAAATGTGATAAAACTTTAAGTGTCTTGTACTTAATATTTTAAGTACAAGAGCAGAACACAAAACCCACAAAATTTTCAGCACAGTGCTTCTTCCCAGGAATTCACTGGACCCCAGGACTATTGTTGTGCCACTTCATGAAATTGAGTTATTTAGCTCTCACGCAGGTTAAGTGAGAACAGAAAGTGCAAAAGTAGCCCACTAACAAAAAACCCATTCACTCCATTGAGCAGAAGTTCAGCTCCTTTATTTGAGATAGCTCAAATACAGTACTCAACTGAAAAGCAAAACCAGACTAGACTACCTTAAACAGCTGATGCATTACTGAAAATTGTTGTGTTGAAGTCCTACATAACCCGAGCCAATGGTCAAACTCACCCATGGTGCAATTCCTTTGACTGCAATGGAGTTGTGCTGTCAACCACCTCAGCTGTACTTGGCCCAGTGCCATTATTTATGTAAGGCTGTGCTGTGTGTCTTTTCTTGATAAATGCCAGCACTGTAGAGCTCTCAAATAATAAAGAAAAAATCATTCTTCAGTAATCACAAGACGAGAAACGCAGACACACAAACTGCAGCACAGCAGATAAACAAGAATTTACAGCTGTGCTATATACAAGCACTTAGCAGAAGTCTTTTCTTGTATTTTAAAGAAAAATTTAAACCTCACAAATAGGATGAGCTTCTTTCTAGTAAATGGACTACAATTTGAATCTTTCATTTCTGCTTTGAGTCATAATTTTTCAATTAAAAATAGAAGCGGGGGGAGACAGATACTGACTGACTTTGTATGCAGAACCCTTGCCCTGAGTTTAACAGATTTCAGGGGTGTAGGACTTGCAAATATACTGTTACAGCTTTAAATTTTGAAATATTTACCACTGCTACTTTAGGTATGGAGTAAAGCAAAAGCTTCACGGCTCAGAGAAAAGTGATTATCAGTTTACATTCAGGTAACATGCCCATCAATTACAGTTACTAAGGGCTTTGGAAAGCTTTTAAATATAAATGTGAAGGCTCTAACCTCCTATTTTACTGAATTGGGGTAAATGATCTCCATACACTTGACAGGCAGTAGAAGGCACTAAACAGCACCTGCAAAGCTGACTGCAGCACCTGTCCCTCAGAAGCTGACCAACATGAAAGGAACGCTGTGTCGGTGCACAGCCTGGCTGAGGAGCAGTAAATGCGATTTCCTCCAGTAGCTCTGTAAAGTCAACGTTTTCCAGTTCCTATGTGTTGGAGATTTTATTAAACAAATCAGTCTGGGGTGTATGTGTACACATATGAATGCATATATGTGAAATCAGTTTACCTTTTCCCGCATTTACTTGAACAATAATAACTTGTAAAAACTAGACTTCAGCTGAGATCAATGAATGCATACTTCTATGTCATTCTATTGTCTGCTTAAAGACAATGGTTAACCTTGTACATTCCCATACGCAATGAAACTACCACATCTTCCTGACGTGGTCTGCTCACTGTGAGAAATGAAAATATGCAAGGGCTGTTTTTTTTTAAAAAAATTTAAAAAAAGAAGCCTGAAGAGAACATAACTAACTGTATACTCAGTGTTGCTTAAAAACTCATAGATCAGTAGTCTGCTGCAAAAAAGTTGTCACAGTAAGTTAACACAGATGCTATGACAATATGTGAAGGCACATTTTAAAGAGGTAGAAGAAAGGCTTAAAGCAAATATTTACTGAATTCTGATGCCACCAAATACCTTTATTGCCTTAGACAGCCTATTTAACTGCTGCCTCAGCTTACCCTTTTGCAAGTATGAGAAAAATATCTTCTTATCTGAATGAACAATTTTCACAGGAAGGTAGAATTGTTTATGATGGAAGGGACCTTTGGAGGTTATCTAGTCTACCTCCCGTGCTCAAAGCAGAACCTACTTTGAAGATCTCAGATCCAAGTTCAGAATTAAAACAGGCTGCTCAGGACCTCACCCAGTCAAGCTTCAAGTATCTCCAACAGTAGAGATTCCTCGGCCTTTCTGAGCAACCTGCTGCAGTTCTTTGTGAATATTTATTTTTCCCAATTTCAAATGGGAATTGCCTGCATTACAGCTTATGTCTGCTCCTTCATCCTGTCACCGTGCCCCTCTGAAGGGGGTCTGTCTCTGTCCCCCCTACAGCCCCCCAGCAGACAGCAGTAGGGGCTCCCTCCATTCAGCCTTCCCCAGGCTGATCAAGCCCAGCTCTTGAGCTCTCCTCTCACACCCCGTGCTCCAGCCCTGACCAGCACAGTGGCCCACTGTTGGGCTTGGTCCAGTTCCTTAGCCTATACCTTGTACTGGGGAGCCTCAAACTGGGCATGGTGCTCCAGGTGCGGTCTCACCAGTGCCAAATAGCAGGGAAGGGCTGCTGCCGTCAGCAGTACACCAGTAGTGACCAGCCTCCAACTCAACTTTATGGTGCTGATTATAACCTGGTGGTCCTGCCAACTTTATCTTAACCAATCCAAGACACATTTTGAAGAGCTCAAAGACTCAAAATAACTGCAGAAATTGTCAAGCAGTATTTAAGTTACACTTTCTTATTCTGTCCAAAAGATTTACTTAGCTTAATAGATTAATTATCAAAATTTGAACTTTATCTGACAGGGAATTCCTGTAGAGAGATGTCAGAGACCTTTCAGCAAGAATATATTTATTATCACAATGAACTTACATTGCTACCAGATGGAAGACTTAGGCAGGGAATAAAAAACTTAATTTCATCATCTGATGTGATAACAGAGTTCCTTCTTCCTATTTAAAAAGAATAAATTAGAAAATTGTGTATTTAGCTAAAGAGCAAATCAGTATTTGCAAATTTCTTCAGCAAAAGCATGTGCCTTTCTCCCTTTCTTAATTTCTGTATTGCTATCCTTCACCAGATCAGCCACCTAGAACATGGCTATTTATCACTTCCTTTACACTATCAAGCCGTCAGCATAACACAATCACCTCACTTTCTTATGTTTTATGGAGTGTGAAAGAGGCTAGCAAACAACCCCAATGCTGCTACTGCAATGTGAATATTTACTTCAGTTTTATGTGGTGCTCTCTTTAAAATCTCTAGGTAGCCAAGATGGTGTTAAATTACAGATGATGTCAGCAGAAATGTAACGTGGCCCAACAGTATTTAGGAACAGAACATCAGAAGTGGAGAACAGACCAAAAAATCCATTGCCATCCCACAAAGCTACTGAAAGCAACTCTTTGAAAAGAAGTATTAGCATAGGAGCTCGGCTTTAGGAACTCTCAGCTTACAGCAGACAGGCTACTGAGATAAGCAGCTTTGCTCTTTCTCCTAGGATCCAGCTCTCCCATCTGGCACCTGTGTAACACCACGCTCCCTTCCACTAGCTTCCTTCCAATAGCTTCAGCTCTAGCAGTGTGCAGCTAATGTATAACCAGATTTAATTTTATATTATTTTTAACAAGCTCCTGGAGCTCTGCCTTGCTGAGAATATTCCAGACAGGTTTGCTGTTCCCATGACATCAAATATGTGCACATTATTCTTCTCTATCTTCTGCAAACAAGAATGCACATCTGCATTCCTGCAAGCTTTCTTTCCAGTGGCAATCAAGGTGTTCATATCTGACCTGCGTCAGATACACCACCCTAGCAAGTGAGCTGCTTTTCTGGCTGCTCAGTACTATCCATCTACGGTAGTATAACACTAATCAAACACGCTTTTCTACTATATGAATTTGTGGGCAGACTAGAAAACCATTTTTTTATCTGCCCACCGATTTTGTGGTGGTTAGTTAAGTAGTTAAATATACCTTTCAGGATTTGTCCAAATATGGTCTTCATTTTTGATGACTCTATTAATGGTGTGTAGCTTAAAAACATAGGGCTGATATGAGACTTCCAGGTCAGTAAATCCGATCTCCTGCTATTGCAAACAAGGATGTCACAATCCTGCTCATAAATATCTTAAATTTCATTTAACATAGATTTTCTTTTTTTTAAGATCCTCCATTACCACTGCAAGGAATAGGTGAAGCTTACATCATCTTCTGGTGTCCAGCCCAAATGTACTCAACATCATTGAAAAATCTGTTTTTCCTGTACATAGTCTTTTCAACTGGCTTACTCGCTTTTTTCTTCTCACTCCTTTCCTTCCTGTTCCTCCCACATGAAGTGATATAAAGAGAGGACTTTCAGCCTCCTTTCAAACAGATAGGCTCCTCCAAAATCAACTCTCTGTCTCTTGTGTTTTACACTTCACCATCCGTGATTGCAGAAGAGCAGGACTGTATACTATATCCCAAACATAGCCTTCTCCACAGCCAGGCAGAAAGGTGTTAATGAATCCCAAAGTTTTTTGGAAGTATTTTGCCTGATGCATGCAGCTTTTCCATGGCCATAGCTTAACTCTAACTGTCTTCTCTGTGTTCTACGGCTACAGCCAGACTATAAACCCCAGTTCTGGTGAGAGGAGGAAGTCTACACTCAGAAGCATCTGAAGCTAAGGAACTGCTGCAGCTAGTGGAAGCTGAGGAGATTTTGTTAGTGCCTAGGTGATGCTGGTTGAGAAAAACAAGTTGATGTGGCAGGAAAGTAATTTGTAACAGTATGGCTTTTACATGTTAAAGTTTTTAGATTTCATGACAGTGAGTGCAGAGTTACAAAAAGTTAGATTATGCAGTTCAACATTGTCGCAAGTTCAAAACAACCATCGAGTATTGTAAACTTCTGACGGACGCCTGTCCCGTGGGCCGAGCAAGGATAATCAGTCTTGGCCCAGTTCTCACCTGAAAAGTCATCTTCATGAAAAGCTTCATACTACAAATTTGTACTAAGTGGTGATTGTAGAAGAGACAAAGATTGAATAGATGTTTTGTACCACATCTTTCATGCCTATGGGCAATCCTTCTTGGTCATGGTTGAGATATTTTGCTGAGAAGAAAAGACACGGGTGTTTATCTTCCCTCCCTATAGCCAGCTGTCTTCTGGAGAGGAGCAAATAGAGATGAAATGCTTTCCAGACAGAAGGTAGTCAGGTGAACTCATTTTGTTTCAAGTTCTTTTTCTATGCTTGTATCTCAGACTATGTTTGCAGGGAGATATACACATTTTTCAAAATTTAAGACTGTTATTGAAGGTGTCATGTGAAAATTTTACCATTTACATGCAAGACAACCTAACAGACAGGGGCAAGGGGGAAGAGGAGCGGAGGGTTTAAATATATCAACAGAAAATAAAATTGTAGAAATCTCATTTACCTTTCCACAGAAGCTTAACCCCAAGTATTGGCTTTCCAGTCTTTCTTTTAACACTCGTGAAACATTATTTTGTACATGACATTATAACTTACTTAGATGCATACTCATTTCCAGGTCTGAGACTATGATATATATATCTTAGCCTCACAAGGTGTTTTTAATTACTGATTAAATTAATATTTCATTGTCTAAGCATTTGATTTATTTGTTTGCTCAGCATTTTGTATATTATACCCCTTCACACACACAATTATAATGCATGAGAAAGGATGAAAAAAATATAAAGGTTATTCACTTGGAGCCCTGAGAAATACTATCCACAAGACTTCCATGTAAATTCATAAGGAAACCCTTACTTTTCTAAATTTCCTGGTTTATTTTCCCAAATAATGTATGTATTCTTCACCCAGTAGAAAAATAAAATGAAAGAGGCACAGAAATATTTTACTGCTTAGTTTTAACCCTTTGCTGCATCTTCTGTGTATTCTCCTTCCATTCTTTTTTCCTGACAACTGCCTAAACAGAAAATCCCAAAGATTGTGTAAACTTTCAACTTCATATTAATTGATCTGAAACATTCAGGATCCTAGCACAGAAGATGAGGAGACAGTGGGTAGTTATCAATAGAGGTGCAAGGTCAAGACAAGCAAGCATCTAGAAAGCAAGCAAGGTGCATAGAAGCTCTACTGAAAATGAAAAAGCTGAAGCAGAAATACAGTCTGCATGTTGAAATACATGAAAAAAGAAACAATAAATCTGTAGCATTATGAGAGCTGTAAAAGAAAGGTTAATCCAAAACTAGGCTGAAATACAAAAAGCACAGTAAGTAACATGTTTAACTGGAAAAGAAATGTCTGTTGATAATAGTGGGAGTTACAAGAGAAAGAAAATAAAATCAGATTATATCATGGTAATTGAAATTAGGGGGGGGAAGTGACCTAGGGACAAAAAACATTACCAGCACAAATTAATGTGTTGACAAAGCTGCTACTCAAATGTGGTTGTCTGATTCTTAGTCTGTAAAAGAATACCAGTTAGAACAATAAAAGTTACGTGCACAATGAATGGCAAAATTATATGCAAACTTCAAGGTGAACTTTTTGAATTACAGGACTCGTAAGGAGCTGCAGCAAGTTGATGTGCCAAGCTTATTAGCATTCAGCAATCCCTGCATGAGTAACATTCCCTTTTGTACTGTGAATTCAAACTTTTACAGCTCCTAGAATGATTGTTCTCAGAGTGCTGGGTTTCTGTTTTTTTTTTTTAATTATTTTATTTTAACGGATAAAAGAAATTGAATAGTAAAGGACTCACAACCTAAACAAAAGCTATCTAACAGGCTCCTTGCTAAGAACTGCATTGGGTTATTTCTAAAGCCTGTTTTGAGATTTAGAAGACAAAAATTTTTGACCTACAAGATCATTCTTAAAACTCTGTCAGGCTGCAGGTGAATACATTTTCTAGTGGAAAGTATGCTGATCAGCATGCATAAAGCATCCTGCATACCTAAAAAAGGATTTCTCATATGTAGCAAGTGCCGACTATTAATCAAGAAGCACAATTTACCTCTCTTGGCACAAAATAAAAATAATTTCTTTTTGTGACTAATTTTTTCAAGAATTGGATTACTTTATCTGTTTCTACAAATCTTTAAGCTTTTTCCATTACAAAAACACATGCTGACAAGACTATTTATATCACTGAATAATACAATTCACAAATTATGAGATACCAAACCAGTCTTACTCCTGCTCCACCTGTAAGTACGAGGGATTTCATAGAATGTGGGATAAACCTTAATGCGTTTACTGAAAAAGAGAGGGGGCAAGGGGACAGGAAGAGGACACACATTCCTTTTACTGCACCATCCAGTTTGGTCTCAGCAACAGCCACATTAAGAATGTGCTAGTTTAGTAACTCTTATTTTCAGTGCTCTGAGCCTATTAAGCAATGCTGAGCATTGATCTTTACGACGTTTATGTGTTCTGATTAAGACTTATTTTGCCTGACGAGACTTTGGAGGTAGGCTTCATATAAGCACAGATTTACAAAAGGCTTTTTAACAGGTTTGGGCAGGGCTGATTTTGGTTGAGGTTTGATTTTGCATTTACCCACACTGACTATTACCTAATACTTGTTATGAATCAAACCTGTGGGGTTAAGCCACTTGAACACTATCAGTTTAAAGATGCATGGGCTGTGGATTCCGTATTATCTTTGGATAACCTAAGGAGATTATGGCTTGACAGCAATATCTATTTCACTGCTTAGGGAGATTAAATTCAGTTTAACTGGTATACCTTTGTCTTTAATTCCTGCTGCAATTCATTACCTCTAATCATGAGGTATAATAACATATTGTGTCATTATACTTTTTTCATTTCTCTGCAATTCATCATTTTTATTTGATTTCAGGTACAAAATGAGAAGTACCAACCAACAAAATTACTTAGAACCATAGTGACTTAGTACAATGAAGGCATTCATCATCAGTACCAAGTCTTACTCTGCACAGATCCTACAAATAGTTTCAATTAATAGCTTTACACAAGTACTGCTGTAAAACATACATTAAACACTGTGCCTGGTCCTGAGGGCTGCTGAGTTTGAATTAATAACAGTTGGAAGTCTTTTATGCCACTCAGTCTGGATCAGAATTAACACTGATTCAGCCCAGTCAGACCCGTTTAGGAAAGTCTTGACCCCAAAAGTCCTTATGCATAGAAATGTCTCACACAATTTAGCAGGAATACATTGAATAACGGGCTCCCAAACTACAAATGTCAGCTAGGGCATGCAGGGAAATGAAAAGAAACAGTGAAGAGGAGGAAGAAGTTGACACCAGTCATTAGATACTCTTTCATGATACTCTTTCCATACATACATAACTATTTGCAAAATACATTTGTTTATAATAAGGGAAGAGAGACATCCGTAAGCAAGAAGACAACCTTAAATACAGAATTACCTACTGGATAGCACAGCAAACCCTTCCACTAGTATTTAACAGACTTATATGTATATATTTAGTTTGTTAATTTTGGCAGCAATTTGGTATCTTAAATTACTCCTGTTAACCAAATCTCCACACAGATTCCTCATTCACAGTGCAGATACCAAAGTACTTATTATCCTCCACTGAGAGGTGCATACAATTAATATAAAGAAGCTCAAAAAGGAGATATCAAAGGCAAGCCATGACAGGCAACATTGTACATATGCATTGCATTGTCCCGATTTCCAAAGTGTCAACAAAATCATAGAATCATAGAACCGTTGGGGTTGGAAGGGACATTTAAAGGTCATCTAGTCCAACCCCCCTGCAGTGAGCAGGGACATCTTCAACTAGATCAGGTTGCTCAGAGCCCCGTCCAGTCTGATGTTTCAAGGGATGGGGCATCTACCACCTCTGTGAGCAACCTGTTCTGGTGTTTTACCACCCTCCTTGTAATGAATTTCTTCCTTATATCCAGTCTAAATCTACCCTCTTTTAGTTTAAAACCATCACTTCTTGTCCTATAGCAACAGGGTCTACTAAGTATTTAAACACTACACCACTAAAAGTGAGGTGCCATTCCTAGATCTGTACCAGCTAAATAGCGTTTCAATTCACTGGCTGAAGCAACTAAATACATTTACCACACTGCACAAATAGGTGCTACTTTATAAACAAAATCTCCTGTGCAATAGCATTCTCATCTTGCAAGTGGTTACAGAATGTTAAATAAGTGGCTATGTCAAACGCTTCTCTTCTTGCTTCTCTGTGGATGAATTACTTCATATTATACTACGGTATTAGCAAAAACCACATTTTAATTTCAATTGCTGACTAAAAAACCCCAAACTTTTCCTTAAAGATAATGAACATCCTCTGTAGAAACACTTCAATTTGTTACAAATACCTTATATCATTACGAAGCCCACCAGCACATCAGTTACATGAAATATTTCTATATCAATGTGTAGCAGCATGCTTTGCAACCAATGAATTAAGATTTTGCAGCATTACTTTCTATCATTTTCTACATGTACTGAAAGACACCAGACAAAACAAAGCATATTGGACTGTCACCATTTAATATGATGGCCACGAATTTACACTATGATTGAGTTAACATATTTTATTCTATTTTTGTGTAGGCTGTTCTGTCTCTTTTTAGTGACATAAATGAACACAATCTTAGTGCAAGCACTGTGCTGCATAAAGATCAGCTTTCATATGAGCATGTAACTATTAAACTCAGCCAGGATTTTTCAAAAAAAAAGGGAAAAAAAACAAGCCTCTTCTTGTAAAATCTTAGTGGTGACCTATCAGCTTCAGTAAAACTGTTATGATTTCAGAGACCACAGGTCAATTCAGAAGGACAGAGAGGAGAAGAAAGAGGAGAGAGGCTCAGATGAACAGACAATGGTTAGGGTAGTCAGTTGAACCAGTTTTCCCACCTCCAGGAACCTGAATAATCCAAGAGTACAAATCTTTATCTCATACCTCCAAGGAATGAGTCTTAAACATCATGCCATTCCCTATTCTAGGCTATACGCCACATCTTTTTGAACGAAAAAAAAAAATCAAGAGCTAACTATTCTGCCCCATTACAAACGGTAACCAGATAAAGAAATCTCAATATGTATAAACATAATTATCATCTTCTGAACAGTCCAAGTAATTCCAAATACTTTGATGAACTATTTCTAAAATACACATATCAATGGAAAGTAATAATGTTCTGAAGGTTACATTCATGTACTCTATAGAAGCTCAAATTGACATGCAGATTGTTCTAGAAAGGCAGCCTGACAGCATCCTTTTATTTGTAACATGCCTATTACCTTTACTTTGATTGAAATGAGCAGTTTAATTTTTTGTCTGCATGATCCTTAGGTCAGTGTATCACAGTTCACAAAGCACAATGAACTTGCCAGAGCTTGTAATGTCAATGTCTCATGCATCAGCATTTCACTGCAGTCGTCTCTCATCAGCATTGTTTTTCCTTGTGTATTCTTACCCAAATTTTTTGTCGGTTTATGCATGTGCTTGCATCACAGACACTGTGATGGAAGGTTACAGTGATACATGCTCAAAGGGAAATAAATAATCAATAGAACTGGTGCAGCTTCTATGGATTTTGACGAAAGACGGGGGGTGGGGTGGGGGTGGAGGAAACAATCATCGAATTAAATAGAAGGATGATGAAAGAAATCAACAACTTGAAAATTCTATGTTGTCATTGTTTAACCCCAGATAGCAACTAGGACCATGCAGCCACTTACTCACTTCTCACCACCCCCAGTGGGATGGGGAGAAGAACCAGAAAAGAAACAAACTCATGGGTGGAGATAAAGACAGTTTAATAGAACAAAAACAGAAGATAAAATAATAATAATAATAATAATAATAATGATAATGATAATGATAATGATAATAAAATAAAACAACAATAATAAAATAAAATAAAAATAAAAATAAAAATAATAATAATAATAATAATAATAAATGAGTGATGCACAATGCAATTGCTCACTGCATGGTAATTGATGCGCAGCCCATCCCCAAGCAGTGATCACTGGCCCCCAGCCAGCCAGCTCCCCCCACCTTATATGCTGAGCATGACATCATGGTATGGAATATCCCTCTGGCCAGTTTGGGTCAGCTGTCCTGGCTATGCCCCCTCCCAGCTTCTTGTGCACCTCCCGACTGGCTAAATATGAGAAGCTAAAAAGTCCTTGGCTATAAGCATTACTTAGCAACCACTAAAAACATCAGTGCGTTATCAACATTATTCTCATACTATATCTAAAACACAGGACTATACCAGCTACTAGGAGGAAAATTAACTCTATCCCAGCCAAAATCAGGGCACATGTACTTACAGGCAAATGCAGGACAAGCATGCTGGCATAATACACCTTTTGCTTTGGTCGAACAGCATCATCTCTGGAGTTACCTAGCAGAAAGTTTACATTAAGACCAATAACTTCAAGTAACTTGCATATGCTATAAAAGTCCATGTGATAGTTTTTGATGCAGTCTGTGTTTTGGGATACACTCTATGTTTTCCCGAGATCTCTGCAACCAGGAAAGAGAAGTGTTTGAGTATCTAGGCTGACTAGATGATGTAGAAGAATTGGGCACCTGGATTCCAGCACAGGTTTGTTGGCTGACCCAGGTTAACCAGCAGCAAATGCAGGAAAACAGAATGCACCTTCAATATTGCCACTCTGAGATAAGAAAGGTTTAAGCTCTGGGTCTGAATTTGAGGGGGCCAAAGAGCAATTGTGTTTACAGAATGAAATGTTTTCCTCAGTATAGATCCCATCATAAGGAAGAAAATATCTAAGCAATACTTTATTTGAATGTGACACTACACATGCAACAACTTTGCTGTATCTTGTAAGACATTCTATGCCAATAACTAGAAAATATCTTGTATCAAGAAGCTCTGATTTTCTGATCCTTGTTTTCCTATATGAGTCTTAAGAAACACCATATCCACTTGACACAAAGAAACCATTATTAATGCACGGAGGAATAGGACGTGAAATCTGCTGAAGGGCCTGAGCCTCACCATTCTGGTTCATGACCAGGAGTGGATTTGCTCTGTCTTTAGAGCTCATAACTCTTGCTCATGTGTAATAACAAGCAAACAAACTCACCTGTTATACTGATAACCTCAGAAGCAGGCTAGCATGACTACACGAATCCATTTTAAAATCCAGTTAGCTCTGGTGCTATCTATAAATACACACCGAAAATTTTTTTCTGAGGTCAAATATCTCTGGGAGTTTGTGTGGCTCTTGATATAGTTAGAGCATTAGAAGTCTCTCCAAAAACATATTGCTAACCCACCACCCAGCTACACATTCAATGAAAATCAATACTAAAAGCAGGTGTTAGTTTTGAGTGCAGAGTATTAGCATTATCACTGACCTGTCATTGATCCGAAGTAAGAGTGTCATATTGAAATGTTGTTCATCTAAAATAAAGAAATTCATATAACTTTCATTTTCTTAGTAAAGCATACTGGGTAATCAGCCCTGGAGTTGAAACCATCTGTGTATTTATTGAGCAGGCACAAAACTGATATTGGTAGTGTTTCTTTCTTAACTCTGCTCTACCAGGGCAACCTAACCTAAAAGCCATTAGATGAATCGTTTAGCATAGTTATTTAGCCATTTACAAAATTCACTGGGCAACGAGAGCTAACAAAAGCAATTGTTTGTATTAACCATGGATTTTGCTGCAACAATGCTGTCCTTTACCAGATCATTTCAGAATGAAAATTATTTATAATATTCTACTATTAAAAAAAAAATCTCCAAGTAATGATGGCATGTATGTGAACATCACCCTAAACCAAATTCTGAGATTCAAATACCCCTAAAACTCTATGTATGTATGATACCATTTGTGAATTTGAGGGCTAGTGCTTTCCAAAAGATACAGTAAATACACTTAACAGTCCTCAGTCTGTAACTCCCTTATCTGTGGTGGTGAATTTTTGAATACAGTACAGGTTAAACTCAGTTATTAGAAAATCCTTCACAAAACAACCAATGTATATCCAATTCTTTGTAAACTAAGGAAAACTTATTACAGATTTGCAACACTTACACTTCAAAGCACTTGCAAATAGTACAAAGTACAAAAATTAACTATAAGTTAGTTAACTCCCCAAACCCCAGCTTCTATTCAATGAGGATTTAAAGCACGAAGGAATTATGTACCTTCATCCCCTAAAGGCCAGGTTGCATTTCATCTTTCATCCAACTTGTTCTCAATTTGCAAGGTGCCTGACTACTTTCAGCACCTTTAATGCTTATTACTCTTACTAAGACAAGAGCAATCACAATGGATGCTTCAGGAAGTTGGCTGAGGACTGCAGACAACTGGAGCCAAATGCCTGTTCCCTCAGAGTATATCTCAGACTCTCAAAGGCACCATAGACTTTTCACTTATCTCTGAAGATTAAGCAAGATTAATGTGAGAGACAAGATATTAGAGCTGATGGACTATTAGTGCTATCTAGTACATAAAATCGTAATTAAGAAAGAAACACTCATTCCAGGCAAACAGAAATGGTAAAGATACAAGTCTTACGACCTTCGAACATTTAAATAGTTGCACATTAAATCATTATACAATACAAACTTTCCAACTTGTTTCACATGAAATTTAAGGTATTTGGACAGAGTTAGGAGGGACCATTAATAACTTTATTTTTTTTACCCCTAAAAAGTACTTATGCTGTTTTTAATGATTGATTTTCCCTTTTGGCAAGAAAGCTTTGTATAAGAAGAACTGGCTTTTTGGGGTTTTCTTTGAGGACGAAAGAGAAGGAAGATTCAAATATATCATCACATTTTGAAGTGACGGTGGTGGAAAGCTGTATTTGAGGAAATCAGGAGGAAAGAAAATGTACTTATATGACTAGAAGCATCATATATGGAAGCTGCATTGCTTTCCAAGATGTTAGAACTATTCAAAAGCAAGGCGACTGTGATGTAAAGAGCCAGCTGTTTGAGGCACTTCACCTTATCCTTTATGGGTTTGTGAGGTTTTGTTTGGTTGGGGGTTTTTGTTATTGCTTTTTTTTTTTTTTTAATAGCAAGCAGGAAGTATTTGTTAAATTATTTACACATCTTAGTAATGCAAACTTTTCTATATGAAGACAGGCGCGCAGTTTGTTTTAAGAAACCAATTATTCCATTTCTAAGAGGATTTTCATCTTTTTGTCATACTCGGAGTGGTTATCATGGTCTCCTTCATCCTCACTCTGAATGCTTTCCTAGTTCATCAAAATTAATTGTAAAAATGACAGAGAAAATATTACTGATCTGTTGTTATTTGCCTGCTCTGAAGCAGTATAATTTCTCTGAAGATGAAAAGGATGAAAAAAATGGTCATATAACTTGACTTGAGAGCGCACAACTTGTGATAAACAGCAAAGAACCACAGAGATACATGCAATTAATTTCAAGATATTTGAAAGCTGTGCTTAATGAATAGCAGTCTCAAAGTTTAATAAAATATTTGGGAAGCACATAGTTAGAAATTACAGAATACCCAGCTAACATTTGTACTATGACCTGGTTATGGGCTCCAGGGAGCCTTCCTGCGTTACTGAGATTGTTCACTTCTTTATTGTCACCTGTTTCAGATGACTGAAATAGATCTGAAAACTAGTTCCTGACTTCTCTGCAGGATTATTTTCTTTCCTATACTCATGTAGAATATACTATCTGACAAAGCAGTATTGTACTGTGATGTCTGCAGAAATATATGGTGCCAGGCTAATGACCAGGCTGGTCAGGAATATTCTGCTCAATTATGTCGTTTGCTGTCCTGCTGGAGACAGAAACGTCCCACTCCAGACTTGTCTCTCAAATGAGAACCATTCCATAGTTTCATCGCTTCTTTACCACATTCACTGAACACTGCCTAGCAATTTCAAAGCACTTTCACCAGAATCCTTGTGGCTCAGGACAAGTCCTACATCAACCCCCATAAAAATTGTATTTAAACAATACTTTTTAATAAAAACAACCAAATACCCACATATCAAGTGACATATGAAGACAGTCAAGCAGAAGTAACTGGCAGAAAAAGAAACAGCATCTAGCCCATCTTGGTGACTTATCCCCACTTTCTCCTTGTAGATTAGAAAGGATCTTTCACTACAGTAAAAACAGCACCTACCTGCTTCCTCAAGAGATCATCTCCTTGAGCATGTTCCCAGCCACCCCAACATACTTGAACAGCTTTGTTGAGTTATTACTTTTCAAACTTCTTTGTCCTGCATAAGAAATTAGATGAGAGAACAAGCTAGATCTCATTCCTCTTTGGACACTCGAATGCCAAGATAATAGAACGGTGCTCATGAACTTGCAATGCATTTGACTGCAGAAGAATCAGGTGCCAAGAAATACAGTAGCCAAAAGTTCTAATTAAGGGGCAATGCTCTGCAGAAAGGTACCCTAAAGTTCGGATTAGACATCTCCACAGATTATGATTAGTTTGATGTTATTATTACCCTGAACAAGCAAGCCATTGCTGAGGTTTAACCCTGCTCAATTTGTTCCCCAGCTGGGATTTGAAAGATCAGCAGTGACTAGGAGAAGGTTCTTGGCCAGTTAATACCATACCCTGGCATGGAAGTACTGAAAAAGATTTACTTCCCGGGATTTTTCCATGTGAGCTCTTAACACATTAACACACAAGCATAGAAGGGCATACCTGGAGGAATTATCCTTGCTTTCCTTAGCTTTATTCTTGTTTTCTCAGTCAGGCATTGGCAGGGCATAACAGTAGTCAGCATGAAATGCTGTTTCAGCTAGTCCTCAAAAACCGTTTCAAGCTCCTCCAGTTTTCTACTTGTTAGCCATTGTAACACAGAGGAGGATAAACAATACTGTGAATGGCCATAAACAGACACTTCTATAGCTGCTGTGCCAAAATTAGTGTAATTATTTAGCTAGATAGTAATTTGCGCCTTACAGGACAAACAGGAGAAAAGAAAAGAAAAAGACCACTCTCAGGACTTTATAGTATTATCAAGACATACTGCTAAAACTTGGAGAATATACACGTCAAGGTTGTATTATTATTATTTTTATTTTTTTGAAAGAAACTTGGAAACATTTTAAAATATAAAATCTTTGTTTTAAAAGAATTTGATGGTAGGCTGCGAGAGTAATGGAAATCCTTCTGATAGAAATCAGTAAGTAGTAGACACAAGATACAGCACACAAATTTTTAACACTATTTATAATCTATGTTTCATTAAAATAAGAAATATGTGAATTAATTTGAAATAATAAGGGTAGAAAAGAGCTTTAATTAGCTGAACACAGATACTAGATTTTTGCTTTTCTTCTTCTGATTTAGGTTTACCATTACTGATTTGAAGGATAGTAACTATATAAAGGAAGCTTGTGGGGAACTGCTTTTATTAGGAATCTAAATTTCCTATACACACACTGGAAGATGATCAAGATCTCATTCTACAGATGTAACACAGACTCTTTTACACTCTTCAGGAATGCAGTACAATCATATTTTGTGCATTGGTATTTCTGTCTACGTGACTATTTTTAGAAAACTGGTTCTTGACTGTTACTGACTCAGGCTATGTGCAATAAACTAAGGACAGACTGGAACCAAGAATCGATGATATTCAATTCATTGAGCCTGTGGTAGCATGCTTTTTCCCACCTTAAATGCAACTATTGCTGACAGCTGAGAGGATTCATGTTTTTCTAGTATCTCGAGGACAATATACAAGTGCTATGTGATTACTAATGAAATGTCAGAGAAAATATCTTTGCCCTTTAAATATTTATAGCTAAGCAGACAGACTTGGTGAGCTAGAGATAGCATGCACAGATGGGACTAGCTGGAAGAAACAGGCATACTTTCAGGCTCCAGGAGATCTGACAAGCAAAAATTTCCAGCAAAACACAGGTTAAGCATATGCACTCTTCACCTGTTTTTAGGTTTAGTTATAGAGCTTTTCCTGTGATCTGATAAGACCAAAAACTGGCAAGGGATTTTTCCCCAGATAATTTAATAAGAGATATGAACTGTTCCTGTGTAGTGGATGCTGTTACTTCTTCAGGCCGTTGTCACAGCTACAAGACAACCGACTTTTACATATTCATCATCTACATGAGTCTGATTAGAAATTCAGATGGAGATGTCTAGAAATCAACAAAGGATAAACAAAAAGACAGATGACTGTGCGTCTAGTTTAATTTCAAAACAGATGTGTCAACTTAATATCACTTACCTAAGTTTTGATTAAACAGAGTACCTGATGTTTTCCTCAGCCTATCCTCTAGCAAATAGCAGACAAAGTCCTCAAATTAACTATGCATTTTATGAAAGCTTTGGGTTTTTGTGTGTGTGTGGTTTGTTTTAGGGGTAAACCTCAGTCCTCTTTTGATAAGCCAATATAGCTTCTTTACATTAGACTTCAAAAACAAACAAAACCACATTGTTCATAAAGATCCCTCTTAGGTATACACGTACACCTGAAGAGAGCAAATAGTCCATCTTATGAGTTCCCTCCAGCATTATTATCCCAAAACACAGACTTTTCTATGACTGTTTTAGGATTTTTTATAACAAACATTTTAAGGCATTTGTTCAGCAGTAGGATGTTCCACTTATTTCTCCTACCCTAACCCCCTCTTATTTTATTAAAAGGATGAGCTTGCATCATAGGAGGAAATGTGTCTGTCTGTTTTTTCCTGTCACGCTATTTGTTCTCTCATTGTTTTTTTCTACTGGAGGGCAAACACATTGTGCACAGCTACTTGTGATGCTGTGCCACTGAGATATTTGCTTCTGAGCATGTTATAAAATTGTTTATGCTGCCCTAAGGGTCAATGTTTGCCATCCAAAGAGAAAGTTTTTCATTTCATTTCAGGGCAGTTATGCCTGATTTCCTTACATTTTCTGCACTCTTGCTCCTAATTTACTAAGGTGCTGGACTACTTCAGATGCCACCTATAAGGTGAAGTAAATTTATATGTAAAGTCTTATTCTATTTTAGAAATAGAATTCCAGTGATTATTCTTGCTTCTTGACTATTTTTATGTGTACATATATATGTATGCACAAAAATGTATATACATATACTTGTATATATGTGTATAATTTTAGTTTAAACCATAAGAATAACCTGTCTTCAGCAACAAGCCTGTGTACTGCAGTGCTCAGACTGAAAGTCTAGCTAGTATATTGTAGCTTTCTGCATGTATTTTTCTGCAGACAACTGTACAGCAGCTGCTACATCAATAATGTTTCTAGTTAAGAGAAAGGAGGAATCCAGTTTATACCACCTAAACAAGCGTATTCCATCAGCATCAAGATTAATCAATAAAAATTTGATTAGAAGTCTCATGAGATGAGAGATTCTCATACATACTTCCAATGGCTAATATTCATACCCCATTTAATACACATCTGGAAAAGCAAAATAGTAATAAATATAAAGCTTTCAGCCTATTAAGCTTGTGTATCCTCAAAGGAGTACCTTTTTGTTCCCAGTACATATAACTAAAGGATCCTGGGCCATTGCAGAGGCTTCTGGATGCTAATAAAATACAAACAACTAGACAAACAGCAAGAGAAGAGATTTGCATCCGTAAGCAGACAGAGGCACATAGCACACAAGATCTTACAATCCTTGACATAAATAAATATTTGAAAACCACAATAATTGCTCTATACTATCAATATATTTCCTTCTTGGAAATGAACATCTCTCTGAATCATGAGGGTCAGTGATATTGAAGACCTGACCTGATAAACTGGTGGAGACTACTTAGGCTTTTAAAAGAAAAAACTCTCAGAAAAACTACTTATTTGCATGCTGAGTGCAGCACCATAGTAGAAATGAGAGGCGTAAGAAAAGGAGCTTGACATGGATAGGGAAAAGATGTTATAATTTTAGGGCTTAACTGCATGCCAAACTTTAGAAAAGGAGCTGGGAAGCAGCAGTAGGCAGAAGTGGAAAGAAAGATAAGTTTTGATATCTTTGGCTTCATATTCCTACAACAAGGCTCTTCTGAAACGACTAGCCGGTTGGAGAAAGTAACTGTCTTCCCTGAAAGTGGGTTATGGTAATTTCAGCATGGATGGATGAGGAAAGAGAGGGCAGGAGACAGAAGTAGGGAAGGTATGTATAAACATATCTGTGTTCTGCTTTCAAGTCTGCTGCTGGCAGTTCTCTTACTGCTTCTCACTCTGCATCGCCTCTCTGGGACTGAGCTGCCTGCTTGCCCGTGTCCTCTGCTGCTCCCGCTCATGTTGCCAGCGCGTAGGCCAGAACACTGCATTTGCTTTTACTGGGCTCTTGGAGTCATAAGTCTTCCTCAGAGTGAAAGGTGGGCCAGGATTTACAGCAGGATGTCAATTCTAGGTAGTAGTCTGTCATGTCATTTACAGGTAGGTATACTTTAAGTGTGCTTTAAACAGCAACCGGTAGCACGCATAGGTACAAGCATTTATCGACACAGCAGATATGGAGATGAGTTTCCTGTGCCACAACTAAGGGAAGAAAACTCAGATAGAAAACAATTTTTAAAAGCATAGATGAAAACAAAAAGGGGATTTCTGTCAATTCTAAAGTATTTACTTACTTTTAAAAAGTAAATTTCTGCCTTGCATCTTGCTTCTTAGAAGCTCAAATCAAACCCAAATAAACTATTGACACTTCCAGTAACACTAATCAAGCTACGATTCAAGTGACAAGGAGATTATTAATTGATATTAGATTCTGACATTGGTATTTAACTATCATGTCAGGCAATATCTTTATGAAATGTTTATTAGCACATTTACCCCAATTTAAGTGAAGTTATACCCAGTCCATTTGAGCTGAGGGTCTGATCTGAAAGAGAGGTAAGAAGTAAGAAACAGAAACACATTAAAAGAAGAAAGAGAACTAGCAAGATTGATATCATAAGGAAAAATGTTATTCAGAAGTACAGTCACTGTTTCAAAATAGTACTGTCAGGAGGAGGCCCTAGCACATCCTGAAGACATGAAGCTTCTTGCTCTGCCATGGGACAGCCAAGGATCAGCACAGAGAACAGACTTCAGTCTCTGATCAGATTAGGCTTCATGCTCATCAGAAGCATCTCTTGCTTAATAGAGTTTGTCTGTAACACAACCTAAAAGGATTATTCTTAAAAGATTAGGCTGCCTCCATCCTCTTGCTTGATAAATATTTCAGTGCAGAAGGGAAACTCTGTGGTCCCCAGTCTATTGCTAATGTAACATGTTACAGTATACGATCACAGTCAGACTAGTCTGCCTCCATGAATATATGCTCATGTATGAGCAAATCATTCTGTAGCCAGTCCAAGATCAGTCAAATAACGGACATATTGAAAACTGTGCATCAAGCTATCCAAGGAAAATAAAAAGCCACACAGTGGATTCTAGTCCTTCAAGATGAAAATGAAACCAGCTTGCTTTGGAGAAAGGTCTTGGTACTAGGACGTTTGTTTTACAGAAAGTGAACAATAATTGAAATGAACTTTCACTGGAATCTTTTAAAGGAAACTTTAGTCTAAAAAAGGGTTTATGATGTTTCTGGATGGAATTTTGCATTGAAATAAAGAAAGAGTGGAGGTAAGAATGAATGAAGCACCACATGCTGTCCTCAGATAGCCAATGGCCCCACAGTAAGTGGATCCATTCATGAATTGGGTCCTGACTCTAAGCAATGTAGAGCTGGAATTTAACTCTTTTTCACCTTTCCAGTCTCAGGTGATGCTTTTTCCACTACAGCGTTTCCTCTGATTTCTCACAATAAACTGAAAGGTCTTGGCTTCCTCCTGATTTAGCATGAGGACAGTTTTGAAAGCTCAAATCTTTTCATCAGGTTGGCAGCCCTTTCACTGTGGGTTCCTAGCCAACACATTTCATTGTGAAACAGCAGGGAACAAGAAAATAAGAATATCTAACTGCTCAGTGTCTACCCAGAGTGAACACAAACCTACATGCTGTGTCAAACAGAGGAAAAAGATACCCCTGTCCTTGTGAGTAACGGTCTCATTTTTTTATTCTAATTGCTCAAGTGGATTTACTGGGGTACTTGCAGGTGAAACTTGGGATCTGAATTTTGACAGCTAACCAGATAGACATTCTAAGCCACATACATATAACCCAAAAATGAAAATGGTTTTAATACTGTACTGGGAAAAAAAAGGGAGCTTGAACTTTAAAAGAAGATGCTTTGAGGGACGGGGTGGGGACCAAAGGAGAGGATTAAATAGCTCTTTATCATCAAGACTGACAGAACATGCCAGTTTGAGGAGTCTTTGATAAAAGATCCTGTTCTTCATGAGACTTTTACTACCCTTCAACAATACATCAAAAGAACACGTATCTTATGTACTTTGTCACTTTTTTTCTCCTCTTCCCAGAAGAACAGCTGTAAGGATTTGTTTTAAGAAGGTCTGCTGCATTTTTAAAATAAAAGCAGTTCTGGAAGCAAAGCCACTAAATTAGAAGAACGGAAAGTATAAGATGAGCTTAGTCCTAAGGGAGTTCATGCCACAGATGAGAGTTCATCTCTGAGAATACTCATTGCCTACCATCTCTATACAGACATTACTTTGAAAATTTCAAGTGAGAGGTATCATATTTTCTTGATATATGACTTGCTAATAGCCACCAAACAAGTCAGTAAGAAAGTTGCTAGACAAAATCATTAACTTAGTCTACATACCAACAAGGAGATAATTGCATTTTCGTCATTGATGTGGCACCAAGTCCCAGGTCACAAGATATTTTGATGCATTAATATATTGCTATATCAACACCAATAAGTGAAAATTTATAAAATATCTAATAAGGCTGAATTATTTCCCAATGACAACTATCTCATCTGAATATATACACAGCTAGTGTATGGCTGTCCACAGCTGACCACAGCTCCTTCCAATCCCATACCAGTATGTCATCTACACAGATAGACCCTTGTGAAAAGGTTCATCCAAAGAGAAGATCCGTCAAGCACACAGTTTTACTCAATCTGGTAAATATTCGTATTTGGACCAGCAATCGCTCATATGTAAGAGCAGCATCAATCCTGATAAGGACCTTAAATCATGTGCTTAAATCTTTCCATTTGCCAGTTGCTCTTCTTCAGTCAAAATAATACTGTTTTCCTACCTCAGAAGACTATTATGAAGTTCCGTACATTCATATTTGAATATTCTTAGATATTAGAGACAGGGGCAAACACAGGAATTTGACCAGAATAGTAAATCTAACACAAAAGCTTTCCTAGATTCAAGTGAAATGTCACTGACAACTCCTGTGGTCACAGTTTTGCTCCTCTTTGCAAAGGTACCCAAATTCATCCCACAATATGCACATAAAAATATTATCACAAAACAAATGTTACTACAGTATATTAACATTTTACTTTTCTGCCATGAAAAACCTGTGATATGTTAGCAATATTTTCATTATTTTTATCCTACCGTGTGCTTGTCATTTGTGCCAGCTTTGCTTTTTAAAATTTGAAAATATGAAAAAGCCAAACTCCCCTGAAAAGTCACTGTTCCATGTGTAGAAAAAGACAAAGCCCACATACATTTAAAATTTTGACAGCTTTAGTACAACATAGTGGGCTATATGATGAAAAGTTTTTTAAGACATTAACCTTCTGTCTCTTAAAACCCTCATAATTATTTATGCACCATTTAATTTCAAGAATACGGAGATAACCCCTTTCCAAAATAACCACAGGTCCCTTAACACAAGAGTGTTTCCTACTGGAATGTCAGGACACCAGAAGCATGAAGAATTGTGTCTTTCTGATATTGAAAATTTATTCTATATCCATTATTTTCATGGAAGGAAAAAAAAACCCTCAACAAAAATCTTCAGCAGCAGGAGTACACTTGAATGAAGTTTCAGTAAATAAGTTTTACTAGCTTTTTTTGGGGTGTTGTTTTTTTTTTTTCTTGATAAGGTAAGTTTATCTTGACAAATGACACTTTAACAATGCAGAATTTCAAAATACACGCTTCAAAACCTTGTTATTAGAAAACTTCCTTAAATTAGATTTTATCTTATTCTGATTTTTAACAATAGTCTTCAGCTATATTTTAAAATTTCCGTTTGCAACACTGATAACTAGAAATTTTTTTTTCATTAGGAGTTCTTATAAAAATTTAATAAAACTAGTTTCTGAAGAGGGCAAAGTTAAAAGAACTTCATGAGATATTTGTGATAAAACTTCAGAACTTCACTTCCAATCTTCCTTTTGAGCCCTGAAACTTTTGGACCTTTGATCAAAACAAAACAGCTTAGGAAGAGAATGTAAACCAGCAAGGATGTGCAAAGAAATATTCACATCAAATACTTCCTAGTCCCAGTGATGACTAATTTTTCTCTAAATCCATAGACCTAGCTGTAGTCTTCTACTAAAGTGTTTTCTGACAAAGCGTTTCCATAAGCTACCCATTTACCTAAGCCATACTCTTTCTGGAACAAAAACATCCATTTTTTAAATTAAACAGTTGTGCAAGCTACATTGGAAAATGGAAAATGGAAAAATCAGACCTAAAATTTCTGCGTGCAGCCAAACTGGACAGTCACATGTCAAAAGTGTTAGCATTTCTTCTAGCTAATGACAGATAACATCATGAGACTATAGCTTATCTACAGGAAGTGACTCATCGAAACATTGATGTATGTACAATTTCTCCCTCTAGAAGGGGCCAAAGAAATTTGAAGAGACTTCATCCTCTACTGCAATAGAGGCAGACATCACCCCCCCCCTTTTTTATATATATTTCTTTTTTAATTATATTTAGTGTATGTAAGTCATCACTGACATTTTCCTCCTTTTATCTTCCTGGAAAAAAAATAGCTTTTAACTGTTGGGGTCTCTGAGTTGGCATGCTTACTTAGAACTTTTAAAAAGCATTATGGACAAGTGTTTTCAAGGCAACATGCTTCCTTAGTGTCCCAGACGAACATGGTACACAATTAATCATTTTGTCAAGAAATCTTAAGTCTATCAACGACAGATCAATGAAAAAAAACCCCAAACTGTTGATGAAGTGCTTCTTTTAGAGATGTGTTTGAGAGAAAAGAAATAACCATGAATGCCTCTCTATCCGTGCTTTCACTCTTTTACTTAGATAGTTGTGCTTATTTGTAATTCTGACTTGTTCATGTGCTCCCACTACGGTAAAACATTTTAAACATAACAAGTTTCAATGGAGTATTTTGATTGTTAATGGAAAAAAGTCTCATTAGAAGATTTTACTGTGCTTATTTAATGCCAGTTCCCAATGAAAAGCATATAAACTATACTTACATTCTGTATAGAGTAGCTAAAATAATTTACCACTGCAGATGAGAGTTTAGTTATCCCTAATTTTAAATTTACTTTTGTTTCCCAAAGTAATTAACTTAACCATCTTGAAGTGTATATACCTATATCAAGACAGGAAGCTTTATCATACTACATAGAGAGTTAAATTTAAGTATTACTGTGTGTCAAGCGAGCAATTATGGCATTTGTAAATTGATAACCCTGTCATCATTACTCTACATGTGAAATTAGGGCTCAGCAAAATTCTGACTGCCCATCCTGCAGGATAATCTAAAGCCAGGCTAATCCTAAAACTAGATGTCAAAATAACAAGTTTACATATATATATGTATATGTCCTGAAAAAATACATTTGTTTTCAACCCTAATATTTTATCAGCTCTTGCTACAGTAAGTTAGTAGCACGTAATTGTCAAAGCAAGTGAAAGACTGCCCAAAAACGTTGATAGAATCAATGCGCCTTCACAGCACAGCAGAATTCGTTAGACACATTCCTGGTGATGGGCTGCTCTGTTGAACAGATGTTTGATCCCCAAGTGAACCGTTCTACTTGAAGCATAGTGGTACAATCCCCGTTTAGTTACTCTCTCTGAAGAAAAGTAACTTTTCTCAGTACAGCTCAGAAGATACTTTTAGCTTTTGCAGACTTGCAAAGAACCCCTAACTCCCACTGATTTCAGGTTAACGTCAGCGCAACCCAAAACAAGTTTCAGGTTGTTTCAGGCGGTTACCTGTAAGCTAAACAAACGTACTTGTCTCTCAAGCAGCTGAAACAACCTGAGAGGCCCATTAAAAAAGGGTAGTGCTGTGAGGCAGCAGTAGTCTGTTTTATTCCTGCAATGTAGCTTTGGGAAAGGCAACCCAGCCTCATAGATCAGGACACAGATCAGAACTAGCCCCTGCCTGAGGCAGAGTCCATGCTGGGGGGGCTGTTCCATGCATCATCCCCTGATGCCATCTACCCTTTCCACCCCCCCAGTTGCCAGCCCCCAACCCTCCAGGATACCTAGCTCACTGGACTGCAGGATAGTCCTATACGTCTTTGAAACCCAGAGAGGTTTTGCAGCCTGGTACTCATCCTTTTAATCCTGTTTTTATTAATTTCCTGAATTTCAAACCCAAGCCATTTACATTCTTTTTTTTTCCTCTTGTGATTTCAGGTGTACAGTTTAGAGATGAGGCACAGTCCTTTGGAAAGACAGCTTTGCAATTAACCATTTGAGTGCATGAAGAATTACGTCACAGCATCACATTTGCTTAAAAAGAATGCAGCCTGCAATAGATAGCTTGTAAAAAACAACAAGGTTAGTCTTTTTTTATTAGATAATAGGATATTTTCATGTTGGCCAGGAACACCTCTGTGTTCATACTGATAAAGATCTCTTTTTTTCCCCTGCTGACTTTAAGGAAAGGAGAACGAGGCATTTCAGATTTTATTACCACGGTCACTGCTGAAATGTGTATTAAATTAGAGATGTGCCAGTGCTGGGTTTTTAACAATAATTCAGACAGCTATAGAACCACTACAGACATGTCAGTCTCTTCTGTCTGCTTAACACTTGCTTCAATAAATCCAAATCAGATGCTGGCTCTCCAAGTCCACAGTAAAGCCTATGAACTTAAAACAAATACCTTTCTAAACCACCTCTTATTAAAGACAGACATATATAAATGCGCGTATATTCATAAGAAACTAAGCTTTCCAGACCAAGCAGTGCTCACTATTACATAATTGTTATCTACAGTAGTCGAGTGCCTCAATTTCTGAGCCACTCTCTTTTAGGTTAAAGAAGAGGATGATGATTAAATGCAGATGAGAGAGTTGTGTTTTCCTGTTAAGGTAGCAGCAGAGTTGGAATGTCTTTGGATATATATGCACACGTATGTACCATGTCCCAGCTTTGCTAAGCCTAGTTTTGGTTTTTGTCAGTAGGATATCACACAGCTTGACTAAATCCTCCCTGCCAAAAGCAAGATAAACCAAAATTTTGAATGTGAAATCACAATACATCACTGGTATGGAAACTTTGGGAAGAAAGGAGAAAAATATTCACCTCACGGCGTCAGTGAGCTGGTATTTGAGTTTAATTGAATTGCAGTCATTAGCCATATATTTTAACTACACCCCTTGACTACTCTTTATGAAGTATTTTATACATGGCATTTTCTCTGATTCCTTTTCATGACAATTAAGCCCCTGCGAGAGGTACAAGTGACCAAGCCATTGTGCACCAGAAATTCACCTACAACTATTCAAAGAGGTAGGTACAACATCAAAGTGTCCCTGTGACCTACAGTAAAGCAAAAATGTCAGAGTGCTATTGACAGGCAGAGGCAAGCAGAAGAGGCCACAGAGATTAATGACACCATAGTGATTTCTCCAAGCCACTGGGCAAATAGTCACAGCACAGTAGGAGAAAACACGGCAGCAAATCCCTCTGCGGCGGCTGCAGGAGCTCAGGTCATCCCCAAAAGTCCAGCCACTTGTTCCAACATGGCAAACGCACATTCAGAGCAGCACTGAGCTAAACACACGAGTCCACACGTGAACAGGCTGGCACGCTTCTCCCTTGCCAGCTTCTGGGGAAAACAGAGCAAGGCCGGGCTGAGTTTGGGAAGGTGGCACAGGCAGCTGTCAGCAAAAACCCATCTGTAGCTCCACGAGGCAAAACGCAAAGCCCTGGTTTGCCCTAACAGACTGGTTAGGAGCTTGCCTTAGCATTTCCCTCCTGGCAAACACCAAGGGTAATTATGGTTACCATGTGCTAGTAAATAGCCACTACCTCCAGAAATACAATGCCTTTTTTATCTGAAGGAAGAGAACTCCCCAATCAGCACTGCCATTTGAATTCAGATATTCCTCCTCCCAACATAATTTGCTATGCATTTCCCATTGAAGTGTCACGTATGGATGTACACTTCTATACAGTGACTATAATACTTTGTGATCAACAGAGACTGATTTATCCTCTCCTTTTTAATATGTGCTTTATACTTGACAGCCTTGTAAAGGTTGGTGGCAAATTGCTGCAATTAGAAAATCTATGTTGCCATAAATTTTGAGACAGGACAAAGAAGAGTTAGCAGCAATTCTGTGGTGCTGTAAATACTCACTTTTACCTGGTTTGAATATTACAAAGGAGTGGAACAAGTCACTTCCATCCAGGGAAATATTGATGAGAATGGGGAGGTCTGTAAGAAGCTCAGCATGTTTTTCTCAGTTCTGCCCCTATACCAGAGTAATGTCCAGGCTCATGTGTTTTCAGTAACATGCATTACAGTTATGGGCCTGTCTCTAATGAGCAACATGGCGAGCTGTTAGAGATGCCCCAAGAGGGAGCAGATGGGGCAGGAGGCTCCCAGAGCAGTGCTGTCACCCCAGTGGGTACTGGGCTGTACCAAGCAGCCCAAGTACAGCTGCATGGTGAATTGGCTATGTTGCTTCTCCTTCCTGTCCTACACAGGGCAAAGGCAGATCCAGTGATAAGCTACTCCCATGATTTGATTTTCATTTTCTTGAGGGTGGAGTTCAGCCTCCCCCAAACTATGTGATACTCCAAGTGTTTGGTATGCTGAGACTCATTGAGTGGAAATACTCAACTCTTACTTTCCTTTTTTAAGTGAAAAATGAAGGGAGGGAGAGATTTTATTTTTAATAACATTCTGTCAAACTTAAACACATATGGGAACACAACAGCTTTCCAGAGGAAAGTTTTCTTGAGAGAATTGCTCAGGTCTGGAAGTCCTGGACATGGGGAGGAAGACCCTCACAACTCAGCATCAGGGTATTCGCCTGGTATGAGGTAAGACCCAGTGCCTAACCACAATCTATTCCCCGTATGCTAGGTGAGTAACCCATCCACAAAACTGTTACGTCTTCTGGTATAGCTTCCATCTCCCAATAGAAACGTTTTAAATACCCTGGTTTCCTTCTGCTTTTGATAGGGAAGCTTTCTGACACGATCAGTGTTCCTACCCACCTCTGTTGATGAGATGTCCAGTGATCATTATGAAGTCATATGACTTTAATGGCCATAAAGTTACATGTGTTTAAAAATCCTTACAGGATTGTATTGAAAGAACATTACTGCCCTTTACAGTCTACAGACATTTAAGGGACTGAGGCAGGACAGGAGAAGACAGAGTAGGACATCAAGGAGAAAAGAAACTCCTCCTCTCTTCCCCGCTAAAATCTTGTATCTAAACAAAGGAGGACAAATGTAGGAATAGCTTGGTGGGAAAAAGTGCCAAGGCAGTTCAAACATAATCAGTTTTTCAGATTGGTTAGCCCTACTTGGCTAACACTTTCACAGGGTATTAACCAGTTATAAGTATAAGCATTCTTACCCTCTGAAACGAGAAATGTTCCAGAACAAATTTCTTTCACCTTCTTCCATATGGCTCTATAGCTTGCTAATCAGACCTTATACAACCTTGCAGGGTGGAAGCAATGTATATAGCCCATTACTGGCTCTTGTTTGGGCCACAGACTGATCGATATTAGGAGATAATAGGTGCAGGCTTTCCAACACTGTCTTTTGAGAAACACCGGCTAAAGGAACTATTGAGGTCTGCATGCTAAAAATTGTACAAGACCGCTTTTCAGCAATGATTAGAATCATGAGAAAAAGGTAAAGTAAAATGTCAGTGCTATAAACACAAAGCCAGAGTGCCCTCTCTCATTTTCTCAAGCCCTTACCTCCTCAAATAGAGACCCCTGAAATGTCATATAAGATAGAAAGCAAGTGTAACTAAAAACACAGCAAATTGATGGGACACTTGAAAAAATGTTGTAATGAGTAAATAACAGTTTACGGGCATATTCAAACATTCCCACTCTTCTGCTGCTGCTGCTTCTTCAATCCTCCTCTGCAAAAGCACGAGCTCCCCTCGGAAGTAAAAGTATCAAAAACCTTGTTCCTGGAATGCAGCTGAGGAGGTAGAAATGCTTATGCTTTTGAGCTAATGAAATATGCTTTAAGTATCCAACCCCTCCCACAAACTAAATGCTCAAAATTATAGACAGATTCACAAACTAGCGAGGAGCCAGCTAGCTGAATTTCAGCTTTTTTCTTTCCATAGGATAGGATGGAATATGGCAGAACCATCTGTAAATGCACTTGGGTTTCAGCACAGAAGGAATCAAGAATTCATTAAAGGCTACTTTAATAACATTAATGTCATCTCGCAATATTCTATAAAAAGATCTTTTACAGAGGTTGTTAGACTAGCACTATGGTGCAGCAAACCACCATCATACCAGAACCCTTCACTTGAACAAGGGGTCTACACCTGTTCCTGAGTTCAATTCTATTTCTTTCCTCCATAACAGCATGGATGAAAACTTGAATTAGTCTGTTCTGATCATGATAGGAGATAGCCATAGATTGTGGAGATGCATATACATATGTTTGTACATATATAAATATGAATGATAAATATGTATATATCTACCGACAAAGGTACCATCTCATCTGTGTACATATATATTTGCACTTCTGTCTTGAATTCAGGTGGAGTGCAAAATGAAGAAGTTGATGTCAAGGCATTGCACAATTACATACATTTTACTTTCTGTTGCTAGGACACCGCAGCTGCGTCTAGAACCTCTTCCCATTCATGCTAAGGCACCCGCCACTTACAGGGCTGCGTGACACATGGCCAAGCCCAGCGAGCTCACCTTCCTGCCGTCAGCCTGGTCTCCAGACCCCTCTGCTCAAGCCCTCCATAACTGGCCAGTTGGACTGCAGCAGACATTATGCAATGGCTGTTACTTCACTCATCTCTAAAAGAAACTACAAAAAACTCATGCTAAGAGGAAATATTATAAGAGTCTGGATGCTTCTTTGACTGTAATGCGTTTTATTTTTTACCTTGAAAAAGTGGTAATTGCGCTCTCCAGGCAGTATACGGCTAGTAACATAGTAATGGGGTCATTAAATAAAGTATTAGGTATTTCTAAATTTTTTGGACAATATAAAAAATGTCCAAAAATCTGTCATTGAAAGATAACTTTCTGCTTGAGCTCAGTTCAGCAAGTTTCTGTGAACAGCTTATGGCCAATACAAAGCCACCAATAACACAACGTCTTCACAGTGAGCATCAGAGTTCAGTGAATATCACACTGTACAGCTTGGGTGGGTTGCAGCCCAATTCAGTTTACGCTTTGACGTAATCTATGAAGTGCATTGTACATGGCAATTGTCAAATTTTACGGTACTAGGCTCATTGAAAAATGAGCTGTGTACTAGAACTGTACAGCACTGGTGCTTCTTACCGGGAGCAAGGCCAGACTTTTTGGCTGTAATTGAACCTTTAGCGTCCATCCAGACCCTCTGTGTCAACATTATTCTGAGCAACATAACTAGTTGGCAGAGGCTTCCTTTTATTTCTTGGACTACATCTGGATCTGTGAAGCAATGTTTTATGTTACGAGGTAGAGGTTTAGGGTATAAAATCAGACTATACAGACAAAACTGCCATGAAACTGTTTGTCTGGACTTTTTTTTTTTTTTT
>Ga0065711_1000273_pt1 | contig 76471 bp, 55 predicted proteins | sample Hoacrofraction12_FD_59098 | JGI IMG/M metagenome (GOLD analysis project Ga0065711, IMG submission 59098) | Hoatzin crop microbial communities from Cojedes, Venezuela - Epithelial fraction 12 v2 (version 2) | ecosystem: Host-associated > Birds > Digestive system > Esophagus > Crop | place...
CCCCCGATTTTTTTTTGCATTACTTTCCTTTTTTCACGTTTGGCTCCTGTCCCTCTTTTCTTCTTTCTTCTTTTTTCCTCTACTTTTCTTCATATTGTCTCTTGCTTCTTTTTTTTCCTCGGTACCTTCTCCTTACCATACATTATCCTGCTAGTACTTCTGGTATCTCACTGTTATTTTATTAACTTTGGCTCATACAAGGGCAGATATCCCCAAAGCTCATCAAAATCCAGTGTGAAATACAACTAGAGAAGGGACAAAAGAGAGTGAGATGTGTTTAATTTCATCTGTCTGAATCAGCGGTTTCATGGTGGTTGGCTTTCGGTAGCAAAGAAGAAAGATTGTAGGGATAATAAAAAGAGCTTGTTGGAACATCTTAGATGGTCCAGAATCTGCAGCTGCATCTGAAGATCTCCTGTTCCTGTGTTTGTCACAGGTATATCAGTGTATACAGGCTGGAAAGATGAGTGAGAACCTGCTAGCAATGAATATGACTGCTCTTAATAGTTGTCCAGGGATAGGGAAATGGGAGACAAATACCATTTTGAGGTCGAGTGGTCACAAAAGTTTGGCATGGATCTGAAACGTTGCTTCTCAGAAGGCATCCTTCCTCTTCTCTCATTTCCTTGCTCACGTCCCGGTCACTGGCTGCAGGATGTAACACGCAGATGAGAAACTCAGATGGGGAGCTCCCAAATTTATACTACTGCTCAATCAATCATCTGTGGGAACAGCAGAAATCAGAGGAGGCAAAGAAGATCCAAACATAATAAACCCACTGAAAAAGGTATACATATTTCCCTTGGACACGGGTTTGGGATGCTGGTTTCCATGGAATGTAGACCATTTAAGGATTCCAGTTGAGTTCATTGAATTGTAGAAAATTCTTAGGGATTTTCCATCAAAATATTTCCAAAGAAGTATTTGGTTTCTATCACAATAATATTAAAAAATCGGTTCTAAAATATAAGCATCACAGAAATTGCTTCAAATTTTCCTTTGAACTAGACAGGTATAACCCCTACTCTGAAGCTCGTGGGAGAGAATAATGTGCCCCAAAATATCATTATCATGAGGCAAATTGACATATCTTGAGGATTTTAACTTAAAATAATTTTTTTAGCATTTTCAAACTATCCTTTAACTATTTTGCAATAAAATTACATTATGTTTAACTTCTTCTGCTATCAATCCTATTGGTATATTGAAATCTCTTAATGGGACAAAATTCTACATGTGAATCAGTTCGGTATTCTTTTGTAAATATTAAATAAAAACATTTCCCTAAACCCACAAACTTTCTGCTTCCTGGGGAATAACATAAACCCTGCTGTGAAGCTGTCCTTGGATATTTGTAAGTGTAAGTAAACAACAAAATACTTCATTAACAAAACAGTTGTGTAGAAAAAAATCAGTTCATCAATCTCTTTGAGTTTCTACTATTAAAAAGAAAAGCTTCTTTTAATGATTTTTTCTTATTTTTCCCCATTAATTTTGACAAATTTTAAATTAACACAATAATGTATGAAAAGCTCCAGGGTTTTCCAGTTCTAACCGAAACACTTTGCTGAAACCACAGCTTTTGCTCTCTTCTCCTTTAAAGATAGACTTTCAGTTAAAGATGAACTTTCAGTTAAAGCATAACATTGAGTTTAAGAAGAAAATTAATCCGATGAGCAAGATACGTGGTTTGGGGTTAAAATCTCCTTTTTTTTATGTACAGCAAAACAAGTGTCCCCTCCGTACCTCAGTTCACCCATCAAAAAAGGGCAGATGTGGCATTGCTGTGACATACCTGAAGTAGAGGCAATTTTGTATGGATTTTCTTTCAAATGTCAGTTGTCTGGGGAAGTGAGAGAACAGACTGGGAGGGATTTATTCCCATTGTAGTCTAGTCTCAGCCCAGTTGAGTTGAAGCGTGGTCTGGGTGGTCTGACCAGGTGGAGGGCCACTCCATCTCTAGGTTACGCTATTGCCAAGGCTTCAAACTGCACACGTGGTTTGATTCTGGATGAGGCAGTAAGGGAAAGCGTCAGCATGAGCAGAGATAACAGTGTTCAAACTCCCACTGCCTTCAGAGATTATTTTTTAAATTGCTGATCGTGAGAAAAATTATGGGCCAAATTGTCTGCTTATGTAGCTCATCTCAACTCCAACAGAGTTATAGTAGGAGATGCATCGACTATATCCAGAGTATGCCCAGCTTTCTGCGTTCAAACAGGATGAGAATAGCTGAAAAAAATGCATGAGGTTTTTATAAGCACATTTTGAATTCTTATTTATGTGTCTTCTCTATTTTCAATCTTTTGGATATGCTGGGATCATGGGGCAGGGGGGAGTTTGTGGTGTTGGTTTTTTTCCAGCTGCATCTACAGAAAAAATGCACTGCATGTTTTCTTACACACAAAAAAAAGTACCCCTTAATACATGTCTCCAAGAACTGGGGATTTACCTGAAAGACCAAAGAAAGCTGGTATCATTGGACAGTGGGGTAAAGGAGAATGTAATAACTACTTCCCTATTAATACTCAGCATCATGGACACTTTCGCCAGCTTCCTCTCATGGGCACTCCATTTTACAGGAAAGCAAGATGGAGATCTCTGGGATCTTATTGGCACTTCTTTTCACAGCCTCAGAAGGGAGATGAATAGTTAATGACCCAAATTCTTACTTTCGTCAACCACTGAACTGGCCCAAATCAGAGACTTGGACCTGGCAACCTCCTTTATATGTAGTTTTATTCCCAGACAAATTAATAATGACTAAGATTCGAGCGGCTCAGCCAGCTTCAGAACTTGGATGGCTTTTCTGTATCATATTCAGTGCCTAACATGCCTGGCAACAGCGTCCAGGCTTTAACTGTTGCGAGTGAAGGAACCACTTGCCTCAACGAGTCCCGCACAATGGTTTTGCTGCCACTGCTAATATTTGAACAATGTGTTTGCCAATTACGTTAATACAAGTAAGTCCCTTGGATCCCAAGGAAAAGGCTGTGCAAACCCAAAGTGAAAGAGATACTGGTGGCCTGGCTACTCCGCAGAGACTCGTGCTACAAGGCAGGCAGAGGCAAGACAAGGACAAGACAGAATAGTGAGTTTTCTGCCAGAAGGGACAGCATGGCTTAGCTGAGCTTAGCTTGGCTAAGTGATGGGTGACTCCCAGAACTGAGGCTGGGATGCAGATAGATGGATGGGATATCAGAGATTCCTGGCCTGTGAAGTGCCTCCTGGGAGTCAAGTATTGACCACATTCCCTTGATTTCTCCAGACATTCTCAAACTGAATTCGTCCAGGTGAAACACAAAGATATTTTACACTGATTTTCCATTTCTAAGTGATCTGTTCTAGAGTCAAAGGTTGACAACCTTCTGCTTCTCTTAGCTGCTTTCTTGATAAACCTGTCCTCCTACTCACTCATCTATGCCTGCTTTCCCACACTGCAACCTGCCATAAGGCCCTGCTGATCCGTTCGCCTCTAGGTTGAGTTAACTCTTTGTTCTGGAGGAAAGTATCATCCATGAGTGCTGAGAGTGTGTGCTCATAGGAAAAAAGTTCCTCCAGGATGTGGGGAAGCAGTCGGAGTGTCTGGGATTCAGAGAGGGCAGCATGAACTAGGGAATGAGACCATGCATAGCAAGCTGGCAGATGGCAACATGTGTCTTCTTTTGCCTCAGTGTCCCCGTCTCTACAGACAAGGCCACTGGGAGTCATGCTTCTTTTTTCAAGTGACATGTTTCTAGCTGCCTTCCTCCTCAGATCAGACCTGAAGTTAGGAAGTAGCCTTGGAAACCAGGGAGGGTTTTAGTGCACTGCAACCCTTCCATTTTTTGTGCACACACATCCATGCTCACATGCACATCCTCACACTGAAAAATAGCACAGATCTTGCCACTGCTGTTCTTGTGAAACAGAAAATACCACACAGCTGGTTTAATAGCCCTAAAAAGTCCCATTTGGAGCTGTTCAGGAGCTAAACCTGATTGTTACAGATATGCTCATAAAGCTGTCATCATTACTTGCCACCCACTGCCACCATGGTGCTGAGGTCACCTTTCCAGGAAGGGGAAGGCCAGTTTTACCTAGGCACCATCCCACAGCTGGGGATGTCGTTAGCACCCCTCTTTTTTCCCAGGACAGTACTGACAACTTCTTTGAACTAGCAGAAAAACCTCCTGCCGCCCCAAAGTGCATGGTCTTCTTGTTCTTGTTTCAGCTCCAAATGCCCATCTGTCTCCAGCCATTTCCTAAATTATGCCTGAGCAGCCTCTATTTGTTTCCTTCTCAATCTGCTCCAATATTGTGGGTTTGAAAGTTCACCTCCAACCTGGCCATTATTGGCTTTGCCTAACACTTAAAAGCAACCGTGAAAAACAGGAGCAGAGAGAGGCAAGCAAGAGTCCTGAGAAATAATAAACAAATTAAATGCCAGCTGAGCTCTGAAAGGCATTTTCTAACCCAAATAGAAAATACAGATTGCCCTTTCATTTTAGATCAGAAATAGGTGGCTGTTGCTTTTCTTTTGCTTTTTTTCCCTTCTTTTTTCTTTTTTTTCCATTTAATGAGTCATCTTTCAGAAACTCAGCAAGGTGGTTCTGGAAGGGCTAGATGGAGGTGAAATTACAACGAAGTGACAAACTCAAATGTAGAGGGTACCAAGATCTGGCAGGCTGTCCCTGTCCCTGGCATTACTCCTCCCACAGCTGAATTCCTCTTGCCAGTGTTTCCCCTTGGCTGTCCTCCTCTCCCAGGCTCTCCTTTCTATAAATCAATCTTGCATCTCTGTGCTTTGGTTCTATATCCTTTACCTCTCTTCTCTGCCTCAGGCTAATGCTTTGGTTTTCTTTAGCATCACTGTGCAGCTTTTTTTTTTCTTCAAAATCCTCAGTTCCAGTCCTTCTCTTTGTCCCTGAGATGGCCCATTCCTTCCCTACACTATCCATGTTTATCAGCAACATCATGGATTTGGCAGTTTTGCCTTTACATTAAGACCCTTCAGACATTCCCTCTGATTGCTCATTTAATCCCCTAATTCTCTTTTCTGTCGTTACAATGTTTTTTTCCCCATTGTCATCTCACACAGGCTCGCCTTCACCTTTAGCCCATGCTCCTCCCTCCATGAGCTGCCCCTTGCCGTAGCTTTCCCCCTTTCAGCCTTTCAGTCTCAGCCTTTTCTGTATTCCAGAGGAACACCAGCTTGAAGATACTCTTCTGTTTCAGGGTCCGATGGTTTGCTAGTATTATATGCACCATCACGCCACGGTTTTCTCTCTGGAACTCACTAAAGGCATCTCCTGGGTGACCTCCAGTCAGCTTTGCTCTCCAGTGCACCATCCATGCTGTGTTTTGAAATCCCAGCACATGCATAAGGGAGCTTCTTCCCTCATGCGAGCTCTCTCCCAACAGCCAGCTCCTGAAGCATGAGATTAGAGGAGATGGAAGTTATAAAAACTCACTTGCAGGAGAAATGCAGACAAAACCCAGCTCAGGTCAGAACATGACTGGCATTCACCCAACTGTTGTGTGAGTGAGCACCAGGACGAGCTGTACAAGAAGGAGTGCAAGTGCTTCACCACTGCTGAAGAGCAGAAGTCAGACACGTGTCCAGAGGAGGCTTGCAATGAAATGCACCGATAGATAGGCAGGTAGATACGGATATATAGATGTATTGATAGATATAGATAAATAAAAATAATTTATAAATTCTCCTCCTTTCTACCACTCTTTTGCATCAATACAATTTTTTTGCTGGGATCCAAGAACAGCAGTGCATCTGCAAACGGATCTGTAACCAGAACTCAACAGCCTAAGTGACAGCGGTCTCTGGGGACTTAAAAATCTGCCTGTGCCTCAGGAGACCCTATTTCCAGTCTTATTTCCTATAGGTCTTTCAACTCCTGAGTGCAATGGGATGCTATACAGGAGGGTGCTTCTATAGGCCCTGCTTTATAGATACATTAAATACCATTAAAAAGACCCCTATGGAAGTCTACAGTGAGAGCAATTAATTCATACCAATATGATATTGGGAGCAGCTTGTTTGAGAGCAGTATAAATGGAAAGAAATCCAGCTCTCCTGTAGGTCTAATGGGGAAATATTCTGAATAAACCCTGACTTATGTTTCTTCAATGCAGCATTTCCTCAAGGAGCAAATAACTTGCCATGATTTCCTTAGTTTGAGTTTACCCACAGGCATTGGCAACCCAGAGGGGCAAGGTATATATCCCCTTCTCCCCCCTCAAGGCTTGAGAATAGGGAAAGAAAGTAAAGAAAACTATGAAACGAGCGGATTCCCATGTCCTGCTTTTCAACCACAGGACACCTTGCACTCTCTTGCTGCTGGTACAGAAGTGGCCGGGCAACGCTGTGAATTAGTAGCACTCATTACTGCATCCTTTAGCATTCAGAGCCTCGCAGACGTCTGCAAACCTCCTCAAGAGCCCAGTGGAACATTTAAAAGAGAAGCTGCAGCATTTTCTTTTAAAGAGCTGCAGTTCTGTCTCCAGCTGAAGTGCTGTTGTAGCTCACTTCTGGGAGAGAGAAGCCTTCTACGGCTGTATGACTATGCTACTTCAGACTGGAGTCCTTGGGGAACCATCATAAACACGCTGTTGAGACAGCCGAATAATGCAGGCAGCATTTCATCAGTCCTCCTGCTACCTGGGAAGGGGATGGTCCTGGCACAGCCAGGGTACAACCCACCATGTCCCATCAACAGTGTCCTAAGGAATGGTCACTTCATGTCTTCCCCTTTGGGAAATCTCAGAAGTGGACACCAGCAGAACGTTCTTTCTCTTCCCTCAAAGCACCAAATTACTGAGCACTTGAGGGGAGTCAGCTTACAGATATTTTTCATTCAAGCAGCAGCTAAGGGAGTTTTGCTGCCCTGTGCTGCTGTTCGGTTTGGTGGCATCTGAAGAGGCTCCCATTGCTCTGGCTCCTCGGCTTTTCATTCATTCTCCACAGCCCTTTTACACTCCCTGCAGACCCCTCTGGCCAGCTTCTCCCATGCATGCAATGATTCTGATGGGTCTCAGAAGCGGTAGAAAAGTCTCCTGAAAAAAAGACTGAGTGTCTCTCTAGACATTTTAGATGCTGACTATTAAAAACAGCCACTCATTGAATTTTGCCCTGGATTTATTATCTACTGTATGACAAGCATCTTTGACAGCCCATTCCTGACCTCCTTCAAGCCTATAACCAAGCCAGATGTCTTTTTTACGAGGACTGTAATCCTGGATTTCCCTACTTGGTAACACTAGCACTTAGACAGAAGGGAAAGGAGGGGAGAAGAAAAAAGTCAAAAGCTGAAAAAAAATAAATACTCAAGTCTTGCACACTACTAACCATAGCAACAGCATGATCTTAACACTGCAATCTCTGTCCTTCCTGTGCTTTCTCCCCAGGGGAACAGATCCCTCATCGTGTTTTGTGTTAACTCAAGGACCAAGAATGTGCCGATTCATTGTGGTGGCTGCTTCTAACTTTGAAGGGACTTTCACAATATTTCTTGGTATTCTGATAAGTCCCATGCCTTGGAATCGTGTTATTTTGTATGGATCATATCAAGTTTTCTCATTCTCTCTTTCAAATACATTAATATTTTCTTTCCTGTAAAGGTGCTTCTTATGGGTCTGCAATTTTTTAAAAATAGTAACGAAACTTAAACAGTCAAAGAGACAGAGCAGAAATGTATACAAACACTCATTATTTACTAATCTTTTCCATAAAGTACCATTATCCTTATAATGAGCTTTTGATTTTTTGCGAATCTGTCACCTTATTATTGGAGTTGGAAGTGCAACTACCTATTGTGAACGGTTCAGGTTCCTCACAACAGTAAACAGTACCTATAGTAATAAAGGTTAATTGATAGGATGGTATCATCACAGTGGGCTGGTTCAAGATACCACCCAGAGCCTCTAGATCTCCGGGGTTCTGGCAATGAACCTGAGGGCCCGGGCAGCAGCAGGCAGGCAACCCTCTCAAGAGCTTCATCTGCAGACGGGGCTGGTGGGATTGAGGCATTGCAATTTCAGTAGCCAGTAGCCCTGCAGAGAGCAATGGAGATGCCCTAACATCAAGCTACCTTTCACTCTCTGGTAATGTTTAATTATTCACTTAAAACTAGGTTTCATCTCCTGGCTTTGTGTCCATAGGAAGCCACTATGTGTATCTGTGCTCACTGTCACACTTTGATCCTAAACAAACATGCAGGTAAATTATAACATCCATCAAATGACCACACAATGTGAAAATCCATTGCAGAGTGTATCTTTTTTAACAGCGCTATTGAATAAATTAACCAGGTAGCAGAACAGTAACCTTGAGATAAATGATTAGGTGGTTTTATTTTTTATTTGGGAAAAAAAAGGTGACACAGTTTTATCATATTTATAATAAAAGTCATTGACATAATAAAACACTCCCATCACATCAGTATTCATTTCTGCAAATAGAGCGCTGACGTTTTATAATATTAACATGTGTTATAAATGTCACTGATATATTAAGATTTTCAGTCTCTCCAACCAAAAATATAGAGAGATGACTGAGGAAGAGATGACTAATTCTAAGAGATTAAAGAGAACATTTTCTCATGCAATTAAATCATCTTCTGGTGATTGTGAGCTGCAGGAAACATACAAAAGTCCAGTTCTGTGATTGCAATTTTTATAACCAGCACAGAATGACCTGGGGCACTGAGTAACTTGGATATTAGGAAAACTTCGGCATGTTGGGAAATGCATGAGTTGGCGAGCTACTGTGTAGAATGTGTACTACATGGTAGTATGGCTACACCTACTGGGGCTCAAAACCTTGCTCAGTGCCTTTGGGAAGTCTCCTTGCACTGAGATACACTGCCTGGACCAGAGTTGGAGATCTTCCCATCCCCTGGGATGCAGGGCCAGCGGTCAAGAAAAGACCCCTGGGCTTCCGCCTTTACTGCAGGAATACGAACAGCTGCAGGGAATTGAGTCCTGAACAGGACATTTGCTGGCTGTGCTCTGTTTCTGGCAATGCCAGCCTGTTGGCACAAGGTGTTCCTCCAGCTGTGTGGAAGAGTTCAGCTGATAAACAGGAATGTGAGTAGAATGTGACAGAGAGGTGCAAGGCCAGGACATGGCCTGTATTGCAACAGAAACCCAAGGGATGAGTTGTTAACAGGGCTAGATGCAGGAATGTGAGCTTTAGTTAATGACTAAATGATAAACAATGAGCAAGGAATGAAGAAGTCCCTTGATACCATGATTAATTCTTTCTAAGAAAACATTTCTAAAGTTCTTGGGTCCCATCAAGATTTCATTGAACTTACAGATCCTGTCAGGCCTTGGGCTTACAACAGAGCTCCGTGCTAGCCAGAAGGTAAGTCTAGGTTTCAAACCCAGCAGACTCTGGCAGGAAATCCAGAATGAAAGATATTTATGAGCTCTACTGGTCTTTGAGTTTGAACTTCCTACAAAATTTAATCTGAGAATTTCATCCCATGATTTTTGTATTACACCTGTAAACTCTGTCTGTCTTAATATTTTTACCAGAAGGAGCTATTTGTGTTTTGTACAAGGTCAACACAGAAATTTTACACCAGCACAGTTTCTAAGTCAGTTCTGGGGACTTTTTTTAACCAACAGTTAAAGCAGTGCAGCACCTGAAATGCATTCCCTCTCAGCTGTTTAAATGACACGTCAGTATTAATTATTTTTCCTCCTACATGTAAATAACATATATTTATACAATAGTTCGTTTCCCTAAAAAGCTTACAATCTAATCAGGCAAAAGAAAAAAGAAATAAAAAGCCAGGAAGAGCAAGCAGTTAAGGGGCTGACCCAAAATTACTTAGGTTGGCATTGCAAATCAGGTGTCCTGAGGCACAGGCTGAATTTAAAGATCACTGTTGCTTCAGCTGTCAAGATCTGATGACAGCAATGCACTGCAGTTGTCACCACCAAGAAAAGATACTGGCTGCAAAAGGGTGGGAGAAAGGAAGCAAATTGTAAATCATTTTTATATATCTATGGATCTATCTATTTATTCATATCTATCTGCTTGTCTATCAATTTTTCCTAACCTCCTCTTTTCCACTGAGATGCAGATGTCTTCAAAATGTTTTCGTCAGCTTCCCAAACAAATGTCACAGACATTGCCAAATTTCAGTTCACAGGAGAGAAAATGTGTGTACTTTATATTATTCATTTATATTCAGGGAAATGGTACTGCTGTAATTATGCCTGAATAGAATAGGGGTAGGGAAGGCCTAAATAAATGCATTCCTAGACAACTGGAGTAACAAATTTTTATTAGGTTTGCAGCTTCTTCCAGTTCCGCTTTGCCAATGTTGCAACTCATGGTCTTTGAATGGGAGCAGGTGATGGGAAATAAACCTAGTAAACATGTTCTACAAACACCTTGTTGACCTTCAGCAGTTACATCCTTAGTTACTGCAGAAGAATTTGTTTAAGGGTAATTTGATCATGGGCATCCTCCTGGGGTTACTGCTGCTACAGGTCTTGAAAGGGGTCTGGCAGGGTTTATTTGTGTCACTTGTCAGGGTTTCCTCTCATGGGATTCCCAATTACAGCGGCGTCAGGGAGGTATAAATTTAAAACCTTCAGGCTCCGTGCGTCTCTGCAGATGAACTCATTGGTGCCTACAAGAACCATTCCCATTATAAAATATCACGTAAAATGACAGAGACCTTGGACCGCTGAGAGCAGAAAAAACAATAAACATCCCACAGAGAGGAAATGAGTTTTCTCCCCCGTCCGCCTTTCCTTTTTGCTCCACTGCATAATAACGGTGTGTGTTTGGATTGCAGGGGGCTGCTGGGGCCACGGGTGACAGAAGGAGGGAGAAGCAAAGGCAGCAGAAATGGAGATTTTGTACTTACTAAAGCAAGTTATTTTTCAACCTGCGCTCAGCTCTAAAGTTCACCACTGAATTATTAAGTGTGGCAGGCTTAGAATCTGCTTCAGCAAAGAACAGCTATATTTCTTTGGGAAAGCACAGAAGCTCAAAACTTGGGACTGTGGGTAAAGCAGAGCAACTCCAGTCTATGGACTGGAGCCAGCCACCTTTACACCATCCACAGGAGGTGGTCTGTAGTCTAGAGTTCTTCACTTTTCACTGTCCTTCCCCCACTGCAGGCTGCTTGTCTCTTGTCTCAGCCCAGCTGCCACACGGCAGTGAGGAAGAAGAGGTAAACTTGAGGTAGGCAGTGAGAGTAGCAGACAGAATAGATCGTAGGATCTGGACTCGTGTGAAGATTCCTCCTCTAAAGCAAAAGTCAGGATTAACGGACTGATGGTGGGGGAAAAGAATGACATAGCGAATCTTGCACTTATCTAGGTGTTACCAGAAAATCTCATTTCGCAAAGAGTTAGAAAACATCCAAATGTGCATACTCATGTGCAAATGACTGAGGGGCAGAAATTCTATCTTTTCACTCTTATCCAACAACTGTACCCAGCTTAAACAAGTCACTGCATAGTAATAGACCCTACTGATCTCTACAAACAGTCATCTCTCTATTCTTTGACTGCACGTGAAACGCTTACCATTGATGACTGGCAAGAATAAGATCTTGAGGTTTCAGTGTGGTTACACCACTGGAATGAGGGAAAGCTCAGAGCTGCTCTTCCAGACAAGTTGCAGACTCAGGCCAGCATCACTGAGAAGATAGTGTTTGATTCACACTGTGAAGATTCCTCTTGCTACTGAAGTGCTGAAGACTTAATTATGTTTTTAGATGATAGCTTAGATTCAGAAGCACAAGCTGTATTGTACAAACAAGGAAGCTGACTCAACGAGACACCCAAGACGGCCCAGCCCAACCCCTCCAAATGTGTCGCATAGATGATTGCTTTTCCTACAAGATTAAAAACTGAAGCAACATGAAGGGTTAGTATGTTTCACAATGAATTCTGATTTATCAAACATGATTAGTGGATTATGAATATGGATGTGATTTCTAAAACCAAAAGAAAGTTCCTGTGGTTCATCCTTCTTTAAAAGATTAATTTAAACTCAAGTTGCAGTAACAGCAACACAAATCTGTCGTGTAAAGTCAGGAAATACAGGAAAGGAGGGAAGAGAAAAATTGGAAAAATTAGGTGAGCTCAAGCAGGATTGACTATGTCTGGAGATTTACTGGAGTCATGTAAAGTAAATGCAGTTTTAGGATGGAACAGAGTTGTCTGGAATCTATTTTGATGTTTGTTATTAACCCTTGAGCTTTAATTTACTCCCAGAAACCAGAAGCTGAAATTTTAGTGAGGGAGTTCTATCTCAGCCATATTATTTGTCTTCTTCCTTTTTTCCCCAGACACAGCCCTCAAGGTTTGGCATCAGTTCCCATCTGCGGGAACCATACTGGAGGTTCTTAATCACAGCAGGCTTCCCAGAGGCCAGCAATCTTCCACCACCTGCTTAAGCTGGCTTTATAGCTGTGTCACATCAGAAGAAGTGCATAAAGCAGTAATTAGGGGACAAGAGAAGGCCCAGTGCAGTTCTAGCAGGACTGCCTGGAAATTAAAGAATGGTGTTGTTGGAGTGTGGAGCTTGATGCAAAGAATGTATTTTCACACTGAAGGCTGGTGATAACAATAAAAGCATCTGAGAGCTGGCTGCAAACCCATCAAGGGCATACTTAAACAGCTAGGATCTTGGACATTGTAGAGCTGACCTCCTGCCATAGCTAAGACCAAAATTCCAGGTTTTCTGCCTGGAAGGACAATGAGTCTCGTCTTCAGAACAGCTTTCAGGTGCTCCTCATAAGGCAGCACAAACACAGCCAATGACCATGTTTCTGTGCTGTGGAAAAGAGCGAAGAGCTATCCTCTGTTGTGAGGGTCTTATACCGCTAAGCGATATCATATTTATCAAGACAGCACTCTGTCTAAGCATACAAGGTCTCCTATGCTCATCACCATGGTATCTGAGTGTCTCATTTATTATAGAAACAAACAACTCACTTCAGAAACGAGTTAAGGTTGCTAAGTGACAACAATGTACTTACTTATCACATCATTTGCAAAACCTTCACACTTAAAAGCAAGGAAATGAATGATTAAGGACTCCTGAAACCCTATACTGCCCACATAATATGTACATGTTTTTAAATTGAGTACAAAGAAATGCACTTTTTATTTTGGCAAAACAACCTCATGCTTAACCTGTGGATTGTTTTCTTTTTTGTTTCCCCTCCTTTGTGTGGTATTTTTATTTCATTGAATTTGGTGTGCAAACATTTTCTCTTAAGGAATATTCATAAGTGGCAAATATGATTAGTTGGTTGAAGTATTTCCAAGTACCATTACTACTGGGTAATAGTGCATTTGTAATAGGTGACTATGTGCTCATTTTTATATTAATAAAAAAACCCCATAGTATTGGTGTTCTTCTAATCAACATTAGTTTTCTAGATGTGTTTCACATTTTTGTAAAAAGGCTTTGTTTTCTGTTTAAGTTCTAGAAATGATCACAGAAAAGTATCTCTCTTGGGTCAGAATTAAGATTATTGAGGTGTCTTACGACACATTGCTTGTTGTATCTGACAAAACAATTCAGGCGCAATCCAAGTTGATCTAAAGTCAAGAAGAACTTTGACATTGCCTTCGGATGGGTCAGGATTTCACCCTTTATATGTTTTATGTAGGCAATAAAAGATGTATGATGTTCTTAATTATTTATCTCCTGGCTTTTAAGCACTTGGGTTTTGTACCTGGTGCAATGGGAACAAGTGGTGTTGCCAGAGTAATGCTGTTACTTAATTGCAACTTGTTTGAGGAACAAAACTGCTGTTTGTTTCAGGATTTCCTAGATCACTCAGATGTTTATTTTCTTCATCTTTTATTTTTGTGTGGATAAATTAATATCTAGGGTCCTCCTTCATTTACAGTAGACTAGAGCTGTATAGCTTAGAAAGATGCAATTCTGCATCATTGGAGGAACCTCCCACATGCTGGGAACTTGTACCTGAATGGGCTGGAATAGGTACAAATTAGTTAAATTCAAATTGTGATCTGCACTTGTCAAACTGATATTAACAGTAATCCCACATCCTTCTCCACCCACTGTCTTTGAAACTGCTGAGGATATCTCCATCAAGGACATGTATAACTCCAGCTGCTTGGCTGGTGACAGTTCTTTGGGCTGCTCTCCAAGCCATGCCATAGTCCTGATTTTCAAGAAGTCAGGATGGAAAAGACAGGGCAGATTTTCGAAAGCACTCTCCCTCCCTCATCCCCAGCATTACAGCACTCACAAGATGAGTTTTGAAAGGGCTCGGTACTCACTGAGCTGTGCTCTCTTGAAAAATGTGGCCATTCGCTTTGAGGCCTAAATGGGAGCTGGGTAATGTCGCTTCAGTTGCTGGAAGAATTAGTCAATGACAAAAGGGCAGTCACAGCAGCTCTTCTCCATTAGCTTCCTCTTTCCTCCAACAATATCAATTATGGAAGATTTAGCCCAAGGTTTCAAATAATAGTATTTCTCCACAATGTTACTATTTTTGCACATAAAAATGTCTTTTGCATGAACCACTGTCAAGGTCTAATCTAATCTATTTATCTGTATTTACAAGGCACTTATCATTTGTAGCATCTAAGTGCTCCACATGGATTAATAGACAACACTGTCATCCAAATACTGCATTGTTTCAGTGCTTTGCAGCCTACTGAAAAATGTCCTCGGCTAAAAAGTTTCCTCTTGGATCGTATGTAAAACGGAAGCATGATGAAGACGATGGCTGTGCAGGGATCAATAAAACCACTATGGGCCAGAATCTGCTGTCAAAATTCTTGTTGATGTCAGTGGATCTGACATCAGCAGAGGTCTTAAAGTTGTATCTCTACTTGGTACAGCAGAGGTTTGTGCCCAGCCCAGTACCGCTGTTTACATCACCCACATTCAGGTAGGACCTGGACTCCCCTTGGTATCACCTTCTCAGCATGGGTAGTGTCCCCAGCTTCCCCATGCTGCTCTTTCTGGGTGCAAACACATTTAGATGACAACTGTTGCTTGAGCGAGGTTCTGGGCTCCCTCCAGCTGTGGGTTTGGTATAGCAGAGAAAGAAATTGTGATTGCAAATCTGCCCTACAGCTGCCCAGAAGCTGCTCTACAGCTGCTTGGTGCTCACAGTGCAAACCTGGGATGGAGCTGGTCTAGCCAAATGGCACCTTCCTTGATAAGAAAAATTACCTTCTGGAAATACTCCTTGTGGAAACCATGAACTTTTCACTGCATCTTAGACAGGGAGATAGAAAAGGGAGATCAAGGGAGACAGAAAAGGGAGATCAGGAAAGATCCCTGTCCCCCTGCTCAGGGAGGGCAGAAGCAGCAGGCTCTGAACTGCTGCCTCTGGAAGAGACTCTCCAGGACTCTGCACTTCTCGCTTCACGGTTTGCTCTTGGTTTTCTTAGCCCTGCTGTGATTCAACAGATTCAGTCTCCAAACAAACAAGGATTTAGCAGCTACATAAATAAAGCCAGCACCCACAAATTCCCCTTTCTCCTTCCAAAGGATTTGTCTAGTTTGTATTTTTAGTATTAGATTTGTCTCTGATGAGTAGTTATGAGACAGAATGAAGAGAAACATGTCTTGTTGTTCAACATCTCCTGCTTGTCCTATTCACTCCTCTACTGCAGCCAGCATTTTCCAGCCAGAAAAGGGCCCTGTGCGCCTTTCTCCTGAATTCTGTCTCTGGACTGTGTGATGTGGTTGGACAAGAGAGAAAGAAAAGTGGGGAGAGAATATCAGCCTTTAACACAGCAGTAGATAGACACATTTTAAACACTAAACCAGAATAAATTTCTATCTCTCCCTTTCCTTCATCCTTAATTTCCCTAAATGAGACACCTTCTGTGATGAATTCTCCCCTGGCAAAATAAACCCAGGTTCTCCTCTGATTTTGGCTGGCTGGGCCAGGTCAAAACTGCCTGACAAGGCCCATACATCACAGGGCAAGCAGAAGTAATGAGGAAACTGGGAAGAGGGGGAGCCAGACAGCACAACAGAAAAATTAAATCCTGCATATAGAAAGAAGAAAATGAATTAATTTTGGTAAGGGAGAGATAAGGATGATTCCTCTACCAAATTCCTCATGGGAGGTGGTGTAGTGTGGGAGAGAGGAAGAATTGCTTAGCAAGAGGTGGAAGAAAAAGAGGGTAGAAAAAAAAAGGCTGAGAGCCCCATGCTAGAAATGCAGGTACCCAAATCCAGCTAAAAGTGGAGGCAGGTTTCTCAGCCACGAGAGAAGGCCCTGTTCAGAGCAGCTGTCACTACAATCTCCTAATTGGAAATAATTGGCATTCTGTCTCAAACCACAAAGCCCTGAATTAGCCACCGCAGCCTCCACTGGGATGCATCTGTTGCCATCTCCAATGGCAACAGTTCAACCCCCACCGCATCCAGCCCACTCCCTCCACCCACCAACTGATAAGGGATGCCCGCTCCACCCCAAGCACCCTGAATCTGCGGGCAGGTGAGAGTGCAGATGGAGCCCAGGGACTGGCAAGAGGAGGGCGAAGGCCACTGGAGGCCTTGAAAGCACCGAGAATGTCTTGAGATGCCAGGGAGAGTCGTGGTGGGGGGTGGTGAGGGGGTGCAGGGCACAGTGGGAGGATGGGGGGAGTGATGGCTTGGAGAGGCAGCCCCACTCCCGAGCACCGCTCAACAGCGGCTGTTCCAGCATCACACACCATGAAGGGCTCTGGGAAAGACTGCTGGAATTAGTGCTTTCTGCTGATTATGTTAATGGCTCCCTTGTGTTGTTCACATGCTTGTGTATGATTAAGAGGGGTTTGGGGTTTTTTGGAGGGGTTTTGCATGACAAGGGGGACTGGGAAAAATAGTGACAATGATAATGAAAGATGAAAAGAGCACTTGAGACTTTTGGGGTGTTTTTTTTGTGGGGTGGGGAATCAGGAACAAATAACAACTGAAAATATTTGGAGTGGGAAAGGGTGACTCCTCATCGAGCCTTGGCGGGTGATATGTAGTGAAATGGTTGCTTGCTGTAGGACAGGCCTTCCAAGAGAGCTGGGGGACCAGACCACGAGCCGGTCTGGTTGTTTTGCTTTCTCACATCTCTCCGCGGGTTGCATGTGCCAAATTCGTCCCTTGAAGTTGCAGGTCCACATCACCAGCAACATCCCATTTCCCCTCCATGCCTGTTTGTCCCACTCAACTGGCCGAACTGAGACAGAGAGCTGCTGGCCAGCTGGGCTTCCCTTGGTCCTTGAGATTCCTCAGCCACTTGCAAAGCAGGCAGAGCCAGCTGGAAAACTAAAGGTGGGATGGGGAGGCAGCCCATCAGGCAAGTCTGCATTTGGCAAGACTTCTGTGGCCAATGCACCAGAAGTAAATCCTCCCTGGACTCCTGGGCTACATTTTGTGACCAAGCAGGGGATGGTTGATACTTTGAAAACCACAGGCCCAAGCTTTTGTGTAGACATAGCCCTGTAGGGAAAAGTCTGAAAAGACCATCAAATTAACCGATGACTACAAAATGTGGTGTGCACAGTGCTATGCACTACTTTCCCTTCTGCATTTTCCAGGCTTCCTTCTTTCCAGCCACCAAAGTACTGAAGCCCTGTAAATGGGGATTGCAGACGGTGTGTGAAGTAATTTTTATTGCTGAAAAGGATTACAGAGTTAACAGATGCTTTTAAAGAACATTCATCCTAACCGGAGTGCCTTGGAGCCATTTTTGCTCTAGTATTGCACTTAGGGGTTTTTCATCCTGGAACCTGGGAGACTAAAGAGGCTGTGGAGAAGTCTGATGCATCTTGATAACAAATTGGATCAAATTGTCTGGGTACTCTGTGCCTGGGGCAGATGCTGCAATGAAGTTGGAAAACACTTGGAAAGACCTGATTCCCCTCTCTGTGATATGTGAATGATGCTGGGCTGTGAGAAGGGGGCTTTTCCTTCAGAAATCATCGTTTTCTGGCAGTTCTTTGGCTTAATAGAGTTTAATAATCGGTTGAGTTATTCTAGCTTTCCTGGGGAAAGTTTCACTAGCACCCGTTTTGCTTCCTACCTTGGATCTTAATTAGCTGAAGAGGTTCTCATATTTGCCTGCCCATTTTATAGTGTCTGAAGTTCAGCACTTAACAAATACAGAAGTGATTTGTTTTTCAAGCCTCTTAAGGACATCAACTTACTCCTCTCTGAGCTTCAGACAAGAGGAGGGGTGATGGAGAGCCTTTGCTTTCCTTACTGGTATTATATTAGCACCCTTACACATCTCTTGAGATCAAGGCTGCTTTGTGCTTAGCACTGTGGACCCACGACCAAAGAGATCGTCCCTGTCCTAAAATGTTCACTCAGCAGGGAACAGGTGAGATGGGAAATGGAAAGTCAAGAGCAGCAGAGGAAGAGTTTACCGAAAGTCACAGAGGCTGCCATCACAAAGGGATGCTGGGAAACGTGTCTCTGGAGGCACAGGCTGATTTTTAAGCCCCCAGAGACCACTGTCTCTTAGGCTGTCAAGATCTACTTACAGCAATGCACCGCGGGTTTCCCCTGCAGAGCAGTACTGACTGCAAAAGGGTGGGAGAAAGAAAGAGAATCTGTGAATCGTTTTACTGTGTTTTGTGTATACTTCTATGTAAACCTCACTTTTCTTCCACTGAGATATAGACATTTTCAAAATGTTCTCATCAGCTCCCCAAGTAAATATCAAACAAATTGCTAGATTTTGGTTCACAGGGGAGAAAATTCGTGACTACCCCAAGTGCCAAATGGCAACAGGGCACCTCTGGGAGAAAGCTGTTATAGTCGGTGTTCTAGATTAGTGAAACATGCACACTGGGAATATTTGGAGCTAATTTATGGGAGCAGAAGGGAAGCAAATTACAGCTCTGTACCTAAACCTTCTCTCTATCTATCCGATCTCAAACTGGCAGCATGAGGTTGTGTATTTATGCTCATGAGAATTCAGTACAGCACAGCATAAGTCCAGATAGAACAGCTCTTGAGAGAAGAACTCTTCTTTTTCTCACTACAGTAGAATTCAGACCACTTTACACCTTGTCTTTCACTTAGGATACCTATAGTTCCTTTTTTTTTTCTTCCTCTGAATCCTAATCCAGTCTCTGATTCATGTAGTTCAGGGCACTGATCTCTATTCCTTACCCCTGTTCTATAGATCACACTAATCCTATCTATAAATTAGTTCATTTCCTGAACATCAAGCACAAAACAAACAGCATGATGGTGTCTTCACCTGGCCGTAATCCTGAATCAATACCATTTCATTCTTATGTCTAAATCAGCAGTATGATCCGTACCATGTTTAAAGTGCTAATGGTCCACCTGTTACGTACTTTAAAGATGGGATCTTGCTGTGGCATTGGAGCATCTTTCTGCCTGTATATATGTTATTATCAATATGCCAGCAGCTCACCCATTAGGGTCCTGTACACTACAGATATTGTCATGCCATCACGTGGTCTGAAAGTCCACACTGGTCGAAAGTTGAGCTTTTCAGTCCTTGCTAATAAATGCTTAAGAGAGAAATGTGCTTAAGAAAAGCCTGAAACAAATCTTGATAACTATAGCTACGTATGTTAGAGGTCAATTTTTTGTTTGCTGAAAAAGTAATTTCAGGGCATGGGAAGCTTTTCACTAATTTGTTTTGACTACGTCAAATAGCTAATCTGGAAACTAGAGCAAATAAGAAAGAAAATATCCCATTTTGGCATTTTAGAAATGAAGATGCTCTTCAAAAGTAAACAGGGTTTTCTGTTATCCAAATTGCTTCTGTCTTAAGCTTAAGGATTCACAAAGATGAAGAGAATTTTTATGATTAATGGAAAACAAAACTTTTCAATTGAGCCCTAGAGAAATTCCCCTTTCTTTTTTTTTCTTTTTTGCAAGGAATGATAAAGGAGGAAAAAATACATACTTCGCATTTGTTTGGGTGAATACTAAGCCTTTGGTTTACCCCCTTGCTTTGCCCAGGAAAGCAAGAAGAAAAGCTCCACAGCTTCGCAGAGAGTCACTCTGCCTAAAGGATATCCTACTGCAAGGAATCATACTGAGTTTTGAGTCATGAGGCTCCATTTTTTCTACTTTATCCCTTCACAAGCACACTGAAAACAAACTTTATAAATCGATCAGACACCAAGGACAAAACTGTTGGAGATACACATGCTTCATTCTTAGGGACAAGGCCTCAGCGTTTGTGATTCTGGCTGGGTGGGACTTGTACCCAGAAGGGATGTGGCAGGGAAATCACTTTCCATTTGTTCAGACACTTACTTAACTACACTCCACAGGAGTGTGAGGACAGAGCTAGCGACCTTGAGCCACTTGTTAGTCAAAGACTCCAGAATGCTACAGAGTTACAAGCATTAGCAGAGGCAGCAGAGAACTGGCAAGTCCTGGAGGTAGTGCAGCAGCCCAGGCAAGCCATTCCCAGGACGGCTGCTTTTCAGACATTTTCTGAGGAGGAAAATTACAAAGTGGGAAGACATATTTTCATGCAGGCAAAATATTCCTTCCTGCCCCCTATCTGGTCTTGTTCTGTACCAAAATGAAGCGTACCTTGAGGATTTCACTTATAACTAGGTCCTGTGATCAGTTATGCAAAATTATAAGCAATATCAACTTGTCTGCAGTCATTTGCATTATGCATAATTATTTCTGTTTGCTACCAATCAAACTGTAAGGCCTCCTTTACTGCTGCTGCTGCTGCTACTACTACTACTACTAGTAACAGAAAATAAATAAAGCATATCAGTGCTCTTCATCACAACTAGCTGCCAACATCTCCTTGGTAATTATAAGAAGTGCCATCGCAGGAAAAGGTGATGCGAGACTCATGTGTACAGTGTCCTGTGTTCAGGAGATAGGAACAACAGAGGATTTTATTATTCTCATAAAAAAATCTCTTAAGTTAATGTACCTGTCCTAAGACTCCTGCAAAGCATCCAACATTCTCAGCAGAACTTTGTGCCAATATTCCACATCTGTATGCAGTTACAGATGGGCTCCATCTGCTATCAGAAAAGCCCAGACCCCAGAGCCAAGGAGCAAACTAGTGCTGGTAAGGAATAACCAGGAAGAAGCTGACTTGCAAATCCGTGCTGAACCATTGGTCATTTGGTCTTCTTGCATCTGTTGACCCACTTGGAAATAGGGGAGCTTGTAGGAAATTGCAGTAGCCACCTCAAAGCAGAAACCTCCTGAGCAGAAGTAAGTACACAATTGGGAAGGAGTCCAACACTGAGCCATGATGGGTTGCAGAAAACTCATGGCAGCAGTCCTGCACAATGGACATCACAGTGCAATGCAGGGGAGCAAAAGCACCTTGGTTTCGTTCCTACCACATCAAGCCCTGAAGAATGTTCCAGTGGTTATAATGTGGGGCTGCCAAAAACACCCAGGCAGATCATCTGCCAGGAAGCAGAGCTCTGTGTCATGACTCGTTCAGTGCACCACAGAAACTGGCTGGATTAAAAACTCAGTCATCTACTCGTTTGAATTTCTCCTATAGGTCTGCGTATTCCTTAGGACATCCTCTTACAGTACACAGTCCTCAAGCTATGGTATGGGGCAAACCCTTCTGTTTGACCTGATTCCTCTTGTTTCACAAGCCATGCTTACACCAAACTTGCCCATGAGGAAGTGAATAAATGAGTGCTTTTGATGTGTTCCCAGAGGTGGGTGAACGGAAAATCTCAGCCATCCAACATCCTGTCAGAGTCCCTCAGCTGGAATATCCCCGAACTCCAGTGTTAGCCTAGAAACTGGTCTCCTGGATATTTGGAGATGCTTTTTGGATTCCCCTTCTTGAAAAGGTTCTCACGTTGGAGGCAGAGATGTGGGAAGGAACACAAAGGGCTCTGACTATTCAGCCGTTATCCACCCTGATTAATTTTACAGCTAATGACTCTCCAGACATGCTGATGTATGGGGCTCTGTCCGTAACAAAAAAATTGAACTTTTACTAATTAAGTAGAACATCTTCATAGGGTGAAAGGTTTTGCTAACGAAAGTAACTCACAAAGAATTATGTTGGCTAGAGACTGCTGCCGAGATCAGACAGAGAAGGGGGGGAGAGAGCAGTATAAAATATTCACTGCAGCTACCAGTCCAGGATTTCACTCCCAGGTTGTCTCTGCACAGAGACTACTCACTGCCACATTTCCTGGGCTGCAGCCCACCTCTGTCTCAGAAGAATAAGGCTGACACTCTATGCATGCACCCCCTGACTGCATGATGAGCGCTGTGTAATGAAGTAGCCTTGGCCCAGCACCAGGAATGTGTGTTATTTGTTGCAAACATTGTGTGAGGACTTGCAGGATGGCATGAGATCCATAGTGGTGCAAGGGTGTGATTTTCTGGCTTCTCTTCCTGTGGGCGCCACCGAGATACTACACTGGGTGCACTGTACAGTTCCCTCTCCTATGCAAGAGAACAGCCTCAAATGTAGATCAGGATGAGTGAAAATGCAGCCTTCACGGCCACAGGACTTAACACCTGACTGAACAAGAATAATCCACCTTGGTACAAAGAGAGAAGCAGCAGGAGCTGGGGACGAGAGATGGAAAAGAGGTGATGGAGCTGTGCAGGTCTACAACTGCCCCATCATATATTGAGAGTGGAGTATCACCACCACAAGCTGCACTGGTAGAAGGGCAATGGGTCACTGGTGGCTCTTCCTCCTGCGCCCACAGCAGTGCAGGAACTCTTGTCCCCGGGGAGTGGGACGGCTGAGCCGTGAGCTGTGTGTGCTCCATGGAGCCTCTCTGGCTAATGGCTCGCTCTGAACTGCTGCAGCCCTGATGCAGCTTGTGTGGGAATCCTGATCAAAGTAACACGTTCCAGCCAGGTCACGGAGCAGGAAAACTCTGCTGTGCTTTTACAGAAAGGATTGGTGAAGGGTGAAACAGCAATCTGTCTGGGTCTTTCCTCCCCAGTAAGCTCTAGAAAGGAGGGCTTGAAATGAGTCAGTGATGATTTCCACCTGATGAAGATATGCCCTGGTGTTCTGCAGCCTTGCCTCTTTTCTTTTTCCTCCGCTTTCAAATCAACTTCCCACTTGCTGCAATGCTCATTATTTTATAATTCTATTGTTGCCCTTTCACGGAGAGATAGGTAGTATTTTAACTAAGAAATCTACATTAAAATATTGAAATAGATCGTTAAATATTTATTTTCTTCAGCTACTTGTAAAGGCAGAAGGAAATTGGGGAAAAAACTGTCAGAAAGAAGCATAATATTCACATTTTTTGAAGAGACTGTTTACGGTTATGTTGCCTGAGGGACCTGCAAAGATAGAATTACAGAGGCCATGGCGTTAGCTTTTCCTCCTTGCACTCTGTCTCCCTCTCCAGTGGCCTTTTCCTATTCTAAGATTCAGCTTGTTGTGCTCAATTCTCCCCTGTCCTTCTCCAGTGTAAATCAAGGTTAACTCCACTCAGGTCAGTGAGTGAGGCGGCCAAAGACACAGTTTCTCAGCTGGATGGAAATACGGGTATTGAACCCCACCTGTGTGCCTCTGAACAGTTCTTCTGTGACAGTCCCTGCTTCTCCTCTTGCGTGTGCTGATGGAAACCAAGAGCAGCTCTGCCAGAGGCACTGGGGCTGCATTGACATGAAATCAGTGTGACACCTGTGTCGAGAGCCCAAGGTCTATGCTTCCAGCTTCTGCTCATTCCTTTTCCATCTGCACATGAAAGAAACATGCAGATGGGGAAAGATGACAGGAATTACCTTCACAGGTAGCAGACAAGAAATCATCAGTAGACAACATTTATTATCCTAGGAGGAAACTACCAAGGGATCTCTAATACTGCCAAGTGCTGGGATCTCTGATAATGTCAAATGCCAGCCAACAGGCTGCTGTGACTGTGGCCGAAGGCATCTCCATAAATTTGCCCCTTAGCACAGCTTTAAGAATTGTCCCTGAAGTTCCGAATTCTCATATCCACAAGAACAACTCCATCTCTTCTCCAGACCTCCTGCATGACAAGGCTAAGAACTGCAGTCAAATTGCCTCTCTTTTGCCCAGTAACTAATCTTTGAAGGTCCATGTGTGATGCCACTGTGCATGTAGTAGGGACAGACTCAGTGTGCTGTGAGCCCTGACCACTGAGGAATTAAATTTTCATCCTCAAAGGAATGTGGTCTCCAGTTATAAAAAGTAGAAGAACATTTGGCTGTGCTTCTCCACTTCTCCTACAAACACACTCTCTCCAGTGTTCAGCACTCCATTCTAGGGTGCTTAACGATTTACTTATGGCAGCCTGCTTTGCTCTGCGCTCAAACACATACACATTCCTGGACCTGCTGGATTGTTGTCACCTGATTTTCAAGGCTTTTAGTTTTCATCTGCAGGTGACAGATAGCACCAAGGGAGCCAAATGATTATGGCAACAAAACTAAAATAACCCAACAATTTGTGAAGCAGCTGGTCAGCAGAAACAGCAAACAGAAATCCACTGGAGCTTGTTCTGCATGAATTCACTGGACAGCCTGGCTTGCGGGTTAAGGAGCAGGTAAGGCTGGAGCCCCTGCTTGGTTCACCTATCTCAGCACACCTGTGCATGAAGGTCAGGGAAATTTTTGGGGTGGGATACTGGAACACAAAGCAGCAGCACCTATATCAGACACTTTGCATTCAACATCCCATAATTCAGGATGAGAAGAGTTGTTCACAGATACAGGGAGGACACCTCACATGTGGCATGCTACTGCAGAGACTGTTGCAGTTTCTATCCCTAATATTGCATCCTTGTTCTGCACTACCTGGTGAAACGTATCAAATGGTGCTCACATATGCGAAGTGTTGATAAGATAAAAAACTAAAAGAGAAGGAAAAGTAGTCATCCCCAAAATAATCTCAGTTGCAGGGGACTTAAAAGAATCCGTTCACATGTAAGGTGTGAAACTTTTTTAACCAGCCCTGGTAGCTGCCAGGACAGGGACCCTCACTGTGAGCAGGCCTGGCCATGGTCATGCTATATAAGTACGCAGGCATCCCGTAGCGCCAGAGCAAGGACTGTACTGCAGCATGTGGGGATAGCACTCCAGAAAACATCGAGTCCTACAGCAGAGATGGGATTATTTGGATTTTCCACCCCCTTAAATCAAGTGCCTTTTTCCCTCTCCATCACTCCCTAGAAGTGCCTATCATATGTAATTTGCCTTTAGAAAATTAACTATCATCTCCCAGTATTTCTTTATTTTCTTGGAATCCCTGTGCAGGTATGACTGTATTTTTGGTGTGCAGAAATTAAATATTTCACTCCCAAGTCTATAGACCTGAGTGTCAAAAGACTTCCTTCTGACCTTTTTTCAGTGCTCAGTTTTTTGAAAAAACAAATTATGACAGAAATTACAATACCAAGCTGGGACTCCCTATGACGTTTTGTAATAATAACTAAATGAATTGTTTTGAGCTGCTCAGTGCTTTGATGTGTTTCAGGTGCTTTTTCCCTTGTCTGTCTGGGAAATGGGGGAGACTATGCCAGGTGTTGGCCCAGGTACAGGGGAATAGAAAAAGGAAGATTTCTTTGAGACACAAGTAAGATCCACATTATGCATTACTCAGCACCTCATGTCAAAATTTGGCCCATATCAAATGGAATACAAAAGGCTGATTACAATGAGCAATAATCCAAAAATATGCTGGAGAGAGAAGCACACTGTGGATTTCAGAGCGGGGCATGACAATTAGAGCTGTGCAAGATAGTCACAGGGACAAAAATAGATCCTATTCCAAGTAGAAGGTGCCTTTGAAATTTGGGATTTGCATTATTTGTGTGCATGCTTTCAACTCAAAAATAGCATCTTGGTTAAATAGAAAAGGCAAGGTGTGAGGATAAAAATAAATATTACTTTATTTTAACAGTCATATATCTAAATCTGGAAGAAACCCAGGAGTATCTATCGCTTGTGCAAGATTTAACACAAAGGATTGTGCTTTGTTTTGCTTTAATAATTCTGTTCCTAATTCTAACCACTATAAAAGAAATACCGTAGCTCCTTTCCTTTCAGCAGTCAGAGAAAAGACATCTTAGATTCAGAGGATGCCCAATGACATCAGGAACCCATATGCATGTTCTTGATCTTCCACTGACTTCTGGGGAATCGAGTGGTCTCAGTTTTTTATAGGTAGCTAAGTACCAAGTGGGATTCTCAGAGGCACTTCAGAGCCTCACAGTCATACACAAATTTCTTCGCACGTTTCTCTCTCTGCACCACAGGTGATGGGGATGGCAGGATTTCCTCAACTCCCATGAAAAAGACAGTGAAATGCTTAGATAGTGCATTGATGAAAATCAGAGAAGATTTAAAGACAAGTATAACAACCAGTTTTGAAAGAGCTTGGTTAAAAAAAAAAAACAAACATTAAAAAGCCTCTACTTTTCACCCATGAAGATCCAGCCTTTTGACTTCGTCCCGCTGGCATGAGTATGCCGGCAGAGAGACAGGCACTTCTTGGAACAGAGTGTCCATCCAAAACAAGTCAAAGTTCTTATTGCAATTCTCATTACTGATATTTCAGACTGAATTTTAAAGATGCTTCCTGCAGCTACTATTTTGACTCTTTCAGCCCTGTTCTAAGTACTGAGCTCTTTCGAAGCCACTAGCCTTTGCTCTGCTGTGATAGCCCCACAGGTTCAACAAATTAATCAGCTTTCTCTCTGTTTGCTCTCACTATAAGGATAGGAAATTTCCTTCCCACCCTTTCATAGGAAGTGGCCTGTATATGGGCACAAGTTCCCTTTCTGGATGCTGCAGTCCTTGCCTGGATCCCTTTGCAGATAGGTTCTGCCTCAGATAAAAATGGCTTCACGCTTCTGTTTATTCTGTTACTTGCCTTTAACAACATTTTCCAAGGTATTTTAAGTGGCTAATACACCATTAGGACACACAGCTGATGCTTGAAATTCTAACAATTTCCACATTTTATAAACCAGCTCATTATCAAAAGTGTGCTTCTGTGCTGACATTTCTCTTGTAACTTTTTCTCTTTCTCACACTTTAGTCCCAGACCTCCAGATAGATCTTGATACCATATTGGTGCTTTAACATCTCTCACTGTTGGTTCCTTTTCTACATGGAGGGAGTGAAACAGAATAACTTGTTTATAAGCAGAAAGGGATCTTGTGTCTATTGCTCTTGAGATCATCCCACTCGGTCACATTTTTTTACTGGACTCTGTCCGCCCAGCGCTCCATTCAGTCTTGGACACAATCAGATACAAAAATCCTTTAAAAAAATCCCAGGACAGCAGTAAGGAAGATCACACAGGCAAATCTTCATGCTGACGTTTGTCAGTTTACCAGCTTTCTGGTAAAACAAAGGAGAACTGGAGCCTACACTTCCCATCACCTTTCACTGAAACACAAAATCCTACTCTTGTCAGAGTTTTGTTTGGTTTCATCTGTTGGAGTGGGTGGGGAGGCTGGGTCTGATTCTGATGAACAGCTCTGCTGTCTCCCCACCCTTCTTTGGCTCTCGCACACTCTGACATTTATTTGGAGAAATCAGGTCATTCTGGGATATTTTGGCATGAGGTAGCTGGCACATTTCATGGCTGAGAGGAAGCTATGGCTGGGGCCATCTCCAGTGGTGATGGATTTTTCAGAGACCCAAGGTCGTTACCGGAAATTTGGCCATATACACTAAGGTCAGCCTATGAAAACTTGCTGTGACGAACAAACCTGACCTGAGTGTTATTTGATGGGGCCTGTCAAGCAACCCTCCTTCTGAAATAACTCTGTTCAGGCCAATCAAATGATAATGCTGCCAAGCTCAAAAGCATGCCCAGCTCATTGCAACACTGCCTGCCTTGCCAGCCATATGAATGCCCTCAGAGAGTTGGATAGGGATAAGAGAGGAGAGAGAAAGGTTAGAACAGAGCTCATGAAAGCATTACTGACCAGACCAGAGCTGTCTTTTGCCCTCATCAGCTTCCCATTTTTCTTCTCCCCATGTTCCTGGGCTTGTGAAAAAGTCTCAAAAGCAAAGAGTTGACCACCCCGAGGCAGATGAGGGAGAGTGTTCGCACATTGCCTCCTGCAAGGATTCTTTCATTTAATTGCATAGAAGATTCGATATCTCCCCCATTGCCTCAGAAATGCTGAAGACAAGATGAAGTCCATCCTACCCACAATGTAAAAGGCAGTATAGGGAGTTGCTCTGGGCAGTGTTTCTCCCAGGGATGCAGAAATCTCAAGATGCTCTTTGTGAGTGTCTCCAGTGACAAATTCTATCAGATGCCTCGATCTGTGCAGTCACTGACCACCACACTAACCTTCTGCTCTGCCTCTCCATGTCCCATCAACAGAAACACACACTAGTCATTTTATTTAACACCTTTTTTTTTTTTCATTTTTCTTGGGTGACAAATTGGATGAGACATACAGAGGAAGGGTGTGGTGGTTAGAACTCAAATCTGAGACGAGAAAAATGTCAGTGGCTATTTTTACCTCTGCCTCAGACAAAACACATGCCTCAGCGAGGCCATTCATGGTTTTTTTTTATTTTCCTTCAGCTGTTTTTGTAGCACTTTGGAAATGCTTGGGTAAAAGGGGGAATTGTCATCACTTCCTACACTTCTACACTCATCTCTGGGGAACTGGACCACTTGGACCTCAGGAAGTTTGCCTTTTCAGTTTTTATTTCCATGTGACTCCCTCCAGAAGTTCTGAATATCAGGAAGCTCAGATAACCCAGCTGACTTCTCTTCACAACTCTGTCTTTAATTGAATTGTCCATCCTGAGAAACTCTGTCCTAAAAGATCTCCAATATTTCAATGATCAGACTCTCTCTAAGTCAAAGGGCAATGGGAATTCCCTAAATCCTTGTACATTCTAGAAGTGTAATAGGAATTATGCACCGCTTTTGACAGAATGAAAGATGTCCATTAATATAGTGAAAGGTAGAACTGGAGTTAATCTGAGTTAACCTTGAAATGAGTTATCTAGGAGAATAAACCCAAAGTTAAAGCTACCCATATTCTATAAGCCAACACTATTATTCTCTCTCTTTCTTTCTCCCTTGAAAAAGGCATGAACTTGACAGAATGGCAGAAAAAAAAAATCAAGCAAAAACAAGCTGCCACAACCACTACCAAAACCCTCTACTGCAAAAGCCAGCCCTGAATGTTTGTTGCGATGTCAGCAGGAAAAGCAATATCGGCCTCTGAAAAATTAATATGATGCTCACTTGCTGTCTAGTTCCTCCTCTGCTTGTCAATAATTCTGTTCATTCCACGAATATTAAATCTGTTTGCCAGAGCCCTAATGTGACAAGAAGCTGATGCCTGAAAGCACGATTACTTTCAACTACACATCATATTTAATTTATTATATAACCTGGTGTTATTTCTTTTATTGATGAACTGTACAGTGTAAAATGATTATTTGTTAAAGATTTCACTGTAGTAAAGGAAAAAGAAAAAAAGAAAAGAAAAAGAAAAAAATCTTTACTACTCAAAAAAAGCTACTTGTAAATGTTTTTCTGAAAAGATTCAGGAATGGGAGTTACTATTATTACCTGATTTTTGGCTTCATACATTCTTTGCACTGCAGAAAAGATCCACCTTCCTCCATCACTTAACTCAATCCCCTTACTGAGACAGGAACAATCAGCAGAAGAGTGAAGCTCTTCCTGATGGGATGATGTATCTGTAACTCTTCCATGCTCTGTGTCATTAAATCTAGGTGGTTTGTTTGGGCAAGACAACCTAAGTTGTGCATCTAAGCTCAAGCTCCATCTTTTCCGTTGTACTACTATAACGTGATAAGATCTTATTGGTATTGATCATTTATACTGAGAGACTCTATTTTTGGCCCAGCTATGACACAAAAGCGTTACAATGCTGCACATGGGCAAAATAAAGGATGAGATTCCTGCCTTGAAAGAATATGTACTCTGATTCAAAAAGGTAGGAAAAAAGGGAGTTTGTTATACGCATATGAGAAACCAATGACCAGAGGCGTGTTGGAATTAGTGCTTGCATTGCAACTTAATTTCAATAAAGATACCATTTCTTTGACTTCCAAGTTGTCCACTGGAGTGGCCTGTATTTTTATGGACTCTAAAGGAAGCAGATGTCTTAGATGACTACTGTGAATGCTGACGGTTGATTCACTGGATAATCTCCACTGTCTATTTCCCATTTTAGGCTTTCAGTTCAGAGGCATAAATGATGAGCCTGAAAAACACATAGTCTCATTTGAGTAAGTCCGTCCTGAGAGGCTGTGGTCCTCTGACATTTCAGCTCATGAGGACAGGACATTGACTTGCAGCTCGGAATAGCCATCTCAGCCTTTCATTGAACCTCTATAGACCTTGCCTTCCTCATTCTAGACCCAGAGACAGTGACTGTGAATATCCTGTACAAAACTGATTACAGCAGGAGACTGCAGAGGAGCCAAGACATCCCCAGTGGAGTGTCCCAGTGGAGTATTTTAGTCTTAATGCCATCCTCTTCCATACATACATGGTTTCAGTTTGTTAAATGGGGTGGAGGAGATGAAGTTCATCTTATCAGAAAATGGATAAAAAATCAACACACAAAGGTAATGCATTACTCAGTCCCAAATTTTAGAAATTAATTATCTGCTGATTCCTGAAACCATGGTATCAGCTGGAGTTTTATCTCTGGTTTTATTCAGGTAATAAGACAGCATTCTAAACAGAAGAAATTTTGAAGTCTGCAACCTAAATAGAGATGTCCCTGCTGATTAAAAGGTGCACTGCATTTCCATAATACACCGAGAGAAATGCAGTCTCAGAAGAATTCTTGGAATGGTTTGATACTGAAACAGATGTAATGAAGAATTCAGCCTGCTGCTGAGAGACATTTCTCTTGCTAATTGGTTATAAACAATACTACTGATGGCATCAATATATGAAACAAGGATTAAGAAATAAGGAAGCCTAGTTTTAGATGCATTTCTGCCTCATGGCTGATTGTAAATACCAGTTGAAGACCTTGTTGTTGGGGCTTTTCTAAAATAGCTCTTTCCCTGTAGATTTTTTATTTTCTGAAAGTCTTGGACCTCATGTTGCAGCCTCTCTGTTCACCGAGTACTTCATAGAATCTCCTGCTTCCATCCAGCTGTCTGACTCCAAAAAACAGAAGCAAAAAATGTGATCATTTTCTTTGTAGGGTTTTGACCCAAGCTCTGTTTTCCTAGGTGAAAGGAAATTTCAGAGGTAAAAAACAGAAATACAAACCCAAATGGTCTGCATTTCCCAGAAAGGCTTAAATAATAGGAATGATTCAACTTGCTGCTTTATTGCTTTCATGACCCCTGACACTTTCTGCCTTCCAGATGCCAGCAAGATCTTAACTGGGATTCTGGGAAACACAAGAGACCTGCAGCCTCTGATCACATAAAAGGAACAGAACAAGAAAAAGAAAAAAAGAAGTAAGGGGTAAGCAAGACAGAATAAAGTAGATGAGCAAAAAAAGAAGAGCTACATAGCTGATAAGATTTCTAGATGGCCCAGGGAGTTTTGCTGCTCCCCAAGACATTGGTGTTTCTCTGAATAAGGATCTTCCTGCTTTGTCATGTCAGCACAATTTTCCCTCTGTCCCTTTCCCTGGCTCCATGCCCTCTTTCTCTTTTCCCTTCCATTGCTCTTCAATAGCAATGTCTTCAAAATGAGGTCTCCTGCTTTCCAGAGGGACTACTGAGTCATGCAGGCCGCCGAGCTGAACAGGAGATACAGTGATTCACAACCAACTTTGCCAAGCAGGCTTTGGATTACGATTAGTTTTTCCCCAAATATGCTGCTACTCCTCCTGACAACCCAGCCAGTCCCTCCCGCGTGCGTGCTCATGTACAAACGCAGGTCTCTGCCTGGCACAGCCAGGCTGTTACCCATTGATATTCCAAAGGACATGAAAGATGCCTCACCGTTACCTGTTTTTCTTTGCTTACGTACCCATCCCTGATTCTAGCCATTCAAACTGAACTCTTGGGTAATTAAAAGGAAAGCAGATATGGGAGTTACGTGTTTTGGTTTTGTTTTTAAAACTTTCCCTCATCTCTGAGGAATCTACCAGAGTTGACTTCTCAATTGCTGTTTTGATTTCTTCTCTGATGGCTTGCTCTGTGCCAGGGATATGGCATTGACCTCCAGCAGCAGAACTTTCACTTTGTTCCCACACTGTCCCGAAGCGCTATGCAACTCATTGAAAATCCATTAATTCTTTCTGTGCCCTATCAGATTAAAACTTCTCTTCAAATAACATTTCAAATATCAGTTGCTTCACCTTAATATCTTTCTTCCATAACATTTCTCACATCTCCACACACACACTCAGCTCCCCTGGGTAATTCCTTTTTCTATGCGTATTGTTGATTCTTTAAGAACAACACACTCTCCTCTCCCTCTTTTTGCTGATGTTCTCTACTGCATCTTGCTCTCTTATTCCTCATCCCCTCTTTCTCTCACCCTTATTCTATTCTTCTCATATGATCAGAAACAGCAGATCTTTATTACGTTTCCCAGAGTCCCAAATTAGATCCCCAGTAGAGACTTGCGGTTACCAGAGACTTCCTACTTGGTCAGCCTGCGAAAGTAACTCAGCTGCATATTTGTCAAAAGAGCAGGCACTGAATTTGCTGGAACCGTGTATGTGGATGCACCACAATGTGTTTCTGAGTAACCCTGGAAGACCCATCCCAGTGATTTCCCTGTCAACCAAGTGATACATTCCCATTTCCGCCAGACTGACTTCCAATCCCTTATGGCGAGACTTCAGCTCCAGGGAACGGGGAGGCTGTGAGGTGTTTCACACCCCACCAACCTCACAGACAGGCCTGGGCTATGACTCCACAGCCTCTGTCACAAGGCTTTTATGGGTGGTAGCTTGGTTTTGTTCCCATCACCGAGCCCCCGAAGTTATGGATGCAGTATGGAGATCATGAGTCAGTACATCCTCCATCCTCCCTTTGCTCAGCCAACACCTTCCAGATTTGGAACAGCAAAGCTTGGATGTAGGTTCAGTGTTGGTAGGCATGGGCTTGTGTAGGAGAGAGGCAAAAAGAGATGACAAACACTCGATGCCATTATAAACTGTCTCCTGACGTCACTGAGCACCTTCCAGCCTCTGCCCAGAGGCAGAAATTATACTGGGCCCAGTAGAGTTTGGTACAGTTTCTCCTTTCTGTGTTAACACTTGTCAAAGTTCTTATCTTAACTTCCCCACTCCCTTAATCCTCCTCCTCCTCTCTCCTGCTGCTCGGCTGGCAGAGATCTGTATCTGCTGTGGTTGGGATGGCAGGAGGCTGGGGCAGCGCTGATAGACAGATCAGGCTTCATCCCAGAGAAATAAAATGAAGCAGAAGTCAGTGAGAGGAAGCAGTGTAGGCAGCAGGTTTCTCTGCAGAGGAAATGGTGGTAACCCATAATAACCATCTCCCACACAAGCCATAAGAGTGTTTACCCATGAAAAGAGTGTGGAAATGGGAAATGTGGCTTAGAGAAGCTAAGATTGCCACAGAGGTGGTAGAATGTAAGGGATGGACCTGGGTGAGATTGACATCTGGTTGCAGTCCCCACCCCAGCACGGAGCTGGGCAGCACCTTGGACTCATGGCAAAGGTTGGATGGGACATGGCCATCTTGAGTGAGCCTTAGGAACTGGTTTGGGGGACTCTAAAGCTGCTGAAGAGATCATTCTCAGCTTGCCTGCCACAGTCATTCTCTTCTGCTAGAACAACACATCTTGACCCTAGAGCCAGAAAACGCACCAGCCCTTTCGCTGCGTTTTTGTGCTCGATACTTTTATATCCATGTGGACTGAGACTCAGCTGAAGTCCATGCTGTTTTCTGACTGACATCTGTCCAAAAAGTGAAAACACCACAGTTTCCAATCCCTGCTGATTCTACAGTATTTTAGGATATGGTGCATCCAAGCTTTAACAGAGCCAATTATTTTTGTCCTGAACGACTAAAGCAAGGGAGTTTTGTGGGGCAGAATTATCCAATGTGGTCTGAAATATTCAAGAGAAACAGACACAAATCTCTGCATATATTTCATTCAGTCTATTCGGGAAGCAGTTTCCCACAGAGAGAAGGAATACTCTGTATGGGTGTAAACCTGTCCAAGGTAGAATGGAATCAGCTGAGTGAGTAGTTTGCAATACATTATTTATCAGAGGAATTTATCTTCTCTTTTTGCTTATGGTATTCCTCAGATCATGATTTTTTCTTACAGTACTTCATTATTCAAGCATAGTTGGAGATTTTTGTATATGTATACATAAAAACTCCAAGGATTTGTTAGAATAGGTTTTAGTTGGTCTCAGTGTTTCAATTGCAATGGATGAGCTGAGTCATATTGGTCTTATTATTCATAATAGGAGGAAGTTGCAATCACTGCTGAATAGCCATGAACATTAATTTTGAAATTCATGTTTGTCTGGAAAAATTCTGTGGTGCAAATGTTTATTGCTGTTGTTGTTATTATTGTTTATTTTATAATAGCAGGAGCAGCTCCATTGTCCCTGGCCTCCTGGTGGACACAGAGGGGTGCGAGACAACAGAAGAAACTTCATTATACGTTTAGAGGATGTATTAATACCAACATTACCATTATATTTTTTCTGCCTGATATTTTTTCCTGAACTGAATACTTAATTCTTCTTCAAGGACCAGCTTTAACATATGCAGGACCCTGTGTGAAATCAACACAGCGTATTCATAGAAGAAAATTATATGGAGGGGAGTATTGGAGGCTGGAATTATGAAAGCTATATATAAAAAAATCTGGACCCATGCTGACTCTTTTCTACTTCTATGCATTTACCTAGACCTGGTCTAGTGACACGAAGAAAGAGAGAATTAGTTGGATCTGCTTCATTACAAAGTAATCTCAAAAGAATTTATTTTGCAATTTCCTAATCATTTCATCGTTAGTACCTCAGTCAATAGTCAGATTGTGCAATCTGCTTTCACATGGTTTTGGAATTTGAAACAGGTAGAAGGATCCTTCACACTAAAACTGCTCCCAAATGCCTGTCATGACCTGAAGTGAGGTGTTTTAGGGGGACAGACAGGACCCTTAAAGCCAGCTTGCCTTATCCTTCACCATTCAGACGATCAGGACACAGAAAAATATTCCTCAGTGCTCCTGCTAAAGCCTAGTCCCCTGATTTTCACCTTTTTTGGACTAGGGACCAAAATCCTGGTCCTGTTCAAAGCAATGGCAAAACTCAGAAATGTCAAACCCCTAACGACGTCTACAGTTTCAAAAGGAAAGAAAAGTAAAGGAAGAAAAAGCTGAGGGATTTCCTGTGACGACCAAGAATAAAGCAGCCACAGACTGGAAATCAAGTCCTCTTTGAATGAAAGCTGGGATCCCCAAAATCTCAGGCAGACTTATTAATTACTCTCTTCTGCAAAACACAGGCAACAAACACTAATTTAAGGCAGCTCTTGGGCTTTATTTGTTTGTGTGTTTGTTTCTGAGCAGCCAAAGCAAACTTCTCCAGGGACCTGTTTGATTCCTCTCTGCAGTCTGGGCTGGAATATTGATCCTGGAGAAGAGATGTGGGTTTTGTATATGTGTGTGTGAGTACGTGCAAGCTTGTAGGAATGTGGAAGAGACGAGACAGGCTTGGAATTCACCTAACAGCCTCATCCCCTCCCCACAGCACATCTTCTCCTCCCCTCTCTGAGTCCAAGCTCGGAGAAGCTCATGCATCCCCATTGCTCCAAAACCCAGCTATAATTTTCTGGCTAATGGAAGACGTATTGACAAAAGTTGACATTAAGTGGAACTAATTACACTGTAACTGCTAAATAACTAAGAAATAACTATCCTGTAATTTATGGTGCAGCACAGACTCTGTGTAGCAACTTTCAGAGCCGTTATATCTGCACGGAGCTCACTGATGCATGCGCTGCAGAACCTTTCCCCTGCCAGTAGGACCCAGTCGATGCGAAATTGCCAACTCTGCAAACACACATTGCTGTGATTAGAGCATCAAGCCAGCCAGGCTTCCCACAGCCCACCGCAGCCCTGCTCCAGAGCAATAGGATAAACGACTGCTGAGATGCTCTTGCCAGACCATTAATTTTATTTCTGGTTTTCATTGAGAGTCCTAATCCCACCTGGGATGTCTTCCCTGCCTTCAAGGTGTCTGCAGGAGCCCATGCGCCCTCCTGCATCCCTGGACTGATGGCTTTCCATTGCGGATACCAAGGACTGGGCTACATAAAAAGGCTGGTGTCCGGTCAGATTTGCTGCCTGACGTAATTGTGGCAATCAACCTCTTTCCTCTACTGAAATAATTTGTTGAATGAGGCATTAACCATACAGCTGGGAGCAGGGGAAGGCATGATTCACTTTTTCACAAGGAGGATGGGGTATGCCAAGGGACAGGGGGAATCTCTTCCATACATCACTGTCACGCAGCAATATCAGCATCCAATTCAGAAGATACATTTGAATATGCCTTGTTCCATCTGATCAAACTCAGGATTTCTTCGGGCTCATCATTAAAGTTGATGAGAAAACAGACGTTCTGTCTCCAGAGATATCTCGCAACTAAACATTTATGTCTCAGATAGGACCAAATCAGAAGATATGTTTTTGAAATATTTCTCTTCAGATGTTATGCCACCACCTACTGAAATACTTCATTTTGATACTATTGAAATGCAATTAGTACTGCAGTACTGGATGGTACGTAGATATGTAACAGAATAAAATTCAGATTCTAATATAGAAGTGAAAACAAGTGGGAAACGGAGCAGGAAACAGCTGAAATAATAAAAAAATAAAATCAATTTTGATTAAAAATCGATTCAATATTTTGCCTTTGAAACATCATTGGAATTAGGGTACTCCAATGAAGCATTCACATTTTACCTATTACCCAAAGAACAGCCTTTGCCCAGGGGGAACATGTTCCACAGAACAATTTGCAGCCAAATACAAACCACAAAATTTTTAAACTGGAAACTCTTCACTGCAAAAAATCAGTACTTTGTGCTTTGGTTGTACAGCACCGAGCACAGCAGGACAGGTCCCAGACAACACCTCAACAGAAAGCACAAATAATAGAGCTATTGGTCGGGGGTTTTGCTGATGAGTCCTGGAGGACAGTATTTTGTGCATAAGAAAAATGGAGAATTTGTAGGTAATGAGAGAAGGGAGAGAGGAAAATCAGCCTGTATTGGAGACAGGAAGACAGACAGGGAAAAGAGGGTGAGATTGCAAAGACAGACAGTTGGGGAGAGAAAGGGGTGCAACTCAGCAACTGCTTCTGCCCGATTCGTTCCACCTCCATTATCATACACCAGAACAACTCATCCTTCTTTTTTCCAGAAAACATAATAATGTTCTACAGGTGAAGGAGTTATCTCGGCTTTTCTCTTTTTCAGCAAAGCTAACACTCAGTACATGAAATAAAGGTTATCTTGAAAAATAGACGCTGCAACTCGCATACAAAGGAGACCTTTCCAGTAACAGGGAGTCTTTTCTGATGGAGTCTGTTAGATGTCGTGCTTGGATGAAGGAGAAGAAAATGGAATTGACTGCTTAGTCCCCCTGACAGGGTTCACAATTGACTTTTAAACAGGAGCCAGGAGACTCCCTCTCATGCCATGCAGAGCATATTACCCCCGGGAAGACGGCGAGGATGGGGATGGAGAGGAAAGCGATATTGCCGGCCACATCAGGGATTAGAACAAAATTCAGCTTTCACATCTCTCCCAAACCAATAAGGTCAGGAATGCTCTGAGGGGCAAAGACCCTTTGTGCTTGCAGAATCCCATATGCACAATAAGGGGGAGGAAAAGGCAAATTCCGGGTGTGTCTCTGCACGTCAGCACAGCTACGTAACAACACCCGGCTCTCGAGGGGAGCAGGGCCTCAGCGCGGGCAGTCCTGCCTGCATGTTGCCCTCCGCCGTGCTCACATCATCCCAGCGCAGGCAGAATGCTGTGCTTTTATGCCTTTTGCTGCTCTCTGCTTAGGGCACCCAGCATTGCAGCGCCATGACTGCAGTGGCAGGGGTCTTCTAGCTGTTACTGTTACCGAAATAACATCATCATGCGTGTTTTGGTACATTCGCTTTGCGGTTGAATCCGAGCATTTATTAAAACAAATATTAAAAGGATCTCTGAAGAGAAGCAGCCCATTTAAATGACTAAATAAAAGGTCTGGCTGTAGTTTTTAATGAAAGACCTGTACGAACCAATACTCTTTGCATTGTGTCCTGAAGCTCATTAAATAATGCGCTAAGCCATGCAAAGTGATCTACAGAACACTGCGCTGTGATTTTTCTTCTTAAGTGTCACTGTGCAGATCAGGAGGAAAGACGACAGCTTGTGGGCGGCATCATCAGGGGTCTCGGGTGTTTATTTAGTACTTGGCTGGAATAGGTCTGGGTGTGTTCATACCTAATTTCCTTGCAACAGCTGCCTGTCACTTCTGTTCTTGGATACCTACAAAAAACCTTACAGCAGGGATATATTTCTTGTACTAGCAATTCCTGTCATTGTGATCAGCACTTGGGTGAAATATGGATTTTTATTTTCATTGAAATTGTACTTTTACAAAGCTCCCAAAGTTTGTCTGTCTGTATTTACATGAAATTATTAGAAGTTTCTGAATAGCTCTAATACTTGCTAAAACCCTTGCAGAGTTTACATAGCACAGAGTGATATCACACACCTTAGGCTCAGTCATGCAGCTTTGTCAGTCAAATATTCTCTTGTTTTAAAGGCACTGGTCACCAGTGTGGGTGTTAGTGAAATGCTGCCGTTTCTGGACTACAAAATGGAGCTCTTTCAAAACCCTTTCCACCCCTCTGAGGATCCCTTCCCCTTGTCTGCAGTGAGCTGCAGTTCAAACACTGTCAGAGCACATAAACATGACACAGTAACTGAGAACATCAAAGAGCATTATGTTTTCCATACATAAAGAGTGACAAGCTGCCTAACTCTTTATATTAAAAATTCAGACAAAAAACAATTCAAGAAAAATCAAAGCGAAGTCTCCAAGAGAGAGTCAGATGCCACAAATTTCTGTTACGTACTCTGATCTTTTTTGCCTTGCAAAGTGGCCTTTAAACCCTGTTCCTAAAAACATACATAAAACCTAATTTGCAGCAGTTACATTGCTGTCTACAGAGGAAAGAAAAGATATATATAAGGAGTGTGATATATGGAGAGTCAGCTTCTGGGATGGGAACCTCTGCTTCTCCAGTAGATAAAGTTGGCAGAAATCCTTGGAGACAGCAAAGGCCATCACCACACCCAACATCCATGATATGAGTCCCCTACAGCGGGATCTACGGACTTGGTTCTGGTGCTATGAAGAGATGATCCAGGCACCATGGAAAAAAGAAAGGAGGGGTGCAAGGACAGAAGACTTGAGATGCTCTGTTTGGAAAAATAACTGAATGAATAATATGTAGAAATCATGGGAAGCAAAGAAGCAAATCTGTTGGTGGAAGGCAGATACATGTTAAAAGACCAGCAGCAGAATACAGCTGATTCTCTGCCATAGCAAACCTTGGCATGAGCTGGGCACACTCTGAAAAATAATGGAAACATTTAGTTTCAAAGAACTGAAAATCATAGTGAACTGGGATCAAATTTAGTGAGAAGTTTTGGACCAAAAAAAGGGAGCAGAAAGGATCTTAGAGACCTTAAACATCTCCAAACTTTGTTAAAAGACTTTTTTTTTTTTCTAAAGTCTTTTATACTAAGTTTTTCTTTGTTTCACATTAGCATTTTCATTTTAAAAATCAGCTTAAAGGAAAAATAGGTGAAGAGGTTAAATAACTTTGAGAAAAGAACTTATTTTCTTAAGCAAATGCAGTGCTCCAGATTAAACATGGGTTTGGACTTTTATTTAAACTCTTTCTTTTCATTCATTCTTTCAAATATATTCAAACTCTAAATTATTTGAAGGGGATTTTACCCTTTAACATTTTTTTAAGCTTCTTTTTCAAATATGTATTAAAAAAAAAGTTCTTAACTTAGCTCTAATCACTGACAACTCCTGGAAAAATATACAGTACTGCCCATTGTTTGTACAATACTTGAAAGGTCTTCAATAAGACACCGTTAACAAAATTTCCAAAGGGACTAGATAAGGCTCAGGGACAAACTCTTACATGAGCATCCACTGGAGTATTGCAATTGGATCATCATGCACCTCAATTTTCTACCTTTTCTGCTCATCCTCCCTCCCAATCTCATAAACGCCAACAGAGGTTTAAATATCACCTACTGCCTCCCTAGCAAAGAAATGAAGCGCCAGGTAGCATCTTTGTGCGCAAAATGCCCGCCTGGCGATGGCCTCAAGCTTTCTCCTCCTGCAGTTTGTACTCCTCCCTCCAAACCCAGCTGCAACAGCTTTTCCAGAGATTACGGAGTTTGCTCCATCCTTCATGCCCTCTGCGCTGTGCCTAGAGAATCAAATCCTTTGGAGACTGCCAGGGGAGTGACTGCAGCTTGTGCACAGAACATACCCAGCTAATCCAAACCAGAGGCAATTGGCCTGTGATTTGACTTTACTTGATGCTTTTTTTGTTCTTCTGTGGGTGGTGTTCTTCTGTGTGTTCCTATTTACAAGTTAGGGGTTATTCAAAGTGGATTATTTATTTATTTATGCACTTCTATTATCACATGAACCAAATTGCAACCTTCAAGAAAACATGTTGGGGGGTGGGGGGAGCCAACAAATTGAAGTCAGAGAAAGGGGGCTACATCTTTATCGAAAGACAACATCAAATTAATTTCTCTCTGGTCTCAGGAACTCATACAAAATTTATAGCCTGTTTGTTAATTTTCCTGTAGCGCCAGCAGCACGGGTGTTTGTGATTCAGACAGAAGGGATGGCAAGCAACAAGAGAGGGGGGAAGCGGGAGGCAGAGAAGAAGTGCAGCAGCCTTGGCCGGGCTGACATGGGTCTGTACGTGAAACGACCTTGCTCACATGCCAAACCTCACCCGCAACATGGCCGGGAAGGCAGCAGGACGGATGGGTTTGGATGGGGGCCCGTTCACTCCCTCTCCCAAGCACAGCCTGACTACTTAAAATGCAAGCGGTGTCCCCAGCTCTCCGTACCAGGCTGCCCTTTCAGCACCAACACAAGGACTTCTCTTGCATAACCCAACAGGCAATTTAGCCGGTTCACAACCCAAAATAGCAGGAGAACTAGTTTTGTATAAACACATCTTTTTTCCCCTCTCCCCACCCTCCTCCGCCATGTTCTTTCTTCATGTTTTTGTTGGGGTTCTGGAGCACCTCTGTAGAAGCGTCTGGAGGATTTGTACCTTTTCCGTCCCCTCAGCAAGCCCAGGCAGGACAACGGGCCATGGTCTAAGGCGGCTGGAAAAAAAAAAGGGAGGCATCCCCAGCGTCTTAACTGAGGTGACAGAGCACAGTCCCCACCAATGCTATACAACAGCAAGGTCGTTTTTATTAATGTTTTCAAAAGTCTGTTCTGGAATTAGGGATCTGCAGCTTTCAGGAGCATTTCTGGCTTTGACAAAACCCATGTTTCTGCTGGAACCAGCAGGCACCGCAGGGAGCAGCGGAGCTTGGGGTGGGATCGCCAGCCGGGATGCTGATACCTGTACCCTTCCCGCACCTCTGACCCTGGCAGAAATGCTTTCAGAAACACTGAGAGATTTTAAAGGATCCCAATATAATCACGTATGTCTCGTAACTTCGCAAAGGTTAGTATTTTTCCCAGCAATGCTTACAAGCTGAAGCCTAATGCTACATTAGCAGCACAAAACAAACAAACAGCAAGAGCTGCAGCAATCATGAATTTCAGTTTCATCCCAAACTTCTAGGCTCTCACAGAAACATAAAGCATCTGGTTCTTCATTTTAAAGACATGCACTGGCAATAGTGCAAATATTCCTAACAGAATGAGAATAGATCTCTTTAAAAAAGGCCTCTAGCCTTGATTTAAAGACTTCAGCAGCCCACCACTTCCCTTGTTAGCTGTCCTAACATTTTAAAAGCCCTGCTAAGCAAGCATGTGATTCACTTTCTCTTTTCTTTTTTTCCTTTTTTCTCCTCCCATTTTCAGTTTCAGAACGTGTAACTTCAGCTACCAGCCCAGGATGCTCACCTGGAGATAAATGCTTCCAGACTTATATCTGCATCCCCAGCCTCCCATTTCCTTACCAACCAGAAAACAGATGTGAAAAACCCATCCTGCAGATGTACTGGAAATGATCAAACCAACAGGAGATAGAGGTTAGATTAGATTAGATTAACACAGAGAATAGAATACTTTAAGAAATGATCTCTTGTTCCCCACTAAACTATTGATTTTACACTTACTTTTAACAAGCTACTTTATCATTAGACAGAAAGAAGGAACGTCCCTGCCTGGGATTTAACATGTGTCTCCCTCCACTCCTGCCTGCCAGGAGAGGGGTGTAGTCATCCTCACAGCAGCCCACGGAGGGGAGGAAGAGTGTGCCTGCCAGCCAGAGGCAATTTCTTTCCTCCACAGCTATGGAGAGGAATGCTGTGTTTCATAAACACACTTCAGAGATGCCACACTATTAAAAATACATGGACATCATGTGGATCTAAGCTAAATACATATGGCCTTTGATTGCTTGACATTTCCAATTCATACAGGAACATTACTGCGATGCATTATTGATGCTCAGTAGCATTTCACTGTCTCAAACTAAGTACACCTCTTCCCCCTTCCTTCTGTGCAGCACCCTTCGCTCAGAGACTGAGCAGTTTAATTAAGCCATGATTAACTGTACACACAGTTCTGACCATCACTGAATTAGTTCTGGCAATGCTACGGCTGCGAGTTGAGCACTGTGCTGTCAGAGATCAACCCCACTCACAGGATAGTTCCCCTCTGGGGATCTCAGCTGCTTCCCACCCATGCCAGAGAACATCTGCCTGGTCGGGTTTGACTGGTGGGCACTGTGGCACAGCCAGAGCCACTCACCAGATCGACACACCCGGACGACACTCCACAGGCAAGATTAGGGATGAGGCACACAGCAAATGAAGGGAAGGGAAGGGGAGGCATCTGTTCAGCTTGAAAAGTCTTGAGCCTGCGTGGATGGGGTGGGCCACCGGCTGCTGGCTCAGGCTAGGAGGGCAGGGATGGAAAAAACCCTCCCTGGCTCAGCCCCGTGGTGAGGGTGGTGTTCACACCTCTGTGAGCTTCCCAGCTTGCAGCCCTGGGGGGACATCACGCTCCCCGGGCACTGTTTCATGCTGCACCTCGGCTGGACTCTCCAACATCAGATACCTGGAGTTTTCCTGGACAAACTCACATCCCTCCTCTCTGTTCTGCTTTGGAAATCTCAGGCATCTTCCCTGTTCTCTCCCTGGACATCTTGGCCACTCCTTGCTTCCCTCCTCCCTGGCCCTGTGTCCCATGTCCCCTGCATGCTGCATACGTCACGCCTGCTGCCCACGTGCCGTCCCCACGCACGTCCCTGGCTGCTTTTGGGGAAGTTCCACACAAAAAACCTGGCGTCTCTCTGGCTGTCATTTTATTAGCAATTCCTCACTCTGACTCAGTCTCCCTCCCCCTTTTATTCTTTTAAAAATGGAATTCTCCAGAAGCAAGAATTTGGGAGGAGGAGAAGAAGATTTGGAAAGAAAAAAGCAGAATCATTACAGCTGAGAAACAGCTCTTGAAACTTATTAGCTCATGACTCATCTCTCTGAAAGGAGCTAATACCTTAATTTCATATTTCTCTGCTCAAATGGAGACCAAAGCATAAACTGAAATGAAACTTTACACTAATGGCTTCTTAATTACACCCATCTAAAAGCAATTACCTGAGGTTTAACAGATACAAAGTTAGGGTTGACGCGGCCACTAGAAGGGAATTTTGCGGCAAAGTTGTCTGGGAAGGGACGGGCTGCGCGGAGGTGTAACAGCAAGGTACCGCAGCCAGGCTGCCTCTGCTCCCTCCTCGCTGCTCGCCCTCCCTACACCCTGATGCTGCAAAGCAGCTCAGCCGTACTCTCTCGCATTCTCCCCATGAGCACGTGAGTACCATCAGCCAGATATCCACAGAGGAGAATATTCCTCCGGAATCCACTTGCTTTTACCATATTGGAAAAGAAATTCATAGGATAAAATTCCAGCATGGAGGATCTGGCAAATGTGGTTCCAGCAATATAGGAGACAGGATAAGGGAAAGGGCAAGTCCCTAGGAAAGCAGGCCTCCTGCCCGACAACCCTTCTTTCTCCTACTTTCACACCTGTGGGAGGAGAATCATTCCTACCAGTCTCAAGGTGCATTTTAAGAACTTAATACTTATTGAAGGTTTTTAAAATTATCCACAAAAAGTCACCACAGGAGATCAAGGTGGTGGCACTGCTGTTATTATTAGGACTATTATTACTATTACTGCGGGTAGATTTCAGCTGTGTTTTGTTCACAGTTTAATGGTTTGGCACTAACAAAGGGACTTCAGCAAGCCGGTGGAGTCCGGGACACCGCGGTAGCTGTGTAGGTTTCCTGTACAATGTCTGGGAGGAATTCACTGCCAGGAATGAGATTGAGAATGGGCAGTATGCGGTGCTGAGAGCCATGTTAGCTGGGAAGTAATAACCATCACGGAGGTGGATTTTAAATCCCGATCCTCTCTAGAGCTTTAGTCGGAGCTGCAAGGAAATATCTCCCTCCCTTCCCTCCCTCAGAAGCCTCAAATGGATTTAGGTACCTTCTTTGCCCTGAAAAAAATCCTGGAGAGGAATCATTCCTTTCCTTCAGCGCATTGGAAATGGAGTGCCAGGTCGTGCATACCACCTCAAAGGAAAGTATGTATTTTCTTTAGTGAACATTAAATATCAAAAAGAAGAATAATCTTTGCAGCAGGAACTGAAAGCTGCATCCCCTTTCCCACAGATGCTCTAGTCACCATGGACATACAGCCTATGTCCTTGTTCTTTTATTGTCGTGCTGCTGCTAAGCACGAGTCTCAGTGAGAGCTGCCAAAATTAGTGCTACAGGACAGCCAAGCCAGCCAGGCTTGTGAGCTGGACACCTCTTTTTTTTCCTGAAAGAGCAAGCAAAATCTTCTCCTCTCTGTTATGCCCTGGTAGGACCGTATCCTAGGAGGCGAAGGAGAATTATTTAACTTCCCGCAGGAAAAAGTAATAACAAAACTCAGTCTTCTGTGTATTGGGAAGATGCTGCAATTACTGAACTGCTGGCTGAAAAGGAGGGGGTGCAGCCGTTTTCTTTCTTGGCCACAATTTTGGTTAGAGCACACAATGCATTTGGAGCAGGCCTGATGGTTTGGGCCTCTCTAGCAGCCTCAGAAGAGATCTGTCCACTTCCTCAGCACCAGCAGAGCTTGGCATCGCTACGGCCCTGGGAGAAGCCAGCACTGCTGAGGCTGGGCAAACTCAGGACGTGTGATGTGTGACCATCAGCAGGAGAGAGGTTTTGAAGTTCATTATTTTTGCCTTGGTTACACAGGGTAGGGCAGGATAGCAGCTCTTCAGTTGTCTCCTGCTCCTGTCACTGGCCATGTGGAGAAACTACCCTAACGATTGCGATTAAAACAGGCATAGCAAAGGCAGGGTTCAGGCAGCAGTTTTGCAGTTCACATACAAGCAGCAACGACAGCCACAGACCAGCCCCTCCAGCCTCACAGAGGTCTTGCACCAGCTGGTGGCTTTGTGAGGGAGGAATGGCCTCACTGCCACATAGCCCCCTTGGCACGAAGGGCTCCCCGAGCCTGCCCAGCTTGGGGCAGGAGACCCCAGCCCACCAACAGCTGTAGGCAGCAAGGTGCCTGCCAAAGACTCAAGCACCCACATCATTTTGCAGGGCCTTGCATCTTGTCGCACCACTGAATGAGATAATACAATTATTGGATAATTAGAGTCATCAGAAAGCGTTCTGCAATGGCAGGCTTTTAATTGACTTCCCCATTAACAGATAATGATCAGGCTCTGTCTCCTGCCAGGATGACCCCCCACTTCTCTTCCCCCAGGACAAGCAGCTGACCTGAAAGGGAAAAAGCACAGCTGTCCTGAGTTCTTTCATGGGTAACATACCCTTCCAGTCCAGTTGGGGAAGCAGCAAACTGAGACTAATAGAAGGCAAAGAAAAGGTTTTTCAAACTGGCTGCAGGGATGAAGAAAGAATCTGTCCAGAGCAGGCTCCGATTTAGCAGGGTTGGATGAAGCTTGCAGCGCCTGCGACAGGGCTGGTGCTGCGGTACATGGAGCAGCAGACGCAGTTGCACAGCCCTGTCCTCCTCCCATCAGCTCAAAGCTCTCCCCAGCACTAGCCCAGGATCCTGCTTTCTTTCTTCCCTGCTGCTCTATTTAATAAAGTCCGGAGAACATGAATTCAATTTCACAGCTTCTTTCAGGGTGCCAAACACCTGGTGTTTCTTTGCACTGGAACTAAAGCTAAACATTTCCATCATATTTCACGAAATGTAGCAGGGCTGAAAGCTCTTGTTTTGGAAGAAAAGTGTAGAATTCCCTTTCTGAGTTGGTTTCTCTGCAGTTAGGAGTGATTTGCTAGCCTCACAAAGACCATCAGATACCCTTCTGTTGGAAGCTTTCCTGAAACACACACCGTGATGCCTTGGTGTAACAGGATCTTCTCATGAGAAATATTTAACCCACACGCTGAGCTTTCCTTTGGGTACTGAGCGCTTGTGAAAGTGGCAGAAGCTACCGTATCCGAGCACAAATCATGGTTAGGGTTTTAATCGCCTTTGTGATCCATCAAATAAATACCTTTTTTCCAGCAGCAGTGGGAACAAAGCCAAGTTTCCTTTTCTGCCTGTAACCCAACTAACCTGGGTTCTCCACCAATGACTCAGAATGATCCCAATTCCTCTTGACCTTTAAGAACTGATGAGGCAGGAGGCAACAGGTTCATTAACTAAAAGCATCCAGACAGAACTGGTAACTGCTGAACTCCTGTATTGGTCAAGAACAGCGCTGGTTTCAGTCTCTTTTTACTGCCAGCTTCACAAAACGTGTTGGAGTTTCATATCTGTTTCCTTTCCTACTGTGTAAAATGTACTTTAAGCTGCCTTATTTACATAAAAGTTACTTGGGAAGGACTGACAGACAAAGAGACAGAGAACATGACTGTGGAAACTTGGTTTCCCTAGGAACCGATTTAAAAATAAACCAACTTTCTGCCAGGGATGTGATGCCATCCTCAAGAGTCCAGTGCTTTCTGCTCCTGCAGCTTTTCCCTTGGTGTGGGGAAGATGCGTTGTCCTCACTCACATGGTTTAAAAACCGTAATAATCTGAAGAGGAGGATTTACTAATACACAACAGTTGATGTTCTTGGATCGGATCAACTGATAAAAATCAGTCCTGAAATCTGAAGAGCCTGATTTTTGCCACCTGGCCTTCTCTGTATTCTGGAAAAAGAACAAGCAGCAAAAAAATGTCTTCTGGTGCATTGATTCACTTTCATTTCAGAGCATTAGCTGGTAAATGGAACTCAATTCAGATGGCTGCAAATGCAAATTTGAAACTTAAGCTAGAAGGCTTTGTGGGAAGATGCTGGTTATTGTGGATTTCTGAAGTGAGCCGGTCCTAAGGAGCAGCTGGGCAGGAGGTGATGCAGGCCTGCAGCCAGCTTGCCAAACTGGCAGCAACTGGGATCTCAAGACATCCTCAGATTTCATAATTAATCTAACTGTAAATCAGGTGCATTGATGCTTTGCTGACCATAGGACATTACAGGAGCACAAAAAAACCCAGTGTTGGCAAAGAAGATAAGCTGTACCTCACAAAAACTGGTACAGAGAAGTCTACATGTTTATACAGTGCTCCCCGTAGTCTTTTTTTGTTGAGGACTTATCCAACATAGGGGCACATCCCAGTGACCCCCAGCTACCAAATAGTGGAAAGGGAAAGAACATGAAGAACTCTGGATGTTCTTTTTATTCCTTTTTCCAGGCAAGTGGATAAAACCAGAAATAATCCCAAGCTCAGTCCTTCCTAACTGCATGTCAGCAGGTGAAGCAAGTGACCAGTAAAAGCAAAAAGCCCCAGCTGAGCAATAAAGAAAAAAGGGAAACAGCGACCAAACTCTGTTTCTCTGGCACATTATTTTGCTGTCTAGACTGGTTGTCAGACATCGTTTTGTTGTTCTGTACGCCTAGAGGCCATACCAAAGCTGGGATCCCCACTTACAGGCTGCTTTGTTTAGTGAGACAATCCTTGCCCCAGGGATCTGTAATCAGAATACGCAGGACAAACAAGGGGAATAAAGTCACTGTTTTCATCCTGCATGTACCAACAGAAACAGGACCCCAAAGAGATTAAGTGGGCTGCCTGAGGCCACCCAGAAAACCTGTGGCAATGCCAAGGAAAAAACAAATACACACATTCTCCGAATCCTAATACCCAGATTTGTCTCCAAGACTGATATGTCTCCCTGTTTCCAGAAGAATCCAGGGAGATCCCAGTTAAGACACTGCTGCTATTCTCCTACAGCTGCATTTCTTCATGGAGAAATCCAGCACATCAGATTTCTCCTTCCTTACAGAATCTACAGATGGTTTATTACCTCCCTGGAGTGGGCGAGAGATCCTTCCCTGAAGGCACTGGGAGGAGATGGTTGAAAGGGGTGGGGGGGAAGAAAAGTCACCAGCCTTTCTGATACTGGAATGTAAATAGTGTTTTGCAAAAGAGCCATTTATCAGCGAAATTATAGAATCTGTTTGAAGACTACCCTGGAGGATGCACTAGAAAGATGGTTTGTGTGGAACTTAACGAGAGGTTTCCTGCAACACGCCTGGGCTTCGTGTAGGCAGAAGCACTTTACCGAGAATTAAATCTGCGTTGGAAATGTTAATAAATGCAGACACATGTTCTTGTTTGTAGGACGCGCTGTGCCTCCTTTATTTATTTCCTTCATTTTATTCTTCTGGATGTAGCTACAGTGCCAGCCCCTTTGCCTGACACATCCCTGGGGAAAAAGTTGCTGTCTCTCTTCTGTCTATCCCCTGGGCTGCTCCGCAGTCCTTTAAGCCTATTGTATTGCTGCCGAGCCTCCAGCCACGAAGCACAAAGGTAACCGCAGGGGACTGGATGGTTTAGTTTCTGGGCAGATATCGGCTTTCATGAAGGACTGAAACAAAGAAGGAGAGGTATAGACTTCAGACTAGCTGAGGCAAAACTTTCCTTCTAATCAAGGCTGTGGAAAGGATTCCTCATCTGCTCTGATAGCAGAGGGATGGAAGAGAACAAGGACTGGTTTCCAAGCAGAGATATCCACCTGCACCGAGTTCTCCCTCTCCCATGGCTGGAGCCCAGATGCATCGTCTACAGAACAGCTGATCAGGTGTTTCTGCTGTCTGGAACAAATACAGGATGCTTTCCAGCAGAGGAACAACTGAAAAAATAGAGTAAATTTTCTTCCTCACTGGAAGAAAACCTAAACAGTCATCAGCTTTTCAGAGCTCTAATCTTTGCTGTGACTCAGACCAGTGCCTTGGCCCACTTGTACCTTCAGACAAATGCTGTGAACAACCTGAAAGACTGAAGCCAGCACTAGAAGATGGCCTGTCTCTCATGTCTCTTTCTAGGAGCTGAACACATCCCAGTGAATTCATTAAAATATTATCCATTTATTTTCTCCTTTTTCTATTCTGGCAGCTCCACTAGGAAAGAGTTTGTCTTGATTTCTAGAACATAGTAGGTGCTAAAAGCCCTGCAGATCTTTGCTGAGGTTCTTAGCTTCCTTGAAAATCAGATATTTCTATTCAAGGGCCCAAATCAAGCTTTCACAGGAATCCCTTTGATCTGTAGGGAAATTCAAGCTCAATTAAACATGCATTTAAAAGAAATAAGATATAGCTCCTAAGAATCTGTAAGAATTCATTTCTACCAGCAGTCTGCCAGATGTCTCTTGCCCCCTCCCCACACAGCAGTGGAGTGAGTAAAAGGCTACAAAAGGCTCTCCTTGACCTCTCCATAGAATACTCCCAGTGTCTGCCTCATAATCTGCCCCTCCTCTATAACTGTGTTTGGGTAGTCTTGCTCCACACAGATTATTAATGTGATTAATCCCCTGCAAATGGTGCAATTGCTCTCACGCTCCCTCTCAGGCTTCAATCTGAAGCAGATTTCTCCCCCCTCCCCCTGTTTTTCTACTCCTCTTTGTTGGCCCTATTTATTGCAGAAGAAGGAACAGATTAATTAACCAGACACCCATGCCTGTCTGAGGACAGTTCAGCCTGACTCACAGGCCCTGTAAAATCCAGAAAAGCCAGTGACTGAAACTCAGACTTGGAACTAATCTTTTTTTCAGTTCATATTATTCTCCCTTTCTGTAATTTAATTTACAACGTAATTTCATATTCCTGCTCTAAAGCAGGAGAACTGCTCTCTTCATATGTACATATATTTTTTTATCCTGCCAGGTTGGATTTGTGTCTGATTTTATTTTATTTTGTTAAACAAGGAGGCTGAAGTCACTTTGTTTCCTTGAATAGAGCAGGAGGATAAATCATTGCTGGATATTTGCTGAGGCATCTTTCCAAACTGTGGATCTTGAGAAGATGGAAGAAAGTGTTTTAATCAGGTATTTTGGCACCTGAGCCTGAATGAGGAATTGGCCTTTGAATGTTTGGAGTACTATACTCACTGAAGTATATTATGCCACATTAAAAAGTATTGATTTTATTGTTCCTTCTGGAGCTGGGAGAAATATTTACAGGTGTATGAAACTGCTGAAGAGGTCAGAGACCTTTATTACTTTATTAACTAATTCTTTTCTAATGAGATTCTGGTTCAGAACTGGGAATTGGAGTCTACCACAGAGTACAAATAAACAATAATAACAGTGAGCACAAACTCGTGGCAGGCAGATACTGAACAAGAGGTCTGGTGGCCCTTCCCAAATGGCTTCTCATTGGACTTTCCAGGTCTTTCACAGTTTGAGTAAATTTTGCAAGTTAAAGAGCTGTGAAATTAGTTGGTGTGCCATGGGTGAATAAAAAAAAAAAGCCACCCTCTCATCTTTTTTCTCCCATTCTGTTAACACAGTGTTAGACAAAAAAGCCTCCAACTAAATGGAAGATCAACTTTCATTGTATACCATATTCTATCTTTGCCTAAAGCTTTGAGATATGTGTTCACTATTCAAAACAAAGTTTTACACCCACCCAAAAAAAAAACCCCACAAACCTGAAAGGAGAACTTTTTCCCCCCCCCGCTTAAAAACAGTGGAGAAGAAACATAACTTTTTCAAAGCAATGCAGTGCTTTGGGAGGAAAAAAAAATAAATCCCAAGTTAGCACCAGGGGTTCAGGTGAGACGTTTTCTAGGAAGATTTTTCTAGAGAGATTTTCTAGGAATATTTTTCTAGAGAGATCACACAGTTGTTCTTGCCCTTCTTCTAGCAGTCCTGGAACTTCCTTTACTTCCTGAAAATCTCTTTACTATGAAGATATGATCATCATGGTGTGCAAGCATCCCTAAGCACCTGCGGTATCTGTGGCTAAGAAGTCAAAATTCTTCTGTTCACTTTGATGTATGCAATAAGCCTACTGGTGAAAGCTATTTATACTCTTCTCACAGTCAGCAATCCTGCTACTTCCATTTTTCACAGGGAATCACTAAAACCATTTCAAACAAGATGGCTGCAGATACCACCAGCCTTAGGAAAAAGAACCGAGATCACTTTCGTGTCAGCATTGATATATCTACTGTAGGGGACATTTTCATACCATTGAGGTCAATAGCAATTTTTTTTTTTTTCCAGTGCTGTTGAGACTTCTTTGATTAGACACCTTCCCTACAAACAGAAAGTCTTAAGCATTTGAAATTTCATCCTATTTTTCTTTGTAAGCAAATTTGTTTACCACTTACTCATTTGCATCCTAACTACTATAATCCATTCTTGAAATATCAAGAAAAATGTGTTAGCATGACTGTCAAAGGAAGAGCAGCTTATATCCTTAAGGTCTGATTCATACCTCAACATCGAGATGGTCCCTTGGCCATCTTTTTGCCTGGTCATAAGAATGCAGCTCCATTTCTGTGACCATGTCACTTACAACATCTCTGTGCAAGAGGTCTAGAAGATCAGCTTCCTCACCAGATTTTATTTGACAGACCCTGCCTCAGATTCTTGTGTTAAACTCAAAATGGGAGTTAATACAGTGCCAAATGGCTTCCACCTCTATTCCCCCATCTAGGCAACTGATTCATCTCAGGCCAAGCCAGCGTGACAGGTATATCCATCCATACAAGGACATTTCCCAGGTAGTATGGGCTGTTAAATGAATACACCAGATTGCAGCTGACACCCAGAATGCTGATTTTCCCCTCTCCTTATAATCATAATGGGATCTCAGCAATAGAGATGGATTTGCTAATTTCCATCTCCTCTCTCTTTCTCCTTTAATCACNGTCAGGTATAAATTAATTTCNGCTTGAAGAGTTTCAGGTAGAGATTCTGTCATTGCATAGAGCACTTAAGGTCGTAAATCAGGGTAATCCCAGATCATTTCCTTTCCAATCTGAGATTTTGGAGCATGTAAATATGAGTCATCCAAGAAGTGTCACAGGCCTTTTGCTTGGGCTAGGGGAAAGAAGAAAGTTGATCTTAGTGTGGAACTTTCAAAAGAAAGGTGAAAACCGCTACTAAATCACTGGAGTGCTGCTTCTTAAATTCCCTCCTCAGGCCCATATTTATCCCACCTGTCAAACAACAAATCTAAAAGCGCAGTATTGTACCGGTGTCCATTGAAAATGGAGAGAGCAGACTGTCCAGAGGACAGTTCAACCCTTGTAAGACCTAAATTGCCATCTAGAGGACCCTGTCTTTCTTCACTGCTTCCGAGGCGGACTCCATTTCTCATATTAGGTGGTTTAAAAGTATCTAAATGTAGGCAGGGTGTATGTGAACTCCAGCATGCTGCACTGAAGGTATAACTTGGGGGAAAGCAGTAAGCTCTCTTAACTAAACCAAAAGGAGTAAAATCATTAAGAAAAGATATCATTTTTCTAAAAAAATGCTAGTGAATAAATTATCATTCCTTTTCATTAAAAATTCAGTGGAGATGAAACTGTATGTGGTGATAACGAGCAAATGTTTATATTTGCACAGAAGTGTAACTGCATAGACAGAAAGTTATTGATTTACCCACCGCTTTAACACATTTTGTGCAGCTGCTTGAATGGATGACTATCCAACTGGCTGCACAACTAGCAAAGGAAGAGTTGTCACATCCTGAAAAATGGGTGCAACTCACTAAAAATTATTTCCTGAGGAAATTTAAACGTGTTGTTTTTTTTTTTGTTTGTTTTGTTTTTTTTACAGTGTCCTACAGAGTAACTCTTAAGAAAAGCAAATCTATAGACAGCATCTATGCCATTCTCTCCTATTCCTGACTTTTCAAACACTGGAAAATAAAAGAAAAAAATCCCACAAACCTTTCTTCCGTATTTTAGTTTGTCTGAAAGATACTTTTTATGAACAAAAACAGTGACAGACTAAAAATGGCTTTGTAATTTTTTAGTTTATCCATTTTTTTCAATTCTTACCATATATTGGTTATTTATTCACTTACATCATCACTTACTAGTAGGAGGTTGTGGGAACTCAGAAACATCCGAGATGATTCCCACCCCCATCCCCCCCATCAGGTTGGTACTCCATGTGTCTCTCGTTCAGAAGGCCTGTTTTTTCCAGCCCAGCCATCCTTGGTTTTCTACCCTCTGGATTTCTAGACCTGCCTTTTCAGTAGACCCTCCCCCTTTTTGTTTCCCTGTCCTTTCCTTCTCTATTAGCATGTCTACCCACTGAGACTCCATGGCCCAGGCTGCCTTCGTCTTGCAGGATATGAGGACACTGGCTCAACCTCCCAGACTGTGCCCGACAGCAATGCCTCTCCTTTCCCCACCAGTATCGTCTTTAAGTGTTTTCAAACGATGCAGTTTCCAGACTCCCATGCAGCCAGTTGGCACTTTTTCAAATGAGCCACTGAATGGCAAATGCAGAGATACACTGGGATAAAATGAGCTCCTCTTATTGATTTTCCAAACCAATATGGCACTGATGCTGCCTCTTTGTGCCATTTCCCTCCTCTGCCAGGAGGCATTCACACCCCTTCCATCATTTTAATTAGACATTACACCTGACACAAATGCCGAGTTGATTAACCTTAAAGGAGCTGAATAGGTTCTCTGATCGTTAACACAGGGCCCCTGACATACTATAACTCATGCTAACATGTGCTGTTGCACAAACTCACAGCTTCTTCAGCTCACTCTCCAAAGCCACAATGCAATGTAATAACATCTACAGAGAGCTTTTTATGAGACTGTCTCACATAATAATGCTATAAAAGCAAGATTTAAAAGATGGATTGCCCTGGACTCCACAGACTTCACTTTTTAATGTTTACATAAATGCACCTTTTCTACGGTGTTTTCAGATAAGGGCCCTTTCCAAGTCATGGAAGTGAAGGCAGCCACCAGCTTCCCCTTCCCCCAGAAGTGGCTCTCAGCAGGAAGTAGAGTGCTCTGGTGGGGTTCTTCTGCTGCTTCCCCAGCTCCATCTTTGCTTGGATGGGGGACAGGAGGCATAAAGCACTGTGCAAAGACTCATTTGCTCAAACCATAGCCCTCCTGTGAATTCCTCACTTGTAGCAAAAGTCTCTGGTGTGAACAGAATCCGTGCAGCCTTAATGTGCCTTTGTTCTACCATACTCAAGGTGAAAGGAGAAACTTTAAGTTGCGATATGTTGAAGAGTGTTGCCAGAAGAACTGTTTTCCTGTTCAGATGCGACTCCCTGCTCTGTGCAGCTACACACTTTAATCTACCCATGACTGGGATAAGCCTAAAACCAGCCACTAACACCGCCAAAGTACAACTGAATCATTGCAACCTGGACAAGAGAAACCATTATTTGCACAAATTTCATTTTATGCCTGTCGGCCTCAAAGAAGGAAAGTAGCCCAAGCTGCAGCAGTGCCAGGCTTCCTGCTTCAACTATGGCATTTAGTGGCAAGTGAAGGCTGACTCCCAACTATAGGTCTGACATTATCTAGGATTTTCCTGCCATCATGTCAGTCAAATCAGACTGAACTGTTGGAAACCGCAAAAGGAGAGCTGATCCTTCTTTGCCAGCAACAGGAGGAGAGGGAATAAGGGATTGTGAACATACCTACCTATCTGTGTTGGAGGGGGGGGAGGGGAGTGATTTGGTATGGCTTAATTGATCTGGGATGAGGAGATACTCCTCCTTCAGCAGGCACAGTTCCACTGGGATGGAGAAATTGCTGGAGATGTATGAATTCTGAGGAGATCCCCCGTTAGTTAATCAGCAGCACTGATTTTGCTGTGCCTTCCTCTTTCACTTGTTTGTTTATCTTTGCCCTGCATTAAAACCTGTCAAGCCTGCAAACAAGACAATGTTTTTTGATTAGGCTGCTCAACTGACAATAAACCAGGGCTGGGAGAATTCCCACCTGCAGTAAAGCAGAAAGAAGGTATATGATCCTATTAGGATACAGCTAACGTACATTGTTAGGAAAGGAACCTTCTGCATTGCTTGAACATGACCACAACACCAGGTCAATGCTGCCTTGAGCATCAAACTAAGTCCAGAGTTCCCAGCTATCCATACAGTTAGATATACACACAAAAGAAATTCTTTACTCTGAAGGTGGTGCCCAGAGAAACTGTGGCTGTCCCCTCCCTGGCAGTGTTCAAGGCCAAGTTGGACAGGGCTTTGAGCAACCTGGTCTAGTGGAAGGTGTCCCTGCCCGTGGCAGGGGGGTTGGAACTAGATGATCTATAAGGTCCCTTCCAATCTAAACCATTGTCATTCACACAGGCTCAGTTAGGAAGAGCTCTGGAGCTTCATAGAGGAGCTAACTGTCTCCACTCTGAGCAGAAATTGCAGAAGGCACGGAACTCACGCTTAAGCCCAACCCTAACTTCACATCCTGCACACATACAGAGAGAGTAGTCCCAAGGCAGCAAGGACTTTGTGTTATTTTTTCATGGTTTGCTTATCTGCATTTTGGAAATAGAATGGCTTTGTTGATGCTGACAATCCACACTCGGACATTAGCAGGCAAGACAGGCTTCTGCTATGAAGCCTGGAATGTATAAGGATTAGACAGAACTGATGCACTGTCAGGATCTCCTCATCATTACTCCACATGCTCTCCCTGGCATCAAAGCTGTCTTGCTGGACCCCTTCTTACAGGACTCCACCTGCTAAGCTGTGGGTAGATGGACAGAAGATGACAGTGTTCTGCTGCTTTTGTGTCACTGGCTTCTGCAAGACCTGTCCAGTTCTACCTCCTAGGCAAGGAAGCAATGAATGATACATTTCAAATTTGAAAAATCCTGCTGCCATCTTGTATGGCAGCCCAGCAGAATGGAGGGAAAGGGTAGCCACAGCTGGCTGGTGAGGAGTTTTCCTCCAAATTCCTTCTCTGCACCAGGAAGGCAGATGTCTTGCCAAGCTGAATGAGCACAAGTAGAAAACAGTGAACACAAACACATCTGTGGTGGTGTCAGATACAGGAAGATGTTGGTGATGTAAGATGACAATATTACTGAACCCTCTTCTCACTAAGAGTAATGGAGCTACATTCTCCAGGCATCAGTAGAGAGAGAGAGGAAGAAAAATTGCCATGCAGTCTGAGTGACAGCTCAGCCTGGTAGATACCAGCTGTACGTGGCAGCTCTTGTACTGCACCTACCTGCCTCACCACCAAGCTAGAGCCTCTCTAAGCAAACATGGAAGTTGAGGCACAGACATGGGAATTTCAAAATTCTGGTGTTGTGCAGGGGCAGTGCGACAGACCTGGGATGTGTGGATGGAGAGGAGAGGTTAAGGAACAGCCAGTTATAGTTTGCTTGCATTTACCTGAGCCTTCTTGTGTTGATTTGCGTGAGTGTGTAATGCAGAACAACAGCCAAACTCTGACCAGGAATCACCTGTCCTGAAGGGCTCCTGACTATGCCTTCTCCTGAGAGAAGGAAAGCACGTAAGCGATCACACATCCTTTGTGCAGGCCAGATATTTTCCTTCATGGAGAACAGCTCCATCTTTCTGCTCTCTCCTCTGCTCAGCCTGCTACAGAAAGCCTCCTTCTTTCCCCTATTTGCATAAATGATGATGCAGCCATCCTAATTATCAAGGAAATCCACTGCTCCCCTCTTCCAGCACCTCCCCCCTAGCTGCTGCTCTTTCCCTGCTACAGGTTTTGCTGGCAGATGGAACTGGAGCCTCCTCAGCCCACTGGCTTTTCCTTGAAGAAGAAGAAAGTGACAGCCCTGCAGGCAGCCGAAAGCGGCCGAACCATGGTAGCATGACTAATCCGTCAGTCGGTAGCATCCCAAAGGCCACTATCAAGATTATGCTCACACAGCCAGCTTTGCTGGGGCAAAAAGGGTGCTGAGGATGGGAAGAGGGTTGTGTTATTGCCCTCACATGGATCAAGTATGTCCCACACACACACTGCTGAGCTGCACAAGGTGCCTCTTCAGTCCCTTCCCTTTTGTGCTGCAATCTAAGGTTCAGGGAAAGCTAGCTCTGAAGTATCCAGTTGGGGGTAACCAGACAGCAAGGATATTAGCAAGCTCATACATATGGAAGGATGACCTTACCAGCTCCACTCAGTGTTTGTTCTGCAAATCAGATATGATTTGCAATCAGCCATAGCCATGCTTTCTCCATTTCACCCTCCAGTCCTGTCCTTACAGCACTGCTTACATATGTTTTTACCCATGTTTTTCGATTTATCTGTCCTACTTCTGTCCCCATTACCCGTTACCTCAGCAAATTAGCAGTTACCCACAATGTCTTTTCTGCCAGATACCTCTTGCTTTGTTTTTGTTAGCATTGGGTCATTCATGCAGAGGAGTTCCTATTTCATATTAAGAAGATTGCCAGCAAAACCCAGACAACAGTAAGTGCAGCCATAGCAAGGCCTGTGTAGCATGGTCCGGTCTGTACATAGCTTATTTTTTATGTACCTAGCATCAGATGGTCTACCCGTGTGATTATATTTTTCTGTATGCCTGGAAATGCTCCAAAGAGCTGATGAACCAATTGGGATTACAGACAAGAGTGAGTTTAGTTATAGTCCCTGGGGGAAAATGAGGCCTGTGCTGAAGGAAGTAGGACAGGGGAGATGAAAATAGTCTATCAGGAAAGAAAGCCAAAAACCTGCCAGAATACCAAGTAAAATGCAAGACAGCCTTCTCCCTTACTCCAACCCCATGGGCTCCAGCATCCCACAAGCCATCAGCTGAGCTGTCAGTACACAGTCAGCAATTCTAGGACATCCATTTCAAGACGCAGAGCTGCAAAACACGAAAGCCAAACCTTGGGATGTGGAACAGAATGGGGGAGGACAGCAACCGTGTCCATTTCAGATGGTGCAAGTATAGATTAAGCACCTCCTCCTCTGTCCTGGCCAAGACTGTTTCCCACATTGGGCTGCTGGTACTGCTTTGAAAGGACACCGGCAGAGGAATTCAGCCACCTCCTCTCACAACATCTTTCTGCATGTGGACTTCCTTGGGCATAAATCCAGGGCTGAACTGAACCTAATTAATGTTTTAAGGCCATAGAGAGCTTGCACCTCGCTCATGTTTAGATATCTGGTGCCTGGATCTGTGCTCAGAGATCACCCTCTGTTCTACCTTGTTAGATCTGATTTATCTTTTCCTACTTGCTCACTTCCTTCCCCCAGCCAGTATCTCAGTTGGATCTGACATGCCCCATCTGCAAATATCCTGATCCAGCCTCTCCAGAGTAGACACAAACATTCACAGCTCCAGCCAGGGAAGAGGTAAAATCCCTCCTGCAGATAGGTTCCACAAGAGCCTTTCACTAGACCCTTGTGCAACAAACACTAGCCAGATGGCCTCACCACACGGTGTCCCACCACATTTTGTAAGTAGCAAAGGTGCCAAATACCTCTTCCTTCCCTGCTTTGAAATCCTCACTCTCCCCACAACACATACACTCTTTCAGTTGTCCTGCTTTCCACATTCCAGGCTGGCAATTAGAATCTGCAGCCTCTGAGCTTCTCTGCAAACTGATGAGCTGCTAAAAATACAGCCCCTGCAGGCACCCATTCAACTTCTATTTCTGTATTTTTTATTATTTATTTTTTTACTTTTACTTTTTTTAACCAATTTCAGATGAACAAAGCACTTCAACAAAGGGAAGGAGAAAATGCTGTGATTGTGGAGATGGATTGCTGCCATTTACTTTGTTCATTTTAATTATACAAAGTCATCACTTAGCAGGGAGCCTCAAGATAGGAAAAGAGAGCACAAAGAAGTTACCATATCCCACCTCTTTACCTCTCTATGCTTCATTTTAAAGCTTCCTCTGACATCCTGAGCAACCATACCCAAAGTAGCACTTCCATACTCTTAAATCCTTCCACATTTTATAGGTTACTCACCTGCTGTGTCTTCAATCCGGAAAGCCCCAAGGGTCCCAATCCTCCTTGTGAAACCAGTGGACTAACAGGAACAAGTAAGCACTTCACTCCTCCCAAAGCTGTGCTACACCACCATCTCCAATCCCCCTGTAAGGGCCGTGGACAGCTTGTTTATAAACTTCTCCTAACCAATCATCTGCTCTCACCTCCTAAATTGGCTCCAGCTGGAAGATGAGGTTGTAAACAACTGAGAAGCTTCAGGACAATTACGAAGTTCAAGGAAGAAAATCACAAGTTGGTGTCTGGGTAAGGCCAGGGATCAGGACTGCCTCCCTTTTGTCTTTGCTATTAACTCACTCTGCCACCTGGGGCAAATAATATTCCCTTTACTGAATCCCTGTTGGCAGACTAATAATCAGTTAGTTGCCCTGATGTACTGTGTGTTATTCAGACTGGCATCCATCGCTTGGCTAACGCTAGGTGCTTTGGAGGAAGCTATCGGACTGAAGCATCGGAACCCGCAAGCTGGAGTGTCCAAGGAGGCTGCTGCCTAGCTGCCTGCTCGTTCTCTTGGCCAGCAAGGGCAGGAGTGATGTGTCCTCCTCTTAAACACTGCAGGTCTCAGCCTGATGGACACCGATTTCAGTCTGGCTCAGTAGCCTTGCAGAGGGTGAGAGCAGCTGCTGCCTTCCCTGTCCTGCAACAGGGCACTGAGATCTGAAAAATGACAGCATGCCATTGGAACAACTCAGCAGAGACCCTAGCAAAATCCCTATCTTGTTGGATGCAAGTATGCAGTATGGGCTTTCCACCAGGGCATGATTTCCACCAGGGGTACTTCTGCCACTCTTTGGGCCTTTCTTGCCTGTCTGAACCACTCAGGCTTAGCTCAGAGGATCAAGGGAGCTCCTTGGGCCCCATCAGAGCACTTGTGCAGACAGCAATCACTTTTGGTGGGATCGTTCCTGATGCCAGCATTCCCAAATCCGTGAGCTCTCTTCTACTCTCCTATGGTTGCAGCAAACTGTCTGGTTTGGGGGGACAGAGGGAATTCAGCCCTTGCTCCCTTTTAACTCTGCCGCTCCTCAGGAATGTCCCCAGCTCCTCAATATAAACTGTCATCGTTCCTCAAATAAATTCTCTCACTTGTGGTTCCCACAGCTGCCCGGGGTGTTTCTGGTGGGCCAAAACGGCTTCATCATCTTTGCCTTCCTGAAAGTTTGGACTTTCCTCAAAGGTCTGATTTGATTTCATCCTTGCAGATCCCCTTAATATTCACTCAAGGGCTATTTGTGAACACTTACTGCCTATTGCTGTGAGTTTGCAGATTTCTTATGGAGTGGTTTTGGTTTTCAGTCAGAGATTTCTCTGCCCATTTTTTGAGTATTTGAGGCTCTGTGTTTAGATATTCTCTCCTCTCACACCAATTGCCACCTTGTTCTTATTTTGACATAGATTTTCTCCCTTGTAGTTTGATCTTCAGTAAGCTGTTGCCTTTCTTGTTTAACTAGAGGGCTTACAGGCATTAACCATGTGTCCTTTCCCTCCAACACCTGTGGGTTGCATTTCCATTTGCTCTGCTGCTTCTAGCCTCACTATTAGCTTTTTCACAGCCAGGATCAAGTCTTTACATTGTTTTTTCACATTCCTTTCCAATATTTTATATTTACTCTCCACATTTTTGATAATGAGTAACATTGTCTAGCCTTCAATATTTGCAGACTTCAACTTTTAATTCTATGTTTATTCCCACACTCCCTTATTACTCCCTTTCTTTTTGGATTGTGTTCAATAGATAAGACTTTCACAGACAACATGCTGCTACTATTGTTGTGGTTGTTGCTATTTGTCTTCAAATATTTACAGCATTTCTTCCAAGGTTTCTTTCCATCCCTCCTCAATCTCACTTGGTAAAGCTTTTGCATTGACCTTCATAAATAAAGGTCTTTTTTTTTTAATCATTCCACTCATTTTTCCTTCTTTTTTCATGCACAGGTAGAATTAGATTTGAATAACAGTCAGAATTTCTATTTCTAGGAGAGCTCTTGCAATTTTATTTCAAAGAAAATGTGATTTCTGAAGATATGCCAAATTTTTGAAACTCTTCACAAAAGTGACTTTACTAGAACAAGTTGTTAAACAATCACAGTGATTTGTTTGGAAAATGTTAAAAGTAAATTGACCTTGGAGGTGGATTGAGACATAAAAATCATCACTATCATGAAAGTTGATCCACTTGGTCATTAAAAATAATGCCAAGAGTGATAGAGCTCTAAATTTTAAAATAATGCTGTTAAGAAGGTTATAGAGAAGAGGTGAATGTGACAGGATCCAGCAAGACAGTACTGCAGAAAGATGTCTCAGTCCCCTCTTCACAGCCCTAAACCCATCCTTTTCCCTACCTTGCTCCCCAATATCTTTACTCATTCCTTTATCTCGTCCTTTGCATGGTATTCGCTCTTGTAAAGGTCTAACACAGCTGCAGCACTGCCGACAGTCACACAACCTCCGCTGTCTGAAGACATCCTATCTACATAGACATCCCCACTTTTCATCCGAAAGACTCCTCTGAACCTCTCCCGGTCTGAAGTGATCAGGTACTAGGGAGCAGTAGAGAGAAATTAATCCCTGTAAAAGGAGATGGAAACATGCTTTGATCCAGGGAGCAGGGCAGCCTGGGGAAAACAAAGTTTCCTCCCTTTGAACACCCAGACGAGTGCCATGGCATTCATCTGGGGTCCTGCAAAGTTACCTTTGTAATTACTTGCTGAAAAGAAGCCTCCTTGGCTGACATAGATCAGATAAGATACTGTGGACCTTTACCTAAAAAATTCCCAGACATAACAGTTGTAGAAATGGAAGTTCTTTCACGTAGCAGATGTGGGAAAAGCTCTCCTAGTGGCAGGCAACCAAAAGTGACTGAAAGGAGGTGTTAAGGACCATTCATTCAGATACTCTGTATGATGGACCACAGACAAGCGCATATATCCCAGCTTTCAGAAAACAAGTGACTGTGTACTCAATAAAACCCCGTACTCATTTATGTCTCAGCATGCTTCTCTCTACTTCAGAACCATCAGCTTAAGTGTTTACAACAGCTTGTTATCCCGGTGATCCTCCGACTCACTGCCCAGCCAGCAGAAAGAATAAGTTACAAGTTCTGATTGTCAAGAGAGAATGGCAGCAGCAGCCTGGTCAGCAGCTCGGCACATGAGGCTTCAGGAGACAGCACTCTGGTGCTCAGCTTTCCTATGGGAGGCTGAGCCAGCTTTGGCAGGCTGCTCTTGGCTCTTTGTGCTTCAGTTTCCCTACCGGCAATAAGGAGAATACCACTGACCTCCAATGTAAAATGCTTTGAGAATGCTGTTTCCCAGGACTGTCTCGTGATGATTTCTGAGGCTATACACAATTTGGAATCTGATCTTTCCCCTACTGTTTCTTATAGCTAGCAGCAGTATTTTGTGTTGTTTCTCATCACTCAGAGCTAATATTAACACCATTCTGGAGACACGAAGCATACCTACATGCACCTCTGATAATTAGACTTAAAAATCCTACTAGCACTGATGCAGATCTGGCAGAATATATTAGGAGTAAAGCCAGTGCCAAAAAGTTTTCTGGGACTCGGTAAGCACACCTGAGATCAGAATTAGAAAAGGCCAGACAGAGGATTTTTGCTGCACAGATGAGCAGGGAAAGGTGGGAGTGAGGAGCACTGCATGTAAGGACTCAGCCTTTTTCTTTATGCGGCTGTTGCAGTCTCTCATGCCCACAGCCCAGCAGCAGCCAGCCTGGCCTGCCCTGGCTCTGCCCCAGGCTAGGTACTCAGCAGGGCCGTAGGCATTTTATTGCTGCGAGCAGCCTGCTGTCACAGGCTGTACCTGCTTTGCTCACACCTAAAGCTGGCTCTGTTGGGAAATTAACTCTGAAAGGAGTCACATCCACGCCGTGACTCCCGAAGCTGCGCATTACTTCTAGCAATCCTGACAGGTTTAGCTTTGCTCCGCTGACCTCTCTAATTCAGGGGCAGATGGTGAAGCCTTGTTTATTTGAGAGGGGAGACTCAAGGCTGGCTCTGCACCTCTTATTTGTAGTGCTTCTCTCTTGCCTCCCCCCTGCTTGGGGACCCCATGTCTCAGACATGTCTGCTCTTAGATCTGTTGAATGAGCACCTGAGGGATCGGAGTGGGAGGAAGACAGTGGGACTGGGCTACTGGAAGGGAGCCAGCCTCACCTAAGGACACTCTGTCCCTTGCTCACAGCTTCTGCATCCCTTTTCTTGAATCCTACCCCCTTGCACTACATCCATACAGGCCCAAGCACTGGAGGTGAGGAAGAGATCTTTAGGAAGAAATAATTCGGGAAGAAAGTATGGAAAGTGACTGTGGTGATCCCCGTTTTCCTGTGGCCACCCATCAAAGCAATGTGGGTCTCTGGTGAAAGGGGCAGATGAGTGATGCTGTATGGGTGGCTGAATGCTCCCCTCTTCCTAGCACACATCATGGCTGCAGTACTGCGGGTAGTGACCAGCCAGCACCTCGCAGGCCAGAATCCTTGGAAGGGAGGTTATGCGGAGGAAAATGACATCTATAAGTGAAGAGCAGCACTTCATTGCTTTTCAGTCCTTCTGCTGATGCCAGTTCACAGCCTGCAGCGGACTCCAGAATACACCTAAAAATAAAACAACACCTGGGCCCTCTGCTGCTGGAGAGAACAGCCACAGTCTGCAATCAGCAGCATTTATGAAAATGCTCTGAGCACAAGCGAGCAGGCAGAGGGTCAGCCCGAGGCCCTCTGGTTCTGACACTGACTGCAAACATGGGCGATATCTCCTACGGAGCACGTTTCCCTGCTGCTCTAGTCGACACATTGTCATTCCGGTGCGGATCTTTGCTTCAGTCGTAATCATACACAGACGCAGAAGAGGAAAGTAATGCTAATGCACTGAGCCCACTGGCATGGAAAACATGCCTGGGAAAATAAGGTCTTTTCTTAATGGGGAGGGCATTTTTGGTGTCTTCTGGCTGTGGCTTCTGTGAGAGTAGCATAATATGAACAGCAAAACAATGACAGACTCTACAATGATATGCAGGCAGTATGGGATAAATCTCTAGCCCTCAGGGAGAGGGGGATGACTCGTACATGTGCTATGTATTTGATTGATACCTTAGACAAGTGACTTCCAAACTTGGGGTCACGACACTCATGGTTGTTATAAGGCTGCATGACAGGATAACTTTCTGTGTTGTCATGCTCATTTGGCACATGTCACGACTCGGAGGCAGGAAGCAGGCTGAGAAACACTCTTCTAGCAAAAACATCAGCATTAGCAAGGACTTAGTGTTTGTAGGGATGGGTGACAGAGAAAGGAAGATCAGGGAGACTTCTTTACACCAAACATCTCCATTGCAGTAGAGGTGAGCGTAATAGTCTCACAACAAAGAAAACATGCAGACAGGGAACAAATACTATTCATCAACCAGAGGCTGGGTCACCAGATACAAGACCTGTGTCACAGTTGCATAATCTGACTGTGGTTCTGGTGCCAACCTGCTTACACTGGGATGGTATGAGAGCTATGTCTTCCACTCGCACTTCCAGTGCGTTATTCATCCTTTAACCATGCATGGAACATCACTATGTCTCAGACGGATTTGAGAGAATTCTTGTTTCCAAACCAGTTTGGGTGAGAACTTTAGAAGAGGAGAAGAAAAAAGAGGCAGATCTATCTGAAGTCAATAGGATTTTTTTCCACCTCCAGTGGAGCTCTATGTATGCCGAAGTGCAACAAATGGTGCCCATGAAATTCATACTGGGAAAATAAATTCCTTGGAACTCAAGATTCTACCAAGCAAAGTTATATCATGTTGATCGGCTACCTAGAAACTGCTAGACAGAGAGCCTCTTTGAGGCTATATTTTCAGGCGAGTGTGAAATCAGATTTCTGAGACCTCCAAGATATTGTTTGCAAAAATGTCCATGTGAAAGGGAATAAAATATTTTCTCTCAAAGATCACAGGATAATGGCAAGAAGTGAAGCAAAAGGGTTGTCTGATCTGCTACTGTAATTCTGATAAAAAATTCACTACTAGGTGATTCAGAAGAAGGTTTAACATACCTGCTCATCAGCTCAGATCTAACACATTTAATTGTGCATTTCTTCCCATGGGAGGTCATTTTTGCCTAACCCTGTCTGATAATTAGGTTATGTTGTAGAGATTTAGTCATTATAAATTTCAACCTGTATCATGTTTTATCTGGACATAGATCTCAATGAGGTTGCAAACTCTTTGATTCCTCCTAAATTATTCATTTCAGTAATAGCCTGTGACAATAAATTCCACAGGTTCAGTTCATCACATACACAGAGGGTTTTCCCATACTGCCTATGCTATCTATGTTTTGTCACCCTTGTTTCATTCTACTGCGTGACAGACTGCCAGGTCTTTGAGGCTGGATTTCTCAAAAGGAGAGTATTTTCATGGGCTAAGATCATCATCTTCTTCACAGTACCCCCCATCATCATGGGCTTCTGTTTGCAGAGCAAACATTTGAGGGAGTAGTGTCCAGGGAGCTCATTCTCTGTGTATATTGGGCAGTAAATGTGTTGTTAATCTTAGCTGGGAAATGGGGGGCAGGGGGATGCTGAGAAGCTCAAATACGAGGTAGAATATGATGGTCAGGGTGAAAGGATGGATGTCATCTGCTCAGGTACATTGAGAAGCCTGTCAGTCACATAGTGGTTTACAAGGCAGTGTTTAACTTGATTTCCGCTAATATGCAGCAGTGTTTCTAATAACAAGCTGTCAAAGAAGCATGGGAACAGACAGGAAAACAGACAGGAGGCAAAAAGAGGAGCAGGAAGGGGGAAGGAAGTGTGAGAAGAAGCAGGCCAAGTTGATGGTGAACCCTGGGATAAACCACCCTCCCTCGCACTCCTAGAGCAACCTGCACACCCGTGGGCATAGTAACACACATGCACATCCCTCCTCCATCTGCTTGCTGGCAGGTAATTCCAGGCCACAAAGATCCCGCAGTTCGATGGCACCCCAACACCCCTCAGAGGAAGGATGGGAACAGTGGATGGTGCAGCCCTGCAGCTCTAGGCAGGAATGGCCCTTTGCCACAAAGCATAGAAAAGCTTGGGGAATTCTAGAAAACACATGAAGGGAATGCCACGATGACCACCAGCAGCTGCCTCTGAGAAGAGTCATTCCTTCAGGTCTGCTCTAGCTGGTTCCCTCTCCTGCATACCGCTGACTTGACCCCCTTCCAGGAGCATTGCACCCCCATAGCAGCTTTCATTCTATTTGTCTCTTTCCCAGTCTCTTTCCAGCCCACACTTCAGGCTCAAATGCTTCATCTGTGCTCCAGCTTTCCCTCCACCTTCCCTGGCAAGTACCTCTGGATCTCAGCCATGCCACACCATCCTCCATCCTCTCTGCTTCTCAGAGACCCTCCCAGCTCCAGCACTGCAGATCCAGCTGACATCCCTATTGCCCCTGGACTTTCAAAGTAAACCCAGTCTCTACTCCCTGACTTGTCCCTCTCAAATCCCCACTCTGGAACAGACAGTGACTGCTTTCACCATTAGCTACCTCCCTGCTACACGCTTTCCTCTTCTCCTCATTTCCTCCTCCCCTCAGGATATTGATGCTGGCCGAAGTTTCCCATTAAACCAGACACTCTTGTAGAAAGGGGAGCTGACATGATTAATGCCATTCAGTGGGGAAGGCAGCGAGTGCAGCCAGAGAACGAGGAGACAGGCGCATTCCCATCAGCCAGTCATTAGCATTTGCCCCAAAGAGGCAGCAGGCACAGGATGGACACAATTTTTCCAACTCTGCAGTGTGCTGGATGCAAACTTTTTAGGTCCAAGAGGAAAGAGAAGCTTCCTTCTCTCTGTTTCTTTTTTTTTAATTTAATCTGTACCCAAATGGTGCTGTCTTGGGCCCAGATACTAAGGACGAAGTGACCCTTCCAAGCCTGTCCTGGTCATCGCACAGAATACACAAATCAAGCTTTGGACTGGTCTCAAGGGAGGTCAGATTTATTTCTGGCCTTTTGAGTTTTTAGCAGCTGTCTGTTTTCTCTCTCTTCATCCTGTTACTTCTTTCTCTCTCCTGCTATTTCTCTCTTCCATTTCCAGCAGATCCCCTGTGAGTACCTCTATTGACAAGCCCATTCCCTGGGATGTTATTCACTAACCAAGAAAACCCCAACAGGGGGGACCACCTTCTCCTGACGCTGTACTACCATCACCTGAGAGCCTCAGGAGAAAGGGGGTGGATGGTAGCCCCCAGCTAACACTCAGCCGAGTGAAGCTCCCCTTACACTCAGTGGAGAGGAACAAAGATCTCTCCATGACTACTGAAAGCAGGAATTTGGCTTACGTGAGCTGGAGGAGTCTGTTTTCCTTCATTGACTAGCAGAGGAGGCTCTGGTGATTAACTTTTGGCCTTTGCAAACTCTCCCCCCTCCTCCCCCCCCACAATGTGATCAAGATCCTACATCTTCCCATAACAGTTTGCTCTAATCACCCTCACTATTTAAATAAGCAAATCAAAGAATAAGGAACTAAAAAAAGGAAATCTCCTAGTTTTTAAATTGAATTTGTTACCTTCGGCTTCCAGCCACTGATTCTCCTTATGCCTTTTCCAGACTGAAGAGCCTTTCAATATCTAGTACATCCTCCACATGCAGGTCCCTATAAAGAACTCCAATAGTTTTCAACTCACCTTTCCTTCCCCAGTTGGTGGTTTTATAATACTTTAGAAATTAATTAATGAAAAAATATTGCAAAAGAGCAGTTCTGGTACTGATCTCTGTGTAAACCCTTAGAAATATTCTTGTTGGGGTTTTTTTGTTTGTTTGTTTGTTTCTGCTTCCAGGTTAGCTAATGTCTTTAAGACCAGGAGTTATACACTTTCAGACCTGTAAGTGCTCTTATTCTATAATGAAGTTAGCACCAGAAGGTGCCAGGGGGCTGGGAATTACTTAAACAAAAGTCAATCCATCATGTTCATCTACACTTTCATCAAACGAAACTGCAGTCTCAAAGAATAAAACTAATTCTGTTTGAAAAGATCTTTTTCTACAAAATCATGTTGACGCATCTTGATTTTTTTCTACCCTTTGATTCTTTATTGATTTGCATCCGCTTATGTGATCCCATTATTTTGCCTAAGGCTGATAGCATGATACCTATTACATAGCAGCAATCTTCTAGCCTTTTTAAAAAATAATATTATAAAATACTCACACAACTACTTACCATGCTGTAAGAAACTAAAGTCAACAGACCAAAAGGAAGTTCAGGTAATTCTTCAAAGAGTCTTGGTGCAAGTTTTCCGTTTCCCATCACGAATTTTCATACACAGTTCTTATGTATGGATATAGATTTCCCATTGCTCTCTTCCGTTCTAACAGATCAAGGCTTGGATTCCAGCCAAAGTTGTCTTCTTATGTCATATGGAAGTGTGGTGTTTTGGCTATCTAATAAACTCCTCTTACAGAATCCCCAATTTGCAGTCAGCATTTTATCATCCTGCAGTTTCTCTTCTAATCAATTTTGCTTGTAATCTTTCTCAACTTCTGAAAATTAATGCTTTTGAGACAGCAAATGTACTTATTACCAGTTATGATCCTCTGCCCATATTGAATCTTTCTCAAATATGCAAACATCTGGTAAGTAAAAAATGGAGAAAAGTGTCCAGAAAATTCTTAAAACACATTAACCAAAAAGAAGAAAAAAAAAGTCGGGTGATAAAGAAGCAATTCCTTAGTAAAGGGATTTTGGAAGTAGAATGGAGGAAAAATTGAATTTGAGGCAATAATTTCACACCTTTGGAAGAAAGCAAGAAAAGAAAAGCAGATATGAAACTGGCATAGCTCATTTCCATGACAATGATCATTACTTGTCCACTGAACTCATAGTAATGCTTTTGGGTAACACCTTACAAAAATTGGTGCAAAGAATCATCCAGGTCAAAAGGGACCTTAGGATCTCATTCAATCGATCCTCCTGCTCAGAGCAAAATGAATATTGAATTCAAATGGGGCTGCTGAATTCAGACCTGCTGTTTTGCCCAGTCAGGTCTGGTAAACATCCAAGAGAAGAGATTCATGGATGGATGGAGGAGAGTTTACTGGTTGTGTCGGAGTCTAGAAGTCAGTTAAGGCTGAGAGAAGTGGGTTGACCACAGAGCAGAAGGCAGAGGGAAGATGTCACTGCCTTGGGAATGACAAGTAAAGTAGGTCCTGCCTGGGGGCACAGACGAAGACTAGGTAGCCTCTCAAGGTCCCTGCAAATTCCTTTTTCTATGACTCAACGAACACTATTTAAGCAACTATCAGCTTCCAGTCTAGTGAGTAATTTATCTTTATTCCACATAATAGTTCCTTTTGCAGAAGGGTTACAAGAAGTGTCACACATGACAGAAGCTGTTGGAAAATTGCATTTTTAAAAGTTGTTCTAACATTTTCATAGAGGTTTCAGGAGATAGGCTTTACAGAGGAAGACCTCTTGTGCCTCTCCCCTACGTACTAATACAGTTCAGTCTGCATGTGAACAGTGCTGATGGAGAAACCCTTTTTGCTCTCCAGACCATAACTGAGGTTTCCTGAAAATCACTGCCAAGCTTCATCTGGGCTGTTACTATCTGAGGTGGTAGTGATATTCCTCCACCAAAACATATGCACTAATTTGCTCCCTCAGTTAAAAGCTAGTCTGTCCTGGCTCCCTTTGTAGGCAATGGAGAGAAACATTGACTTGCCACTGCCTATGCATGGTTCCAGGGGAGACTAATTGCTTTAACTAGACCTTTTATTAGTATCTGAAGTTAGACAGCTTGAATATTTCCCCTTGAAGAAGCCTGGTTTCTGTGTTGTCAGTTACACTGAAGCCTTTATCTTTTCAGTTCCACCTGACCCACTTTTACCTATAGTTTTTTCTACATTATGTGATTTGCCCACTGGATTTCAGGTATGTCAGTTACAAAAACCCTCTTTTCTCACAGAATTTTCACTTCCTGTTTGTTAGCCAGCACGGGGACCTCAATAATTGATGAACTAATTTTTGATAGTTACTCCAGGCTGAAACATTAGCATTGTGCAGTCCATATGAGTGCTTCCCAAGTAATTTGAGTTGGAGCACTGCCCCTGCTCTCGCCTTTCTTTCTTTCCCTTTCAGCTTTTCCACTTTCTTCTTCCTTTAAGCACACTCTGAGATGACATTGTCTACTTTGGTAAGAAGTTGAAGCTCCCTCAGCTGTGAAGAATTCAGTGACCATTGAGCGTGTTCCTCCTTTCTTATGCAAATTACCTTTGTACGGATCAGGAAGTGGCCTGACAGATACACGAATCAGACACACAGATGAAAAGAGATCGTTATCAGATCTATGCTCCTGACTTAGATAAATAAGCATTGGACATGATTCTCCACTCATTAAAGTGTCTTGCTCAGGAGATGGCTGACAGTTCATTAAATAAGATGAAATGTTATTATTTAAACTCAAGACTCATCGGCCTGGGTGGAAACTTAGTCTACTGTATTCATAATTTCCTGCATTGACATGGAAGTTCTTGAAAATATTCCTCTGAAGTGGCTGACCCACATAGCAATTAAGATCCTGCTGCAACTGTTAACTAACAGGGTAAGTCCTGCTGTTTAAATGGTAGAGCTTTGTGCTTGGGGATTGGATTTCAAATGTTTATTCCCCACTATCAAAGATGATTGGTACTACTGCTCTCAGCTCAATTTGTGCAGGGAGATCCCCACCCGGTGTGTACTCACTAAGGTAAGGTAGACCCAAGTCCCAAGCGCCAGTCGTGTGGCTTTGCATTTTCTCCATCCAAATAATCATGTCCTGCAGGCACTTTGCCCCTTCCTCCCATACCTGCTGTCTCTGCCAATCTGCGGTCAGTGTGAGCTGCCCTACAGCCTGTCCACAAAGCAGGACACAACAGCAACTTCCACCACCATAAACTGCCAACTCAAAATGGCCATCCCTATTTATGTTACTTCATTTTATGCCCCAAATTCAGCTTTTTAACTTTGTCTCCGAAGAGGCCCTGTGTCTGATACAGGGTCATTCATCTTCAGGACAAGTGTCTATTGATCAGCTGTTATCCAATTTACAATAGCCATGTAATACAACCTGAACTCAGTGGGCTCAAGAGGGAATGCAGTGTGAGACCAAGGAAAGCATCTTCTATAAACTCTTCAGTGCAAGCAGAAAGTACATTAGTAGATGCTGTAGCTTTACAGCAGAAACCCCAGCCTCAAGCACAGTGACGATGTAAGAGCAACACAACCATTCCCAGAAAATAACCCCTCTGTACCATCCCCACCTGCAGGGAGGTGTGAACATTTCTGACCATGTTTTGACAGTAAAAAAGGTGGAATTCATGCTCAGAAAACTTTACAGAGAGAGTCCATTAATGCCTCCTAACCCCTCTGTAATATGCAAGGGTTACACTTTTTCCCCCCCCGAACACAAAGAGCAGATATCTACTTTCATGAAGAGTGACCTTTACATTGCACTAGGAGAATGAAAGAACAAGGCAAGAATAGAGGCAGATCTTTGTGAAAGGGGATCCACACAATGCGTGCATTGACTCTCAAGGTTGGTGTTGGACTGAGCCCGGAGAGGGTACTTGTCTCTACAGACAGCAGAGCTCTTCAGAAAAGGTGTACGGCCTTGAAAACAGAGGTGCACTGACAACATGGCTCAGTGACAGCAGAAGAGCTGCCTGGGTACTTTTCAATAAGCCCATTATTCTTTGGAAAGGCCATTTCTTTGAAATCACAACTGTTTGCAGGAAAGGGTCAGTTTTAATAAATCCTCTCTTTTTTTTTCTTTTTGAAGAGAAGTTACAGTAATTTTCTAAGTTTTCCTTTAGTTCACTTTTTTACCTGGATTGAAATGTGTTTTCTTCTAGCATTGCAGCTAATTAAAATTAAGCTAAAATACCAACATGACCAGAAAAAACACGACACAAGAAAACGACACAGAAATTATTCTACTGCTCTAATCAGAATGTAGCTTTGCAAAAATTTAAGACTTTTCTGTTTTCATCTAGATATTTTCCCTGGGACAAGAAGACCTGTTTTATGCAGCTCTGTATCACACTGTTTCTTGTAGTAATTTTGCAGGACATGAACACTGATGTTACGGGTAAAGTAACTCTATTTTGCACCTTCCTCTGATTTCCTTTTTCCTCTTTGATGTTCACCTCCTACTAGAACATTTTCACTGATATCATTCTCAGGCTGAATGCGACCTGATTCACATCTCATGCCAATTACTCTGACATTGTCAGAACTAAGCTAGTTTACACCAGCTGAGGAATATGATTATTTAGTAGTAGCATCAGTCCTCTGCCTCTTCCTTTAAGATTTTTGGCATGGGGAAAGGCTTTAAATGAAAATTAAGGCTTTTCTCTACTACCTCAGAAAAAAGGATAAGCAACTGCATTAGCTCCTGTATTGATTAAAAAGAAAAAAGATAAGAAGAGAAAGAAAAGATGAAATCATAGCTGAAAAAAAGTGGAATTCCTGTATGTTATTCATGATGCTGAAGAAACGAACCTGTATCCCTTCCAGACCACATTCTCCTTTATTAGAAATACAGAGAGGATGATGTACAACTTGGCAAACCCCATTCCTCATAAGCTAGGTCCCAAAAGTCACAGTGGCAAATAGAATTAATTGACTACACTGGTGGCAACCTCTCTCGAACCTGCTTATGACTAGCAATAATCGGAGCTGAGCAAGACAGAAAAAAAACCACAAAACAGAGGTGGGAAGGCTGAATGCCATTGTCTGGGTGCTTCATGGATGTGGGTTATATGCGGTCATCTTGCAATTACCAAAACAACTTCAGTCATAACTTTTGGGGGAGATTCCTGAAAAAATGAATAGTGGCACTCGAGTAATGCCACGTGCAGGAAAAGCAGCATCGTCATCAGCTGAGAGGAATAGGGAGAGGGAACTGGTTTCTTCCAGAGGAACAGGAGTTAGCAGGAAGCCTGGTCCCAGACGAGCTGTGTCTGGGCTGGCAGCAGAAAAGAAAGAGGATTGCTGGCAATTTGCAAAGCAGGAGGAAATGGTGACACAAGCCCTGCAATGTGAAGGCAAGAAGGGACTTCTTTCACACATGGCAGGAACTGCTTGGCAGCCCATTTCGCTTGCTTAGGCTACTTGTCTCTCTCACAGATTCCCTCCAGTTCTCAGCTCACACGGATAAAAGAAACCTGCTCCCAACTGACTTCTCTAATCATGGTCTCTAGCCTGTGAAACTTAGGAATGACAGGGTCAGAAAAAGAGGCCGCTCCTGGGGCATGGACAGCTGCAGCTGGCACAGTTGCTCCCCTGTGGTCTTCGTCATCCTTTCAGCACTTTCAAGTACTACAAGAAGCACCAGGAACTCATTCCTCCCTTCAGCCTGCAAAGAGGAGTCATTCTTGCTCCACCACACAACCCTCAGGCTGCCCCTTTGTGCTACAAGTCTGCTCTTAGAGATCCCCCTCTCCTTTCACATCTCCAGCTCTTGATAGAGAAGATGCACGTTGACCCCAAGATCCCATAGCAGGCTGGTGTAACAGACCACATCCAGAAAGGACCCACACCCCAAACCCAGTCCCATGCTTACCCACCTGTACTGAGCATCCCTGTGGTTACTCCTAAAGCCACCTCTTTGCTTCTCAAATCATTGTCCCAACATTCACCTACCATCTCCTACACTTCCAGCAATGTTTTTATTCTCACGGCCTCCCACCCTCATTATCCCACCCATCTTTTCAACAGCTGAAAACCCTTATCTAACAAAACCTCCCTGGTGTGACCAGGCCTAGCGGAGTGCAGATAAACACAGCACCAGCTCAGCACACACTACCACATCCTAATTTCTCACGGGCAAAACCAATTTAGCATAGTTTCCCACCCTGGTTGCGCTTTCCCACATTGCAACTCAATTTACTGCTCCACATACATGGACGCAACTGCCTGAGGGCTGTACTGACACTGGACGGCATTTAAGAATAAATCTTTTAAAACTGATCCACTTGAGCTCCTACATAGAGTTGCACTGACATATCTGGCAGGAGAGCAGGTTGCAGCAGGGAAAAAAGGAACAACAGGCCAGAGAAGGGCAGGATCCTCTTATGCTGCCTTCACTGCCAGAGAAATTGTGATGCAAAGCCTTCCTTTGCTTCGTGTTTCGTTTGTCTTGTTTACCTCTGTGCAAGGACTGTGTTTGTAAAAAAGCAAATAACTGGCATATGTTAGATAAGCACCCAACAAAAATGACCATTAGGGGGAATGAGAAAGTGGATTAGAAGTTTGTACCCAGATCTGCAGTCATTCCAGATCCAGCAGTGGACTTGAGGGTCTGGCTTCAGTTTTGTTTGTACATTTCTTTCTTTACTTTCTAATGTGTTCTGTTTCACTTGAGCTAATAAATACAGACATAGATATGAATGATACAAATCTTCCCAAATTTCACGATATAACTTTAGCCTTTTGATCCAGGACCCATCTGAACATGAACCCAAGTAAATGGATTTTTTTCTTTGTAATAACTATGTTCAAAAAATACAAAAAACCCTCAAACAAATAGTGGTGCCCTTCTACTTTTTCAAAGTACAGGGCTGTAAATACTTCTGATTCGAGGCCCAACATGAGACAAGATTCACAAACAGTGATAATATCTTCTATTAAAGCAACGGATATTGTTAGGAAGAACTTTAGCACACCTCATTTTCTTTGAGACTTGCATCATTATAACTGCAACGTTTGGCACATACACAAAGTTAGGGGCTCTCAACCCCAGTGGGTCCTACAGGTGCAAATCCATTATCGCAATATCCTAAACACAGGAAAAAAATCATCAGGGGTAGCAGGAAGGGAGGGTTTTATTTGTCTCTCTGTTATGGCTTTCAAATTGAATCTGACACACAATATCCAGATTATCTGCTCAGCATGAAAACAAAGGTTTTTTTCTTGTTTTTTATGCAAGCGGAGGTGTGTGCTAATGTCTTGAGGCCTGAGAGTGTTTCAAACACCAAGTACCATAAATTAGCCCTAAAATATTGGAAGCTGGCAGCCATGCAATTATCTGATCTCCCTTTCCCCAGTTTACAAACCAAGCAAGAAAGCACTTCGATGTGGACACTCCATGGTCCCCCCGGACTGTGTCATTTTGTGCTAGGGGAAGTCTTTGCGAGGCATCTCGAAAGGATGTTTTGTTTTTTTTCACATTGATCTGTGCCCGAGTGAGAGAGAACTCAAACACCACCTTCTTATCAAGTGAGGGAACTGAAATCTGACGTTTGGATCCAAATATTTGAAGTGCGAGTCTTAGAGATGTAGGGGAGCAGGGGGTGGAGAGAAGGATCTATCCAAACCAGAAGCTTAAATCCTTTCATTAGAAGTCATCCACTTTTCCTTGTGGATTTGACCCACGTGCTCTTTTATCAGTCAACAGAGAAATTTCAGGCAAACCTTTCTGAACACCTTTCAGAAGCCTGCAAAGCTTTACGGCCATCAGTGAAACTTGTCTGAGTCTCATTTCTCCAGCAGAGGACAGCGATGGGCACGCACACAGCCAAATTCAGCATGCAGAAGGAGAAACCTGCCTGGAAAACCACTTCTTGTCAGAGAAATACAGACTTGTTTCCCCAGTAACACTGAGTGAGGATGGCATCAAAGAGGCTGCTATCTGAGGAGCCGATATGTCTCCTTGAATTCTTCATCCCAAAGATATTTTGCTTTTATTTGGAAGGTGGCTTGGTAGCCAGTCAGCTTCATCCTCTGGGTGCAGGTGCCCTGTACCGCATTTACACTGCGCGGGTGTTCAGCACGGACACACAGAGGCATACGCACCAGCCAAATCTGCGATGCTTCTCTTCTCTCTACAGCGAAGGCTGATATATATTGGGTGATGTGGCAGCACTCAGAGGACATGTTAAGCTCCAGCCAGTTGTCTCTAATGGTTCTGAGCAAAGCCTGTGAGTGAGTGTGTGTGTATGCATATAGCCACATAAGATTATCCTCCACACCATTAAGAACCACGC